>SXGQ01692932.1_pt1 | contig 30217 bp, 25 predicted proteins | sample 3178371 | NCBI WGS metagenome assembly SXGQ01 (sample SAMN11356859, study PRJNA531348) | freshwater metagenome | isolation source: freshwater sample F1-20 | place: China: Fuxian Lake, Yuxi | collected 2017-12-25
AGGTTGTTCGGCGATGCCAAGAAAATGATCGACGCGGTCCTGGCGGAACTCAAGAAGTAACCCGGTGATGCGGCTTCAACTCCCGCATCCCTTCGTCCTGCTCCTCGGCGCGGTCGGTATTGCCGCCGCGCTCACCTGGATCATCCCCGCCGGCGAATACCAACGGCGCACCGATGCCGACTCCGGGCGCACGGTGGTGATCGCCGGCACCTACGCGGCCGTGGCCGCTGCGCCGGTCGGCCCGATGGCCGCGGTGCTCGCCGTGCCGCGCGGCATCATCGCCGGCGCCGACGTCATTCTCACCATTCTGCTGGTCGGCGGAGCTTTTGCGCTGCTCGATGCGACCGGGGCCCTGGCCCGCCTGGTCGGCGCGCTCGTCGGGGCCACCCGCCGGCCCCGCACCATCGTCGTGGCCGTGAGCCTGGGCTTCGCCACGCTGGGCGCACTCGAGAACATGCAGGAGGAGATCGTCGCGCTCGCGCCGGTGCTGATCCTGCTCAGCCGCGGTCTCGGGTTCGGCAACGTCACCGCCGTGGCCATGAGCATCGGCGCCGCCGCCGTCGGGGCCGCCTTCGGTCCCACCAATCCGTTCCAAACCGGCATCGCCCTTCGCTTCGCCGAACTGCCGCCGATGACCATTCCGGCTATTCGCTTCGGCCTGATGGGGGCCGCGGTCGCCACGTGGATCGCCTGGACGCTGGCGATGGCGTCGCGCGATGACGTCAAGGGCGAGGTGCGGGCCATCAGCACCGAGCCGGCCACGCGCCGCGACGCCGTGCTGCTGGCGCTGGTGCTGCTGCCCTTCGTCCCTTATGTCTACGGCGTCTTGCAGTTCGACTGGGGATTCAACGAACTGTCGGCCCTGTTCCTCGTGGCGGGCTTCGCCGTCGGGCTCGTCTCCGGCCGCGACCTGACGGCGACGACGACGGGGTTTCTCAAGGGGATGGAGGCCATGCTGGCGGCGGGGCTGTTCGTCGGGGTGGCCCGGGCCATCAGCGTCGTGATGACCGATGGCCGCATCATCGACACCATCCTCTACTCGCTGGCCGTGCCGCTCGCACAGTTTCCCGGGACCATCGCGACACTGCTGATGGTGCCCGTGCACGCGGTGCTGCACATGGCCGTGCCCTCGGTGAGCGGCCAGGCCGTGTTGACCATGCCGATCATGGCGCCGCTGTCGGATCTGCTCGGGGTGTCGCGCGACGCGGCCGTGATTGCCTACCAAACCGGCGCCGGTCTGTCCGACATGCTGGTGCCCACCAACGGCGCGGTGTTGGCCGTGCTGCTGAGCGCGGGCGTGCCCTACGGACGCTGGCTGCGCTTTGCGGTTCCGGGCGCCATGCTGGTCGGCGTGACTGGTGCGATCGGCATCATCCTGTCGGCATAGAATCGCGAACGAACGGGGGCTCCCGGCCCGATCATCCGCATCGCGTCGCAGACCAAGGCCGTGACGGCGTGGCGAACATGCCGTTGATCGAGGGAGCCGGCTGACGCGCAGGCGGCGGGCCGGCGACCTCGTGGCGGGAGCCGGTTCGCCGATCAGTCGCTGGCACGAGCGTATAATCGACCTCCGATGCATCGCGGCACGGCGGTCCTGATCGGCTCCCTGCTGCTCGGTTCGCCGGCGCTCGCCCAAACGACCCGGGTCGAGACGATTGCCGGACAGCAAGCGGAGAAGGCCAAGCAGCTGGAGACCGAAGGACCTTCCGACGCCGAGTTGGTCGTGCGGCGGGTCCTGCGGTCGCCGCTGCTCAGCGGCGGGGGCGGCGCCTACCCCTGGTTCGGCAGCGTGTTCGGCGGCTCGGGCATGGCGGTCGGCGCCGGCTACCTCAAGCGCTTCGAGAAGTCCGGCTCGGTCAACTTCCTGGCCGGCATTTCCATCAACAATTCGCAAATGCTCGAGACCCGGGTCGTCGCGCCGGCGCTGTTCCGCGACCGCCTGCAGCTCGGCGCCCAGGCGCGGTGGACGGATGCGAATGGTGTGTCGTACTACGGCGTGGGACCTCAAACGGACCCCGAGACCGACTTCGAGTACGACTATCAGCCAACGGAGGTCAGCGCCGATGCGACGTTCAAGCCGGTGCGTTGGCTGGCGTTCAGAGGCGGCTACTCGTTCGTCGATCTGACGACCGCGGTTGAAGATTTCGAGCTGGCGGCGCTGCCCGCGCCGGGGATCGGGCGTGACCTGCGCTATAACGTCCTGCGCGGCGAAGCGGCCGTGGACACGCGTACCTCGCCAGGCTACAGCACCCGCGGCGGACTGTACCGCGTCGCGTGGGAGCGGCACGAGGAGCGCCATGGTCTCCCGTTCTCATTTGATTCGCAGGAGTACGAAGTGCGGCAGCTCGTGCCGCTGGTGCGCGAGCAGTTCGTGGTCGCGGTCCACGGGTTGATGACGCTGACCAGCACCGACGCCGGCAACGTGGTTCCGGTCCCGCTGGCGCCGTTCCTCGGCAGCGGCAGCACGCTGCGCGCCTTCCCGACCCGTCGCTTCACCGACCGCAATCGTGTGCTGCTGGCCGGCGAGTACCGCTGGCGGCCCTCGCGCTATCTCGACATGGCGGTGTTCGTGGACTCCGGGCAGGTCGCCGGGGACGTGCAACAGTTCCGCTTCCACGACTTCGAAACCAACTGGGGCATCGGCGCGCGCTTTCATGGCCCAGTGTTCACGGCCCTGCGGGTCGAATATGCGCGCGGGCGCGAAGGCCGGAACATCATCTTCGCCGGGAGCCAGGTCTTTTGACCCTGGTGCGCCGCCGCTTCACCGTGTCGCTGCTGGCCGCGGTCGCCCTCACCTCGACCGCGAGCGCGCAGTCGCGCCGGTTCTTTCCGGACGATCCGATCTGGCGCGAGCCGATCACCCAGGACGTGAAGCACGCGAACCGCTACGAGCCCGACCTGGCCTACCAGATCCTGGAGAACCTCTTCTGGCGGCCCGGTGACTCCGCGACCGGGCAGCGCGCGAAGAACATCAACACCGTGGACGAGGTGCCCGACGGCGCGTTTTTCGTGAACCGCGCCGGGCGCGCGCCGCTGACACCAGCCGCGGTGGCGCGGGGTGCGAACACCAGCGAGGGTCCCGCGGCGGGACCGTGGACGGTCGTCTCGGCGAAGAGTGATGGCGTGACGCCGGGTTTCACCATTCGCGACACCGCCGGCCAGCTGTGGTTCGTCAAGTTCGATCCGCCCGGCTGGCGCGCCATGGCGACGGGCAGCGAGATGGTCGCGGCCAAGTTGTTCTGGGCGGCCGGCTACCACACCGCCGAGTACCACCTTGCGCAACTGAAGCCGGCGAACCTGGTGATCGGCAAGGACACGAAGATCACGCCGCAGGGTGAGATGGCCCGTTCGATGCACCAGGGCGACATCGCGTGGCTGCTGTCACGCGCCGACCGTGACGCCGACGGCACCTACCGGGTGATCCTCAGCAAGGCGACGCCGGGCCGCCCGGTGGGACGCATTGCCTTTCACGGCACGCGGGCCGACGACCCGAACGACCTCATCCCGCACGAGCATCGCCGCGAGTTGCGTGGCTATTTCGTGTTCGCGGCGTGGTTGAACCATGTCGATGCGAAGGGCATCAACTCCCTCTCGTCGCTCGTCACCGAGAACGGGCGCAGCTTCATCCGCCACTACCTCCTCGACTTCGGCTCGGCGCTCGGCAGTGCAGCGGTCGGACCGCGGGACGGCTGGGAGGGCTATGAGGCCCTGGTTGAAGCGCCCGGCGAAATCGGCAAGCGCGCGCTGTCGTTCGGCTTCAGGATTCCGCAGTGGCGCCGGCAGGACTACTTCGAATCGCCGACGATCGGCCGGTGGCCCAGGGACCACGCGCAGTGGGATCCGCAGACCTGGTGGCCGCACATCACCAACGCGGCCTTCCGGCACATGCGCGCGGACGACACGTTCTGGGCGGCGAGCAAGCTGGTGTCGATTACCGACGACATGATCAAGGCGGCGGTCGCGGAAGCGAAGTTCGGCGATCCGGCATCCGAGGCCTTTCTCGCAAAGGCGATTGCCGACCGGCGGCTGCGCATCCTGCAGACGTTCCTGCCGAAGGTCAATCCCCTCGTGGACGTGGCACTCGACGCCGAGGGCCGGTTGACCTTCCGCAACGTGGCGGTGGATGCCGCGGTCGCCGATCGCGCCCCCGGGTATCGCGCCCTCTGGTACACCTTCGACAACACCGCCGATAAGGCGACGCTCGTGGCAAACACCGAAGAGACCCAGAGCCCGCTGCCGATGCCGCCGATGCCGGCCTCGGACTTCATCAAGGTGGACATCTCGGCGGTGGGCGGTCCGGAAGCGTGGACCCGCCCGATCTCGGTGTATTTCCGCCGGAATGCCGGGGCGTGGACCCTGGTCGGCCTCGAACGACTACCCTGACCGCGGTAACGGCCGATACTCTTTTGAGGATTCAACATCGCTGCGAACCATGGTTCCATGCGATACTGAACCACTCGTTTCGACAACTCAACTGAAAGACCTCCTGATGAATCTCATGCGTCTCACCGTGTGTTGCATCGTCGCAGTGGCTATCGCTGCGCCCGCATTCGCGCAGGACGCGACCCCGATCGAGAGTGCCCGCGTGGAATCGCCGGGCGCCGGGGCGCCGGTCGGCGGGCAGTTGCCCCGCCCGGGCCAACCGCTGCCGCCCGACACGATCCTGCCGCGCACCCCCAAGGTGGAATCGGGGAACTTCTTCAAGCTGGTCGGCAGCGACTTCAAGAACTTCTTCAGCAGGGATACCGCGCACGTGATGGCGTACACCTCGGTCGCCGCGATTGGCGCGGCCCCGTGGGACCGCGAGGGCGTGAACAACGGTTTCAACATCCCGACGAGCGTCTTCCAGGCCGGCAACACGATCGGCACCTTCGCCTTCCAGGTCGGCCTCGGCGCGACGGGCTACGCCGTCGGCCGAGTCGCCGGTAAAAGCAAGCTGGCCATGGTGGGCCGCGATGTGGTCCGCGCGCAGATTGTCTCGCAGGTAATCGCCCAGGCCACCAAGTTCTCGGTCGGCCGCAAGCGGCCGGACGGCAGCAACAGCCAGTCCTTCCCGTCAGGACACGCCGCCAGCACGTTTGCCACCGCCTCGGTCCTGCAACGTCATTACGGCTGGAAGGTCGGCGCACCGGCCTATGCGCTCGGCTCGTACGTGGCGCTGGCGCGGATGTCCTGGAACAAGCATCACGCCACCGATGTCGTGATGGGCGCCGGTCTCGGCATCGCCTCGGCTCGCACCGTGACCATGCAGGTCGCCGGCACCAAGTTCAACCTGGGCGTGCAGCCGCAAGTGGGCGGCGCGTCCATCAACTTCACCAAGGTCTATAAGTAGCCGCTCATGAGCAGGACCGACGTTCGCGTCGTGGTCCTCCTCCTGGTCGCGCTACTCGTCTGCCCTCCGGCGTTCGCGCAGACCGCGGCGGCTCCGGCCGTCGCTGCCACTCCCGTCCTCTCCGTTTCGGACATTCGCGAGTTCCTGCTCACCGCCAAGGTCACGCGTTCGCGCGACATCGGCAAGGGGGTCACGAGTCCCAAGCGCCTGACCCTGACCAACGGCACGCTCACCCACGACGTCGCCTTCCAGGCGGTGGACGAGCGGCAGACCGTCGCCAACCTTTCTGGTGGCGGCCGCTCCGCGGCGGTCGAGATGAACTTCGTCGACTCCTACCGCTACAACCTCGGCGCCTATGCCTTGTCGCAGTTGCTGGGCCTCGACGAGATGATGCCCGTGCACGTGGAGCGTCGCTGGAACGGCAAGATTGGCTCGCTGAGCTGGTGGGTGGACACCCTGATGGAAGAGGGCGAGCGGCTGAAGAAGAAGGTCCAACCGCCCGACGCGACCGACTGGAATCACCAGATGTACCGGATGCGCGTGTTTGCGGCGCTCACCCGGGATACCGATCGCAACACCGGCAACGTGCTGATCACCCCTGATTGGAAGGTGATGATGATCGACTTCACCCGCGCGTTCCGGCTGCAGACCGACTTGCCGTATCGCCAGGACCTCGCGAAGATCGATCGGGCGCTGCTGCCCCGCCTCGAGGCGCTCACTAATGCCGGCATCAAGCAGGCCGTGGACGACTACCTCACCGGGCCCGAGATCGACGCCGTGCTGAAGCGGCGAGACGTGATCGTCGCACACTTCAGAAAGCTGATCGCCGAGCTCGGCGAGGCCGCTGTTCTGTACTAGTTTCCCTTGTCACTTCTCACGTCTCACCTCACGGTCGATGGCGGACGACGGTGGCGGGTGGCGCGCTCGTAGGCGGCTGCCAATTCCAACAAGCGCTTGTCGTCCCACATGCGTCCCAGCAGCGAGATGCCGGCTGGATAGCGACCGTCGATGAAACCGGCCGGGACGGTCACCTGCGGCAGGCCCGTGGCCGCGCTTTCTTCGCAGGTGCCCGGCTCTGATCCGTAGCGCTCGAGTCCGCCCTCGTGGGTGTGAGGCCGCGCGTGGTTCGCCGGGAACACCAGCGCGTCGAGCTTCTGCTGATCCATCAGGTCCACGAAGACCTGCCGGAAGGTTTCGCGGCCGGCGATGAAGCGGCGGGTCGCCTCCTCTCGCGCTGTGCCGGTTGGCACCGGCGCCAGCGCCCCTTCGAAGCGGCGCGCGCTGACCGGAGCGAGCTTTCCCGACGCGAGCAGGTCCTCGATGGTCAGCACCGTGTCGCCCGGCTTCGCGCCGCGGGAAAGATACGCGGTCCATCCATCGCGCAATGAACCGGGGGCCGCCCCGCGCGCGGCCGCATACTTCGCGTCGTAGCCGGCTATCGCCACGTCGACCACGAACGCGCCGGCGGCCTGCAGTTCCTTGATCACGCGATCCATGTTCGCGGCCACCTCGCGCTCGCCGGTGAAGCCGACAAAGCGCTGCCGGAGCGCGCCGATGCGCTTGCCCTTGAGGGAGGCGGCGTCGAGGCCCTGCGCGAACGAACCCGTGATGCGGGTCGCGGCGCCAGCCGTCACCGGGTCCTCCGGGTCGGAGCCGGTCACCAGGTCGAGCGCCAGCGCCAGTTCGCGAACCGACTTCGCCATTGGCCCAACTGCGTCGTTATAGGTATTGAGCGGCATGACGCCGGCCCGGCTGGTCAGCCCGCGGGTGGTGCGGATGGTCGCCAGCGCAGCGAACGACGCGGGGTTCGACAGCGAGTTGCAGGTGTCGGTGCCAAACGACAGCGCGGCCAGGCTGGCGGCCACCGCCGTCGCGCTCCCGCCGCTCGATCCCGCCGTGCTGAGCGACGCATCGTACGCGTTGCCCACGGTCCCACCGATGGTGCTGATGCCGAAATCGCCGAACGGAAACTCGTCGAGGTTGGCCTTGCCGAGCACGACAGCGCCGCCCTGCTTCATGCCGGCGGCGACGCGCGAGTCGAGACGCGGCCGGTGATCGGCCAGCGCGAGCGAGCCGCCCGTAGTGGGCAGCTCCGTCGCATCGATGTTGTCCTTGTAGACGATCGGCACGCCGTGAAACGGGCTGCGCACACGGCCGCCGGCCCGCTCGGCGTCACGCGCGCGGGCGTCGGCCACCGCGCGCGGGTTGATGGACAACACCGAACGGAACGTGGGGCCCCGCCGATCGTAGCGGGACAACCGTGCCAGGTATTCGCGCGTGATGTCCTCGGCGGTCGTCAGGCCGCGGGTCATGGCGTCCTGCAGTTCGCTCACCGTCTTCTCGAACACGGTGAAGGGCGCCGGCGCGGCGCCGGCCGGCGGCCAGTTGGCCACCTGCGATCGCTGGAGCGCGGTCAGGCCGCCAAAGTCCGGCGCCGACGTGAGCTGCCTGGCGATGGCCGTGACGCGCGCGATCTCGGATCCGGCCGGCGGCACTTTCGCATCCGGCCCGGCATAGACCGCCTCACCGGTGACCAGGGCGTCCTTGAATGGAATTGGATAACCGCCGCGCGGATCGTAGACCTCGGACAAGCCCTTCACCACGAACGTCACGAGCGCCGCGGTTTCGCCCGGCTGTAACCGCAGCGTGAAGACGTAGCCGATGTGCGCCGTATCGAGCCCGGGCCAGGCCGCGGCGAAGGGATCGCCGTACATGTCGCCGACCGACGTCAAGACGCCCCGCCGGGTGCCCAGCACGTGCGCCGAAGGTCCGTGGCCCGACGGCCCATCCGCCGGAATGGCCGCGCGGGCCGCATTCTGCATCATCGTGACGAAGCTGTCGGCCGTGTCGATCTGCTGGTCGCCGCTGGCGGTGACGGCGACCGTCGCCCGGCCGCCGTCTTCGCCCGCGCCGACCGCGCCGCCCCAGGCCACGCGGACCGTGCGGTCCTCGTCAGCGGTGTTGGTGAAGCTGTCGAAATAGCGCAGGTAGGCCGTGTCCCTGGTCGTCTTGATGGCGCGCGCGACCAGGATGCCTTCGTGCAGCACCGGGGTGGTCGAATCGAAACGTCCGGCGGCGTCGTGGTGCAAACCGAACCCGCGCAGGTAATGGTTGCTGGCCAGCAGGGCATTGTCGGCTCGCCGCACCTGGAGCTTGAGGTAGCCGAAACCATTGAACGGGTTGGCGCGCCCGCCGGTGGCAATGCCGCCGCTGTCCTGCGACCACGGCGAGGTGTCCTGGATATCCCAGAACTGGCCATCGCCCGAGGGCACGCGGGTCACCGCCCCCACGCTCATCACGCAGATCGCGGCGCCGGTCACAGCCAGCGCCAGGGCTTTCACAGTTCGCATGGCGCGAGTCTATACTCTCGCCATGCGCATCAGACACTTGACCGCGGTCCTGCTCGCCGTTGGCACGATTGGGTTTGTCACGTTGCGCGGCCAGGACCGCCAGGCCGCTGACGACACCGCGAAGCCCAGTGAGGGCTTTACGCTCAAGACCGCCGAGACCATTGAGTTCACCACGGACGAAGTGACGTGGATGCAGGTGGACGTCTCGCCCGACGGCCGAACGATCCTGTTCGACCTGCTGGGCGACATCTACACCATGCCGATCGGGGGCGGCGAGGCCACACGCATCATGGGCGGGCTGTCGTTCGAGAGCCAGCCGGTATGGTCGCCCGATGGCCGCACCATCGCGTTCCTGACCGACCGCAGCGGTGTCGAGAACCTGTGGATCGCCGATGCCGACGGCAGCAACCCGCGCGCGGTCAGCAAGGACGGCAAGACCAACGACCGCCCGCAGATCATGGTCTCGCCCGAATGGACTCCCGATGGGCAGTACCTCGTGGTTTCGAAGTCGCGGCCGCCGGATCCCGGCACGTTCTGGTTGTTCATGTATCACCGCGACGGCGGCACGGGCGTCAGGGTTGGCGCCGCACCGCCTCCGCCGCCGGGTCCCGACGCCCAGGGACCGCCGCCTGCCCCGCCCGTAAACCGCATGGGCGCCACGGTGTCGCCGGACGGCCGCTATATCTACTACGCGCAGCGCACCGGCACCTTTACCTACAACGCGCGCTTCCCGCTCTGGCAGGTTCATCGTCACGATCGCGAAACGGGTGATGTGTCGCAAGTGACCAACGCGCAAGGCAGCGCCATGCGTCCGGCGATCTCGCCCGACGGCAAGTGGCTGGTGTTTGGCACGCGCCACAAGACGCAGACCGGCCTGCGCGTCCGCAACCTGGAAACCGGCGCGGAGCGGTGGCTCGCCTATCCGGTGACGCGTGACGACCAGGAATCCCGCGCCAGCCGCGACACCCTGCCCCGCTACGACTTCATGCCCGACGGCAAGTCGCTCGTCGTGCCGGTGGCCGGGAAGCTCCAGCGCATCGACTTCGAGACCGGCGCCGCGACACCCATCCCGTTCACCGCCAGGGTGCAGGCCGAGATCGCGCCGCGCGTGTATACGCCGGTGCGCGTCGAAGACGGCCCCTCGGTCCGCGCCCGCCTGATCCGCTGGCCGACGCTCTCGCCGGACGGCACGAAGCTGGTGTTCAGCGCGATGAACCGGCTCTACATCAAGGACATGCCGAGCGGGGCGCCACGGCTCTTGACCAGCACCTCTGGCACCGCCGAAGGTGAATTCATGCCCGGTTGGTCGCCCGACGGCCGCTCCATTGTCTACACGACGTGGACGACGAGCGGCGGACAGATCAAGAAGGTGGCGGCCACCGGCGGATCGCCTGAAACGCTGACGCGCAGCGAAGGCTACTACCTGGATCCCACCTTCACGCCCGATGGCACGCGCGTCGTCTACCTGGCCGGCGCCGCGTCGGATCAGCTGTATTCGATCCTGATGGACACGCCGCCCGAGACCGAACACGGCGACGAGGGGGCGCCGCGCGAGATTGGCGGCATCAGCCCGCCCAACACGCTCGAGATCCGCTGGATGCCCGCCGGCGGCGGCCCCTCGACGCTGGTGGCCTCGGCGCAGAATGGCCGGGGCCCGCAGTTCACGCGCAACGATTCGTCGCGCGTGTACCTCACCACCAACCGCGGACTGCAGTCGATCACGATGGACGGCCAGGATCGCCGCACCCACCTGCGCATCACGGGCGTCGGGCCCGGCAATAACCCGCCGGCGGCCGGCGACATCCGCCTCTCGCCCGATGGCACGCGCGCCTTCGTGAACCTGCAGGAGAAGCACTACCTCGTCTCGGTGCCGCGCACCGGCCGCGAGACCGTCGAGGTCCGCATCCAGGGCCGAGCCGAGAACACCTCGCTACCGGTCAAGCGCATGTCGATGGAGGGCGGGGACTATCTGGACTGGACGGCCGACGGCGCCGCCGTGACCTGGGCCTGGGGCGCGCAGTTCTTCCACCAGCCGATCGCCGCGACCGAACCCGTGAAGACCGACGTGGTCGTCGAGTTGCCACGCGCCAGGCCGCAGGGCTCGGTGCTGCTGACCGGCGCGCGGATCATCACGATGAAGGGCGACGAGGTGATCGCCCAGGGCGACGTGCTGATCACCGACAACCGCATTGCCGCGGTCGGCCGCCGCGGTTCGCTGAAGGCGCCCGCCGGCACCCGCACGATCAACGTCGCCGGCAAGACCATCATGCCGGGCCTGGTCGATGCCCATTCGCACATGTGGGCGCCGCGCGGCCTGCATCAAACCGAGATTTGGCAGTATCTCGCCAACCTCGCGTACGGCGTGACGACGACACGCGATCCGCAGACCTCGACGCCGGATGTCTTTGCCTATGCCGACATGGTTGACAGCGGCCTGATGCCCGGTCCGCGCGTCTACGCCACCGGCCCCGGCGTGTTCTCGGGGTCAGGGATCGAGGATCGCGACGCTGCCTTCCGCTTCGTCAAGCGCTACAAGGAGGCGTACCGCACCAACACCCTGAAGCAGTACGTCGCCGGCGACCGGATCGTCCGCCAGTGGATCATCGAGGCCTGCCAGGAGTACGGCATCACCGCCACCGTCGAGGGCTCGCTCGACCTGAAGCTGAACCTGACGCAGATAGCCGACGGCTACTCAGGCCAGGAACACAGCTTTCCCATTGCGCCGCTCTACAAGGATGTGACGACGTTCGTCGCGAAGACCAAGACGTTCTATACGCCAACCATCCTGGTGGCGTACGGCGCGCCGTGGAGCGAGAACTACTGGTTCCAGAACGCGAGCCCGGCGGAGGACGCCAAGTTGAAGAAATGGATTCCCTGGGAGCTGCTCGACGGCATGGTGCGACGCCGGCCACAGTGGTTCCTGCCGGAGGAGTACGGCCACGCGCTGATCGCCAAGGGCGTAGCCGACGTCGTGCGGGCGGGCGGCAAGGCCGGCCTCGGCAGCCATGGCCAGCTGCAGGGCCTGGGCGCGCACTGGGAAACCTGGAGTCTCGCCTCGGGCGGCCTGACCCCGCTCGAGACGCTGCGCGTGATCACGCTGTCGAGCGCCGAGGCGATTGCCCTGCACCAGGACCTCGGCTCGCTCGAGGCCGGCAAGCTGGCGGACCTGCTGGTGCTCGATCGCAATCCGCTCGAGGACATCAAGAACACCAACACGATTCGCTACGTGATGAAGAACGGCGAGTTGTACGAAGCCGACACCATGAACATGATTTGGCCGATGGCGAAACCCTTGCCGAAACCATTCTGGTGGGGAACGGAGCCCCCTCTGCCAAAGTAGCCTCGGGCGCCAGCCGGAGCTTGCCGTTAGAATGACGCTATGAACCGCACGGTCCCGGCTCTTGCGCTTGTGGCAGCGATCGCGGCAGTGCCGTCGGCTCAATCGCGGCCAAACGGCATCACCGCGGTCGAGGGCCTGCGAGCGGGACACTTCACGCTGACCGAGAAGCCGACGGGGTGCACCGTGATCCTCGCCGAGAAGGGCGCGACCGGCGGCGTGTCGGTGCGCGGCTCGGCGCCGGGCACGCGCGAGACCGATCTGCTGGACCCGTCCAACCTGGTCGAACAGGTGCACGCCGTCGTGCTGTCTGGCGGCAGCGCGTTCGGCCTGGACACGGCGACCGGCGTCATGCGCTACCTCGAAGAGCGCAAGGTGGGCTTCCCGTTTGGCGGCGCGTACGTGCCGATCGTGCCGGCAGCGGTGCTGTTCGACCTGCCGGTGGCCGGCAAGCCGTTGATTCGGCCCGATGCGACCTGCGGCTATGCAGCCGCCAGGGCCGCCACGACGGGGGCGATTGCGGAAGGCACCATCGGCGCCGGCGCCGGCGCGACGGTCGGCAAGTTCGGCGGTGGCGGCAAGCCCATGAAGGGCGGCATCGGCACCGCCTCCATCACGCTGGCCTCCGGACTCACCGTTGCCGCCATCGTCGCCGTCAATGCCGCCGGCGACATCATCGACCCGGCGAACGGGCGCGTGGTGGCGGGCGCGTTGGCGGCCGATGGCAAGACGTTTCTGGACGCGCGCGTCATCCTCCGCAAGGGCGGCAAGGTGGACCAGCCCAGGCCGGCGGAGAACACCACGATCGGGCTCGTTGCCACCAACGCGCGGCTCACGAAGGCCCAAGCGCGAAAGGTCGCCGACATGGCCCACGATGGTGTCGCTCGCGCCATTGTGCCGGCCCACACGTTGGCCGACGGCGACACCATCTTCGCGATCGCGACGGGATCGTTTGCTGGTGAGGTCAACATGACGGTGATTGGCGCGCTCGGAGCGGAAGTGATGGCCGACGCGATCCTGCGCGCGGTCCGCGAAGCCACCAGCGTGCCCGGCTATCCGGCGGTCCGCGACCTGCGCCGGCCGTGAACGCTGCCCTGATCTTCCTGCTCGCCTACACGGCCGGCCTCACGGCCTTCGGCGTGTGGATCGGCCGGCGCGTCACCGGCGCGTCGGATTTCTTTGTCGCGGGCCGCAGCTTGTCGTGGCCGCTCATCGCCGGCACGGTACTCGCCGCCAACATCGGCGCGGGTACGACGGTCGGCGCAGCCGGCGTGGCGTATAAGGACGGCATCAGCGCCTGGTGGTGGAATGGGTCGGTCGGCCTCGGCACGCTCGCACTCGCGCTGTGGGTCGGACCACGACTGTGGGCCCTCGCTTCAGCGCGCGGCTATTTCACCCTGGGCGACTACCTCGAGGATCGGTTCAACGGCTCGGTCCGAGTGATCGTGGCCGGACTGCTGGCCATCGGTACGCTCGCCATACTCGCCGGGCAATTGATCGCTGGGGCCGCAATCCTGGAAGTCGTCGCGGGCACGGCCAGGTGGCAGGGTGTGCTGATCGGCGGCATCGCCATGACCCTGTACTTCACCGCCGGCGGGCTGCTCAGCTCCGTCTGGGTGAATGCGGTGCAGTTGACCGTCCTGCTCATCGGTATGCTCATAGCCGTGCCACTCGCGCTGACGTATGTCGGTGGCATGGAGGCAATTGCCGCCGCCCCTGATGTGCCGGCGACCTACTTCAATCCGATGTACTCGGCTGGCGGCATGTCCGGCTGGACGATGTTCCTGCTGCTGGCTCCGGGGCTGGTCGTGTCGCCGGGCCTGGTGCAGAAGGCATTCGGGGCGGTGAGCCTGAGGGCCGTGCGGGTTGGCATTGGCGTCGCCGGCGTCGCGCAGTTGGCTTTTTCGTTCCTGCCGGTGCTGCTCGGCATGGCCGCGCGGGTCAACCACCCTGGCCTCACGGACACGAACATCGTCTTGCCCACCGTGATCCTCAACGACTTGCCGGTGTGGTTCGGCGCGCTCGGTCTGGCGGCCATCTTCTCCGCGGAGGTCAGCACCTGCGACGCGATCCTGTTCATGCTGTCAACCTCGATCTCGAAGGACGTCTACCAGCGGTTCGTCGACCGCACCGCGTCACCTGACCAGGTGTTGCGCGTCGCCCGGATGGCGGCGGTCACCGGTGGCGTCATCGGCATGTTCATGGCGATCCAGTTATCGACGGTCGCTGATGCCCTGCGCGTCTTCTACTCGCTCTTGATCGCGACGTTGTTCGTGCCGGTCGTCGGCGGCCTGGTCTTCAAGCGCGCCGGGGCGAGCCACGCCCTGGTCGCGATTGCATGCGGCATCGGCACGCTGCTGGCGGTGTACTTCGGCACCGACCGCCGAGGATGGTGGGATCCGGGCACGTGGGGCCTGGCCGCCAGCGCGACCGGGTTTGCGGTGATGTTGATGACGCGACGTAGCTGACATCCGCGGTCAGGCCAGGTCGAGAATAGCGCAAAACTCGGCCAGCACCATGGCCGTGGCCCCCCACACCTTCTCGCTCTCGATGTCGAAGAAGGGCACGTCAACCTCGACGTTCTGCTGGCCGTAGGTGCGCGTCTGCACTTCGCGCTTCACCGTGCCGGGATCGCGCAGTTGCCACAGGGACGGCTCGATGATGCGCGCCACTTCCCATTCGGCGCGATTGAAGACGGGCCGGGCCGGCACGAAGCCGACCACGGGATGCAGCAGGAACCGGCTGACCGGGATGTGCAGCGGCGTCAACCGTCCCAACAGTTGCACGGATCCACGGGCCACCCCGATTTCCTCCTCGGCCTCGCGGATCGCACAGGCCTCGATCGACTCGCCGTCATCGACGCGTCCGCCCGGCAGCGACACCTGGCCAGTGTGGTTGCGCAGACCCGATCCACGGACCGTCAAGGGCAGGTGGATAGTGTCGTTGTGGGGATAGATCAGAATCAGGGCCGCGCCATCGCGCGTGTCCTCAGGGATCGTGAACGGATCCCATCCCACGCGCGGGGTCGGCGCCATGCGCAGTTGCGCGTCGAGGCCGGGCAGCGGCCCCGACAGCGCAGCCTGCAGCCACTGGACCAGGTCGGCGGGCACGCTTCAGCGTACTCCAGGCGCCGCTCGCCATGAAGAACAGGCCGCCCAGCATCAGCGGCGATGTCGTCGGTCCAGGGGTCCGACATCTCCACCGTACCAGGCGGACGTTTCGGTGGATACTCATCAGGCGTGGCCTGGTTCGTTTTTGCCCTTTCCGCGGTGATCTTCTTTGTCGCCATCTGGCTCGTCGTGCCGGCGCCGACCATGACGCTGCTGCCGCTCGCGGTCGGCGGCCCAGAGATGAGCCCGCTGCTGTTGCTACCGGCGCTGTTTGTGGCTTACCTGGCCTGGCGCACCCGCGGCCGGCCCCGGCCGGCATCGCTTGGGCTGTCGGCCGTGGCGATCGTCCTGTTCGTGGTACCGATGGTCCAATACCCGCGCACGGCGCCGCTGTCGGTCACGACCTTGCTGGCCGGGATCGACATGGGTCAGTCGCGCCTGTTGCGCAACGTGCCACTCGGCGCTCCAGGCGGCGTGCCGCTCACGACCGACATCTACCGGCCGATGACTGACGGGCCGCACCCGGCCATTGTCCAGATCTACGGCGGCGCCTGGCAGCGGGGCGCGCCGGCGAACGACGGCGCGTTTGCCGCCCGCCTGGCATCCCGCGGGTACGTGGTGTTTGCCATCGACTATCGCCACGCGCCCGAGTGGCAATGGCCGGCACAGCTGGACGACGTGCGCCTGGCACTGGCGTGGGTGAGAGAGAACGGGCCGCAGTACGGCGCCGACGCGTCACAGCTTGCGCTCTTCGGCCGCTCATCGGGGTCCCAGCTCGCGATGGTGGCCGGCCTGCAGGATCCAGGCGTGAAGGCCATCATCAGCTTCTATGGCCCGGTGAACCTCACCAATGGCTGGCTCCATCCGCCGCGGCCCGATCCGATCGGCTCGCGCAGCGTGCTCGAATCCTTTCTCGGCGGCACGCCGGCTCAGCTGCCGGACCGTTATCGCGAAGCCTCGCCCATGTCGTATGTCTCGGCGAACGCTCCGCGGACGCTCCTGATCTACGGCTCGCGCGACCACATCGTGCAGCCACAATATGGACGGACCATGCACGCGGCCTTGCGCGAGGCCGGCGCCGACTCGGAGTTGGTCGAGATCCCGTGGGCCGACCACGCGTTCGACGCATTGCCCGCCGGGCTAAGCGGGCAACTGTCGCTCTATCACGTCGAGCGCTTCCTGGCTGGCGTCTTCCGCCGTTGATCGGATAAGGGCAGCACTAGAGTGCGGCCCTCCTCACCGAAGAAGTCACTGGCCACCGCATAGACCGAGGCATCGGCCATGGCCGGGCGACGTCTCGGTCAGCCCGTAGACGATGGTCGGCACGCCGTAGACAGCCGGGCACTGTTCGCGATCGAGGGTCTCAAACACGCGGGCCGGCTCGAAGGAACTCGACCGGTATCGCGTTAAGTAACTCTGCAGCAGAGGTTTAGGTTGCTGAACGCCGCCGTGGTCGGGCATCATCTTGCCATGGACGCACGATTTCCGACCGGCAAGTTCGTCTTCAACCCCAACCCGACGCCCGCAACCCGCCGGGACAGCATCGCCGCCATCGGCAGTTTCCCCTCTGAACTGAAGGCGGCGATGACGACCGCCCAGGTTGACCGGCCGTACCGCGAGGGTGGTTGGACCGCCCGCCAGGTGGTGCACCACCTGGCCGACAGCCACATGAACGCCTTCATCCGCTTCCGCCTGGCGCTGACCGAGGACAAGCCCACCATCAAGCCGTACAAGGAGGCCGAGTGGGCAAAGCTGGCCGATTCGGCCGAGGACCCGGAGTCATCCGTTCAGATCCTGGACGGCCTGCACCGGCGCTGGCACCGCCTGCTCGAGTCGCTCGGCGAGGCCGACGTCGCGCGCGAGGCGATTCACCCCGAGCACGGTCCGCGCACGCTCGACTGGTTCCTCCAGCTGTATGCTTGGCACGGCCGCCATCACCTTGGCCACCTGAAGCTGACGGCCTCGTAAAGGAGACTCACATGCTGGGCGAGTTCAAGGAATTCATCGCGAAAGGCAACGTGATGGACCTGGCGGTGGGCGTCATTATCGGCGCCGCCTTCCAGAAGATCGTCGACTCGCTCGTCAACGACCTGGTGATGCCGATTGCGGGCTTTGCCCTCGGTGGCACCGATTTCACCAACATGTTCCTGGTGATAAGGGACGGCGCGGACGCGGCCGGCCCGTATGCGTCGCTGGTTGACGCGCGGGCCGCCGGCGCGGCCGTGTTTGCCTACGGATCCTTCCTCACGAACGTGGTGCAGTTCCTGATCCTGGCCTGGGTGGTCTTCCTGATGGTTAAGGCGGTTAACCGGGTGCGCCGGACCTCGTAACGGGCGGTACAATCAGGGGATGCCTGTCTCCCTGACGCCCCGCGAACGCGCCCACCTGAAGGCCAGGGCGCACAAGCTCGAACCGACGGTGTTTGTCGGACACGGCGGCGTCACGCCTTCCGTCATCGCCGAGGTCGATCGCGCACTGGCGGCGCATGAGCTGATCAAGGTGAAGATCCTCGGCGACGATCGCGAGGCCCGCGAAGCCATGGGCCACCAGCTGTGTGCGGGCACGGATGCAGCGCCGGTGCAGCGCGTCGGCAAGGTGCTGGTGTTGTGGCGGCCGAAACCGGAAGACGCGGAGTGACGGCGTGAGTCAATTCATGAAGCAGGACGCCACGGACCTCGAGGCTCGCTTCTTCGCGATCTCGATCGACATGCTCTGCATCGCCCATTTCAACGGGCATTTCACCCGGCTCAGCCAGGCCTGGGAGAAGACGCTGGGGTTCACCCGCGCGGAGTTGCAGGCGAAGCCGATGGTCGAGTTCGTGCATCCAGACGACCGTGAGCGAACGGTGGCGCAGAACCGCCGCGTCAAGGCCGGCGAGCAGGCGATCGGATTCGAAAACCGCTACCGCTGCAAGGACGGCTCGTATCGCTGGCTGCTCTGGAACGCCAGCGCCGACCTCGACCACCAGGTGATCTACTCGGTGGCCCGTGACATCACCGAACGGAAACTGGCTGAAGAACAGCGCGAGCGTCTCGTGGGCGAATTGCAGGCCGCGTTGGCCGACGTCAACAAGCTGCAGGCGATCCTGCCGATCTGCATGTACTGCAAGAAGATCCGCGACGATCAGAATTACTGGCAGGCGGTTGAGAGCTACATTTCCACCCACACCAACACGCGGTTCAGTCACGGCATTTGCCCAAGCTGCCTGCCCCACGCCTACGAAGAGTTGCCGTAGACCCCGGCGCCGCGGCTACGTCCAGGCGCGGAACGAACTCCTGCGGGCGTCGAGGATCTCGCCGCAGATCGAAAACGCGCTCGTGGTGTGGCCGCTGCCAATGGCCCCGTGATGAAGAGGAATCGGTGTCACCCCTGTGACCTTACCCCCTGCTCGCCAGCCATCTCAAGAAATGATCGACATCGGCAATACCGTCGAGCTTGTGCGTGGCCGCGGTCGGCCGCAGCCCGACCACCACGCTGATGCCGCGGCTGATCGCGCGGAAGGCATCCTCGTCCGTGATGTCATCACCCAGATACGCCACCCACGACGGCCGCCCCGTGCGCGCCTCGACGTCTTCGGCAATCCACTGCGTCGCATCACCCTTGTGGCCCTTGATGTTCGGCAGGTACTCGACCACTGCATGGCCTTCGAGCCGCCGCACCAGCCGCTCGGCAATCCACGGCACCGCCAGGATGTCGGCCTTGGCAAACACGGCCTCGCGCAACTCGGGAGGGACGCCGCGCGCGTGCACCGCGACGCTGGCGCCTTTGTCCTCGATCCGGGCACCTGGATGCTCGATCGCCAGCCGGCCAAGCGCCGTGGCCAGCCCATCGAGGCGTTCGGCCGCGGCCAGCAGGTCCGGATGCCCGGTTCGGCGGCCCTCGACCTCGATCTCCAAACCGTGCAGGCCGGCGTGATCGATGTGGCCCGGCAGGCGCGTCCGCTCCTGGAGGTCGTCGAGACGGCGGCCGCTGACGATTCCCACCGCCATCCCGGGTTGCCGCGCGATTTGTTCGAGCCAGTCTTTTCGCTGGGGCGTCAGGTGGGGCGCCGCCGGGTCAAGGTTGAACTCGGCGAGAGTGCCGTCGAAATCAAGCAGCAGTATGAAAGCACTGTCGGCAGGCCGGCCCGCCACGGCCGCCTGCACTTCATCTAGCACGCGTCTATTGTGCCGGGAAAACCACGCCGGGCGCGAGCACGCCGCGCGGATCCAGGCTGAACTTGATGGCGCGCATCGCGGCGATCCCATCTGGGCCGTAGAGCCGCCTCAGCAGTGCCTGCTTGATCGGACTGCGGCCCACGCCATGTTCGGCCAGCGGACTCCCGCCCATGGCGATCACCGCATCGCCAAGCGCCAGGATCGCCTCCTGCCCCTTCGTCACGTCGTCCGCGCTGCGGGGGATGACATTCGGGTGCACGTTGCCGTCGGAGATGTGGCCCCACACCGCCAGGTCGAGGTCACGCTCGGCAAACAGCCGCCGGCACTCGCGCATCATCTCGGCAAAGCGAGCGAACGGCACAATCATGTCGGCCGCGGTCTTGTAGATGCGCGGATCGAGCTGGTGCTGGGCCAGGGCGACTCGGCGGTTGACGCCGGCCGGTACGGCTTCCCGCAACTCGGCAAACGCCGCCGCGCGGGCGTGGTGGCCCGGCAGCGCGATCTCCGCGTCATCGAGCGCGTCGTGGCGATCGAGCAGTGCGCAAAAACGCCGCAGCGGTGAATCAGCGGCGCCGTGATCCCGCGCAGTTTCTAGCTGGCGCCACAGCTCCCCGCCGGTCACCGGGTGGGACAACTCGATCTCAACCAGCAGGACGATGCCGGCGCCCGAGGGGAGGGTGATGTCGAGCTTGCGATCGACCCCGTCTTCGCGGACCACCGCGATCGATCGCGCATCGATGTGTTCAATCGCCGCCACGTCCACGCCGAGCGGATCGCCGGTGCGCCAGGTTTGCTGCGCCGCCTCCCGGAGCTCGGCGACCAAACGAATCCCGGCCTCCTCGCTGGCCATCGGCACCAGCGCGTGACACCGCGCGGCCGGCCGCGCCGCGGTCGTGAAGATGACCTCGGTGACGATGCCCAGGGTGCCTTCGGAGCCGATAAACAAATCCACCAGGTCCATGCCGGGCGCGATGAAGTAACCCGCGGAGCACTTGGGCACGTCGGGCATGCGCAGGCCCGGGAGCGACACGAGGCTCGAGGCCGCACGGCGGCCACGCTCCAGCTCGAGCACGTCGCCACTCGCGAGCACGACGGTCACGCCGTGAACCCACGGCCGGATGGTTCCGTACTTGAACGTCGCGGCTCCGGCCGCGCAGGTTGCCACTGCGCCGCCGGCGGTGGCGCCAAGGTAGGTCGGCACCGGCGGCAACCAGCGGCCAACCGCGGCCAGCGCATCCTGGATGGCCTGCAGGGTCACGCCGGCGCCGGCGCGGACCCGGTCGCCGTCAATCGAGAGCGTGGTGAGCCGTTCAGTGCTGAGGACAACGTCGCCGAATGGCGTCGCACCACCCGTCAGAGACGATTGCGCGCCGACCACCAACACCCTGTAGGGCGCCCCTTGATGGGGCGCCGTTTCATCGGGGGCCGCTAGTATCTCCGCCACCTCGCCTGCCGTCCGCGGCCGCGCGACACCGGCGGCATGTCCGCCCGGATACCGGGCGGCATCATGGAGGAACCGCTCGACGAGATCGTTGTTGGTTTCAATCACCACGGCGCGGGTTGATTCTACCGTTGACCGGCGGATGCATCGCTAGAGCACGCGTACGGCGAGGCCGATCAGCGCCAACCCGGTCGCTGTCTGCAGTGCTCTTCGTGTCCACGGCGCGGTGAACCATCGGCGCATCGCGTCGAGGCCAGTGGCCCAGGCGGCATGGCAGAGCAATGCCAGGCCGATGTGCGCCGAGGCCAGCACCGGAAAGTACCAGCGCGGCGCGCCCGCGGGAACGAACGCCGGCACCACCGACAAATAGAAACTGATGATCACCGGACTCAGCAGGTTGATGGCGAGGCCGTCGCCGAAGTACGCGCCGGCGGGCGAACGCCGGGGCGCCGCCCCGGGGTCGAGCGACAGGCGAATGCCGCCGTCAGGCTGATGCCATGCCCGCCACAAACTGGAGACGCCAAGAAATGCCAGGAACAGGGCACCGGCGATCTTGATCGCGGACAGCGACCCGGGCCAGTAGGCGATCAGCACCGAGAGGCCGAAACCGCACGCGACGGCGATCGTGGTGTTGGCAAGGCCGGCGCCGAGGGCGGTCACGTAGCCGGCGCGGCGGCCGCCCTCGAGGGTGTTCCTCACCACCACCGCCGTCGTCGAACCGGGCGTGACGACGAGGATGAAGGTGAAGGTGAGGTAGGCGAGAAAGCTCGGGTCCAGTCCCGTTGGCACCAGCAAGGTAAGGCTCTCCTGGTTCCCTCAGCCCTCGGATTCTGCGATCAGCAGAACGACCGTCTGGGCGCCCAGAAAGAGGCTGGCCACCGTTAAATGCAGGACCTGCGCGGCCGGTAACAAGGTGACGTAGGCCATCACCACGCCCAGCCCTATCTGAAGGACGGCCAGTCCCAGGCTGATCCAAGACCAACGCAGCACAACCATGGGCGCCCGCCTGGCGGCGAGCCAGAACTGAAAAAGAATCGAGCCGAGCAGCACCACGAACGCCGCATCGCGATGCAGGAGATCGTACGTCCCGACCGTGGCCAGCGCCGCGTCGCGCGCCACGCCGGCGTCGAGCGCCGCGTCCACGCCGCCACGCACCTGCGTGCCGAGCACAATCTGGATCAGCGTGATTGCGATCAGCACCATCACCCAGGGTCTGACCCCGCGGAGGGCGGCTGAAGGGGTTTGACCCGGACGCGGCCAAGCCTGCACCGTCACGTACAACAGCATCTGCACGATCACGAGCGCGACGACCATGTGGACCGTGACGATCCAGGCCGCGAGCTCGTGCGCCACCACTCGCCCGCCGAGCCAACCCTGGAAGCCGGTGAGCAGCACGGCCGCGATTGTCGTCCACAGGATGCGCGGGTCGCGGCGATGATGCCGCCACGCCGAGGCGGCGGTGGCGATAATCAGGAGGCCGACGGCCGCACCGAGCAGGCGGTTCAGGTACTCCGTCCACATCAACGTGGGGTTGAACTGCGAGGGGTCGAACTGCGGCGGCAGCTCGGCCACCGACATCGGCGGCACCCAGCCGCCGAAGCAGCGGGGCCAGTCGGGACACCCCAGCCCGGCGCCGGAGGCGCGGACCAAGCCCCCCACGAGGATCAGGAAATAGGTGGTCGCCGTCGTCCACAGGGCGAGGCGCTGGAAAGAAGTGAGGCGGATCAATCTATCCATTATCTGCCGAGGCTGAAACAAATGCCGGCCGATCGGTCGCGGGCAGGAGGCGAGTAACCACGAAGAACCCGAGGATCACGCAGACCGATGATTGGCTCGTGGCGTCGTGAGCGTCGTGGTTAAGGCTGCTGAATGACCTCGAATATTCGCACCAGCGGCGATTCGTTCGGCTCCTGAGGCGGCGCGCATGGTGATCGACAAAGCCCACGAGGGTGCGATCGAGAAAATGCCCGGGCAAACATTCACGCGGCTTCCGCCCATCACATCGTCCCACGGCGCCCACAACCGCAACACCGAGGCGGTCAGCAGGATGGCGGCCGGGAACCCCCAGTCGAGTCTCGTCACGGTTGCCTGAGCGTTTGTACATGTTCGCCGCGCAGAAAGCGATCGCGATCGCTCAAGCGCCAGACCCGCGTGCGATGCGAGGTGCCCGCGTCGAACACGGACGGCCATTCAAGGGAGACCGCCGGCAGCGCGCCGAGCCTGGCGCGAAACGGTTCGTACTCCCACGCATCGAGAGCGACCACGACTGGGCGGCCGGCCGCGTTCAGGACGGCGAGCGCCGCCGCCAGCGCGCCTGGCGATGCCACATCCCAACGCAGGATCGAACGGCCCGTGTGGTACCTCAACGCGCCGCTCTGCTCGCCTGACACGACCACGCCATCGGCCGGCAGCGTGGTGGACAGGAAATTCGCCACTTGCGCGACCCGCCGCTGTTGGTCGGCCAGCCGGAATGTCTCAAGCGCCCGTGCCTGGGAGATCCCTGGCGCGGCGATGCCCAGGATCACCGCCAGCGTGGCCATCACTCGCATGGGCGACGGCAATCGACCGATTGCCGCCGCGATCGCCATGGCCGCGAACACGGCGGCGACGGCCATGGCCGGAAGCAGGAAGCGCAAGTACGACCAGACCTCGAACACCGCGTAGACCAGGTAAGCCGCCACCACCAGCGCCGCGAAGGCGGCTAGCGCCTTGCTCGGCGGTTGGCGCCAGGCCAGCCAGATGCCGGCCGGCGCCGCCAGCAGGAGCGGCGAGGTCGTCACCAGCCACACGGAGTATCGGGCAGCATTGGCGCCGATGTTGGCGAGCGTGAACAGTTCGTCAGCGGAGCCATAGCCGGAGCGCAGCGGCGACCCGTACCAGTGCCACTGCAGCCACATCAGGGCGAGACCGGCGAGCGCCACAGGCAGGGAGAAGGCCACCAGGCGGCGAATGTTGAACCCGATCGCGAACAGCGGAACAGCCGCCAGCGGCGCCAGGTTGGGGCGAATCATGACGGCGATCGCGCATGAGATGCCCGCGAGGAACGACAAACCTAAAGGTTGGCCGCCACGCGCTGCGACCCCTGATCCCCGATCCCCGATCCCCGATGCCTGACGGAGCACCAGCAACCAAGTCAGCATCCATGCGGCGGTGACCGGCACGTCGCTCATCGGCTGGACCGACTGGAACAGGAAGACCGGAGTCGTCGCGATCGCGACGGCCGCGATCACGCCGGCGATGCCGCCGGCGAACCGCGTCGCCATGAGGCCGGTGGCCCAGACGGCCAGGGCCGCGGCCAGCGTCACGACCCACCGAGCGGCGGCGGCGCCTCCGGCGGCGTGCGGCAGTGCCATCAACAGCGGCAGGCCCGGCGGATAGGTTGGCGCTTGCAACCCGGCGTGTGGCCCGGGCCGCCAGCCGAGCGGGGTCGTCAGCCACGGATCGCCGACCGTGGCGGCAAGAGGTTCGCGATAGAAAAGTTGTCCAGAGGTCCACTGGCCCGCTTCGCTGAGATAGCCCGAGGCATCGGCGCCCGCTGCGGACGCGGTCGCAAATGCAGCCGACCCAACCGCGCTCGCCACGGCCACCGCGATCACCAGCGCGGGCGCCCCGCGCTCGACGGCGGCGGCCGCACCAACCAGATCGGCAGACACGGACCGGGCGCGGCGGGCCAGCAGCCACCAGGCACCCACCGCGGCGAGCGCGGCGAGAGTTGCGGGAAGGGGGGAGCGGGCGGAAAGACGAAGGCCGCCAACGGTGGCGCGAACGCCGCCGCTCGCGGCCAGCAACACTGCGACTGCGGCCAGGATGGCCGCGAGTAATAGCAAACTTCGGCGGTTCAAGCGCCCAAGTCTATAAGACTAGCGCTTCGGAATCGTCCAGTAGTAAACCTTGCGGCCGTCGACGTCCAGTTCCTTCTCGGGCTTCCAGTCGCCCATGTCGAAGGCATGCGAGACAATGCGGGTGCCCGGCTTCAGTTCCTTCATCAGCTTGGGCATCAGCTTCACGTTGAGCGACGGCAGCAGGTACAGGGTGACCACGGTGGCGCCGCTCAGGTCCTGTTCGAAGAGGTCGCCTTCGACCACCTTGACCAGGTTCCCGACGTTGTTCTTGGCGACGTTGTCGTTGGCTTCCTTGATGCGCTGCGGATCGATGTCAAAGCAGACGCCGCGTGCGCCATACTTCTTCGCAGCGGTCACCGGAATGCGGCCGTCGCCGCACCCGAGGTCGTACACCATGTCGTTCTTGGTCACGTTGGCGACCTGGAGCATCGCTTCGACCACCGCCTCTGGCGTGGGCACGAAGATGACGTCAGGGCGGCGGGCCGGCGCGGCGGTTTGCGCGAGGGCTGATGTGGCGCCGGGAAGTCCCGCCACGACAACAGTGATAGCCAGGGCGAGAAGACGATTACGCATGCGAAGCAACCTCCTGTGGACTTAAGACCGACAGTATATCCCGTGCTCGCCGCCCTGCTGGCGCTGGCGGCCTGCCGGCAGCAGGCACCACCTCTGCCGCCCCAACCGGCGCCGGTGCGCGGCGTGTGGCTGGCACCAGGTGCGGTCGAGGTAGGCTCCGGCGCTGACTACCCCTTTGGACTCGCGCTGGCCGCCGATGGCCGCCGGCTCGTCTTCCCGGCTGCATCCGCCGGGCGGGTGTCGCTGTGGCTGCAGGATTTGTCGACCGGCGAGGCCCGCGCGTTACCTCAGACCGACGGCGCCGCCGCCCCGTTCTGGTCCCCAGACGGTTCGCGCGTAGGCTTCCTGGCCGAGGACCGCTTACGGGCGCTGGACCTCGCCTCGGGCGCGGTCAGCGACCTTGCCGACGCGCCGGGCGCCCGCGGCGCCACCTGGAACGCGGCCGGCGACCTGGTGTTCGCGGCTCGCACCGGCGGGTTGCAACGGCGCGCCGCGGCGGGCGAGGTCACGCCGCTCACGTGGATCGATCGCGAGGCCGGCGAGTCGTCGCATTCGTGGCCGGCGTTCATGCCCGATGGCCGGCATGTCGCGTATCTCGTGACGGCAAGCGACCGCAAGCGGGCCGGCATCTGGCTGACCTCGCTCGCCGATCCATCGTCGCGCACCAGGGTGAGCGACTCCGACGCACAACCGGTGATCGCCGGGCACACGCTGCTGACGCTGAACGACACGAACCTGATGGCCCAACCGCTCGACCCCGCCACCTGGCAGGCTGCCGCACGACCGACGCTCGCCGGCCTGAATGCGGGACGCGGGCCGCTCGGGCAACTCTTCGCCACCGCCGCCGCGGAGGTCCTGATCTACGGCGCGCCTGGCTCACGGCTCCGCGAACTGCGCTGGGTGTCGCCGGCCGGCGAGCCCCTCGGCCGCGCCGGTGAGCCCGCCGAATCGTGGGACCTGCGGATTGCCCCCGATGGCCGCCGCGTCGCCGTGACCGAGCTCGACCCGCAGCTGCGCACGCTCGACGTGTGGATTCGCGACGCCTCGCAGACGGTGCCGACGCGACTGTCGCTTGGCACCGATGTGGACGAGAGCGCGGTGTGGTCGCCCGACGGCCTGCGCGTGGCGTGGGTCGGCAAGCGCCGGAACATCATGATGCGCGGCGCCGGCGCGGTGCTGCCCGAACAAACCAGCGTGGCGCTCGAGCCGCCGGTGCAACTGTGGGACTGGTCGCGCGAGGGCGCCTTCCTGCTGGTCGGACGCACCGACCCGCAGACCGGCGACGACCTGTGGGTGCTGCCGCAGGCGCCGGGCGGGACACCAGGCGCCTATTCAGCCGCCAGCTTCAACCAGACCTACGGTGCGTTCTCGCCGAACGGGCGCTGGGTCGCGTATGCCTCCGACGAATCGGGCCAGCCTGAGATCTACATCGACTCGTTCCCGCAACCAGGCACCCGGCTGCGCGTGACCACCGCCGGCGGCACCGAGCCGCGCTGGCGCGGCGACGGCAGCGCGCTGTACTTCCGGCGCGGCTCCGAAGTGCACGTGGTTCGCTTGCAGTGGCGGCCACCCCTGCGTGGGGTGGCCCAGCCGCCGGCGGTCGCTTCGCTCGATCGCCTGTTCGACGCCGGCGCGCCCATTCGCGCGTTCGACGTCACGCCCGACGGCACGCGCTTCCTGGTCAACCTGCCGGCCAGCGACGCCGCCCCGCGATCGGCGACCCTGATCGTTCATTGGAACCGATGAAGATAGCCACCTGGAACGTCAACGGCATTCGTGCCCGGCAAGGACAGCTGCTCGAGTGGCTCGCCACCGAAAAGCCCGACATCGTGTGCCTGCAGGAGATCAAGGCGTCGCTCGACCAGTTGCCGTTCGAGCTGCGGGATGTCGAGGGTTACTGGAGCTACTGGCACGGCGAGAAGGGCTACTCGGGTGTGGCCATGCTGGTCGCGAAGTCGCTGACCACCGTGTTTCCATCCTGCTCGCACCCGGGGTTCGACTTCGAACAGCGCATCGCCTGCGCAACCATGCCCTCGCCGCTCGGCGAGATTACGGTGGCGTCGGTCTACGTGCCGAACGGCGGCAAGGACTACGAGGCGAAGCTGCGCTTTCTCGACGCGCTTGACTCGTTTGCGGCCGAGGCGGCGCGCGACCAGCGGCTGGTCATGTTCTGTGGCGACCTCAACGTCGCCCGCACCGAGCGCGACATTCACGAGCGCGAGCGCAAGCCCAATCAGATTGGCTCGAGGCCTGACGAGCGGGCGCTGCTGGAGCGGGTGATTTCGCGCGACCTGGTCGACGTCGGCCGCGCCCTCGATCCCGACAACGACAACCTGTTCACGTGGTGGGCGCCGTGGCGCGGCATGAGGCAGAAGAACATCGGCTGGCGGATCGACTACGTCCTGGCCTCGACCGCGCTCGCGTCGCGCGCCACCTCATCGGTCGTCCAGCGCGAGATCGGCACGAGCGATCACGGGCCGGTGGTCGTCAACTTCACGCTTTAGGGCATCTTCTCGATTGCCGCCTTGAGCGCCTCGGCCTTCTCCTTCATCAGGGGATGGACGATGGCCATCTCGACGTGGGCCCGCGCCAGCGCCTTCTGTCCCATTCGGGCGTAGCCCTGGGCGGCGTTGAAGGCCGATTGCGCCGAGCGTTCGAGGGCGACTTCCATGTCCCGGGTCAGCTTCGTGCGCTGACGGGCTTCCCTGCCCGGCGGATTCAGCGACCCGCCCGCGCGCTTGACCTCGGCATCGAGGGCGGCCAGGTCGGTCCGGGCCTGCGACGCCGCGTTCGAGAAACAACTCATCGCCCGCGCGAACTTGGGCGAAGCCAGCGGCCACGACTCCTGGTCCACGTGGACCAGTCCCGCCATCCAGACCGCGTCGCAGTTGGTGACGTCGAGCTCGAACGAACGATCGAACCTGGCAATCGCGGTCGGCAGGTCCTTGCGATCGTAGGCAATCAACCCGGCGAGCATGTAGACGCTGCTGTTGGACAGGAGCTGGATCGCCTGCTCAACGTCCGACCAGGCCGGCTCGAGCGCCTTGAGGTGATATTGGTTCCACGCCCGCCAGTAATAGGCGTCGCCCATGTGCCAGGTGCCGAGCGCGATCATCCGCGACGCCGTCGCGACCGCGTCGGGATGCCGCATCAGGTAGCTCAGGCTGGTGAGGCGGCCCAGCATGGCGTCGCGATGGGTCGTCGCATCGGCGAGTACGATCTCGAATCCGCTGAGCGCGCTTTCAAATTCCGCGAGCGACTGGGTGATGCGCGCCCAGGTGAGCGTGATCCACGGCGAAGCCGGAAAGGCTTCGTGGGCGTCCTTCAACAGCGAGGCCGCCTTGTGAAGGTCAATGCCCTCGGTCGGTGAACCCACCATGGCCCGGCGCGCCTCCCACGGCAGCGTGTCGAAAAAACGTGGATTCGCCTCGCGTATCGCCGCCGCCTGGGGCGCACCGGCGCCGCCGCACACCGACAGGCGAAACTGGATCAAGGGCACGCCGGGGTACTGTGCCAGGACGTCAGCGGGTTTGACCGACTCCCGCAAGCGGGTTTGCTCGCAATCGATCATCAACGCGACGTATTGAGCGACCGGATCGGTGCCGGCCCATGGGTCGAGGGCCCGGCGCGCGGGGTTAGCCGGATCGAGCGCGGGCCGCGTGCCGAAAAACTGCGCGCGCTGCTCGGGATCGAGGCCGGCGGTCTCGCCATTGACCAGCGCCGCAGCCGCCAGCAACACAGCCGGCGAAATCGTGGGGGCAATTCCTTCCTTGGGGTTGCCTAGCTTCGTCGCCTGCTGCCTCGCCCGAGCGAGCGAGGCCTCGGCCGGAATCCCCAGCTCCTTCTCGCGCATCGCGATCAGCAGGGTGGCCCCGAACGCGCCCGCGGCCGCACCAGGCGCCGGCCGTGGCGGCGCGGCGAGCCGCTCGAACATGGCTTGTGCGTCTTTCAGGCAGGAATAACAGCCCTCGCGCACAAGGGCCGTGGCTTGGCCCAGGTCCGCAACCATCTGCGGCGACGGTCTGCGAGCGGCACAACTGGCGACGATGATCGCCAAACACGCAATCGCGAGACGTGCCATGCGCGTTTTAGACACCGCGCGCCCAGATAAGTTCGGCGGGCAACTAGGGCAACGAGAGGGCAGCCAGCTCAGGAAGCGCCGTCGGCGTCGCCCCCTGCACGGTGATCGCCACGTACTGCTTCCCGCCCACCAGGTAGGTCATCGGCGTGCCGATCGCATTGCCTGGCAGGTCCACCGATCCGAGCTCCTTGCCGGTGGCCTTGTCGTACGCCACCAGCCGCGGACCGCCCGTGCTCCCGCCCGTCGTCAACGCATACATCAACAGCGTCTTCGTCAGCAGCGGACCGCTGAAGGTGCTGTCGCCGCCGACCGGCGGCAGGTTGAGGCCTTTCAGCCGCGGGTTGTGGCGAATGCGATCGCCGTTGCCGGCCGGCACCATCCACGCGTGGTTGCCGGTGTTCATGTTGATGGCGGTGATCCGCGAGTACGGCGGCTTGAACAGCGGCACCCCATCCGGCATCTGCGGGCTGCGGCCCGGCTGCTGCATGTAGAGCAGGTTGCTGTCGAGCGAGGCCTCGGGTACGCCGAGCTTGACCACGCCGTAGGCGTTGCGCGACGGCACATAGAGCATGCCCGTGACCGGGTCGACCGCAGCGCCCTGCCAATTTCCGCCTCCGGTGGTGCCGGGCCGGACGATCGTCCCCTGCACTGACGGCGGCGTGAACAGCGGTCCATAACGGAACGGCTCGATCGCCTTGATCGCCTCGGCGCGAATCTCGGGCGTGAAGTCCGCAAGATCGTCGACCGCGACCCCTTGATACTCGTACGGCGCCGGCTTCGACGGGATGGGCTGCGTCGGCGAGGCCTTCTCGCCGGGCACGTCGGAAGGCGGCACCGGCGTCTCGACGATCGGCCACACGGGCCGCCCGGTCACGCGATCGAACGTATAGACGTAGCCCTGCTTCGTAATCTGGGCCAGCGCCTTGATGCGCTTGCCCTCGACCGTGATGTCGAGCAGGTTCGGCGCGGCCGGGTTGTCGTAATCCCACAGGCC
>SXGQ01838690.1_pt1 | contig 30208 bp, 56 predicted proteins | sample 3178371 | NCBI WGS metagenome assembly SXGQ01 (sample SAMN11356859, study PRJNA531348) | freshwater metagenome | isolation source: freshwater sample F1-20 | place: China: Fuxian Lake, Yuxi | collected 2017-12-25
AGTTTCTTTTCGATTAACAAAAGTTTCAAATCTTGACTTGAAATCTTTATCATTCATCAATTGATAATAAACACTATCATTATCAATTCTGAATATTGTATTTGGTTGTTGGTCACCAAGTTTGATACACTTTATAACGAATGACTTTTGATTCTTTTTTACAAACTCTATTACATCTTGTGGTCTAAAAATTGGATTATGAACTTTTGTATCCTTTTTAATTCCCGTCTGAACACCAGAAAACATACATAACTTTTGAAAAGTGTAAGTTGAACCGATTTCAATATATTCTGATAGTGAGTCTATCTCCATCTTCTTCAAAGTCACCTGAAGATTTCTAAGCTCTGAGTTTAAGTTTCTAACACGATCATAAGTTTGTTTAGTATCCTCTTGGTTCTTTTTAATCTTTTCTTTTATATCATGAATTTTCATAACACAAATGTATGAAATTATTTTTATATGTCAAGATAATATTCTTTTTATTTCTAAATATTCATCTTCTGTTAGTCCTAGCCACCCTCTACACTTAACAACATTTGAAACATATGGTGTTATACCAGATATGTTATCATCTATAACAACCCATTTATCACACCAATTTTCACGAAGCCAAGTATCAATTTCAACACCTCTTGGCTCGGTATATAAAACAGGTGTAACATCATATATCTCAGCCTCAACACCCCAATAATCAAATATTCTTTGCAAATCTTTTATAGAGTTCTTAACTCTCCAAGTAGAACTTATCACTGGTTTGAGATCAAAGTCTTTACAAATCCTGTTATAGATTTCTATTGATGTTGGATTCCAATTAGTTATGTGTGGTAAATTAAGATTTAATACACCATCTATATCTGTAAATATTACATTCATTGTTTTAAAGCCTCTTTAATTAAATAATCTCTTTTACTTATTTTTAACCAATTATCCCAAGTGGAATTTCCACTCAAGAACTTGTTTACTTCGAGTGTGAATAGATTAAAGTCTAAATCTTTAAGATTGTGACATGCATAAATATTTTTACTACAAAACACAAAATCTACCCAAACACTTCTATCTGTGTGGTAGTTAAGATAGATAGATATTTTTTCATAATAATCACCATCTTTTCTATTCCATTGGGAGTTTACATGGATTGGTTTACCATTTCTATTCATGAAAACCATGGTAAAATTATGAACCGGTTGAAAGCAACCTGTAGATGCTATTAAATTTTGAAATTGTCCTCCTGTCATTTAGAGACTAATATAATAAAAAAAATTAAACTTTAAGTGCTGAGTAGCAAAACTGTGCTAAAAGTTCGGCAACTTTTCTACAAGCTTCTTCTATCTGCTTAAATGCTTCTTCATTATAAGACTCTTTCAAAAACTGTGAGAGGAATTTAACTTTAGCAAAATCTCTATCATCAAGAGCTTGGTCTATTAGATTGTTAATCTCGGTCTTTGACATATCAGAGTAGTCTTTTTCCTTTTCTTCTTTCCACTCTTCACCTTCACTATCTATAGACTTCTTATAGTCAATTAGGAATTCAATAAAAATATCTACCATATGAGATATACCTGCTTTGAAATTCTGATCAATCATTGTATCTTTTGCAGAGTTAACAGCCTTACTCAGACCATTAATCATTATATCTCTATATTCCTCATCTATTTCTTCTTTAGAGTCTAATACTGAAATAAATTGATCCATTATAGTTTCAAATATTATATCAACTCCTCTTTTTAATTCATCTTTAACATCTTTGCCTGAAAATCTCAAAAACATCTCACCTATAAACATAGGTGCGAATGCTAAGTAAAGTCCATTTTTTAATTCTTGACCCATTCTTTTGAGATCCTTTTCTACATCACCGCTGTAGTCATCATCTGCGTTTTCTAAAAATAATTTCCAGTTTTTTATCATACTGTATATATAAAAAATAAACCCCTAATTTTCATCAGGGGCTATTCTCTTATTCTAATCCTTTGAGTTGATCTCGAAGTTCTATTGCCTTTTCGAAGTTTTGTTCTTTTATTGCTTTATCAAGTTCTGATTTTAGAATAGTGAGCCTTTCTTTATTACTTTCAATTAATTTGATTTTATCCCTAACTTGACACGCCTTTTCAAATTCTTGATTCTCAACGAGTATATCAAGTTCTTTTTTTAGAATTTCAATTTTATTAGACTTATCACTCTGTATCTGGTCTTTTTCATATTTTCTAGAAAATGTTATCATTTGAAATGAACCATCTTTAGATGATATAGTTTGTTTTGACCATTTACCATTTTCATCTTCACCTTCCTCATTCTTAATATTTGCTTTAAATTTTTGAGGACCTAGAGATTTTCCAAAAATTTGTTGATTAAAAAAATTATCGAAGTCATTGAAGAATGAATCGAAGTCATTGAAAAAGTTTTTATTGTTCATATATTTAATTATTTTTTAAACCAATATATCCAATAATATGCCAAAATAAAAATAGTGACAATTTGTCACTATTTAAACTCTATTGATGTCGAAACTTCTATTTTATCTTGTAATACCTTAATCACACACTTCGATGGTTTAGCATTTATCTTCTTCAAAGTGCCATCCGGCATTGTAAAAGATAGTTGATTTTGAATTGACATTGGTCCTTCAAATTGAAAAGGTGTTGTTAGATAGTCGGCAATCTGAACTCTTTTAAGTACCACTCTTTTCCCGAACATTTCAACTGCGATTTCAAATGGCGCATCTACAACTTTAACAGAAATTAAATTTGTCTTTTCATCATATGATATAGACACTTTACCAACTACTTGGTCTTGATAAGTACCCAGCCAGGTATGAACTGTAGCATCCGTTACAAACTCTGCGGAATCTTTCATAAGATTGATTCTCATATTTCTAAGATTCCAAGTGTAGGTATTTTTAGTGAACAACATTTCATACTCACCACTACCATTAAACTCACCTATGGCATTAAATAGCTTATTTAAAGTGTTTTCATGAAGAGTGACTTGTAAGTCATTTTGTGAATAAATCATTTTAGAGAAGAATAAAAGCGTTATAAAAATTATTTTTTTCATAACGCTAATATACTAAAATATCACCAATCTACAAATTTATCCAACTTAGGAATCACTTTAGTGGCGAACCAACTTTTTGGTCTATTCTCTCTGATAGGGTTTACTATCCAAGCATAAATTATCATCCACAAAGTTAACCAAATTGGATATAATGCAAACAGAACAGCTGGGTAAAACCAGAAATCACCGTATTCGCTTAACTTTAAACAAACAGATGCTAAAATTATCCCTGTAACCAGTCTTGTTAATTTATTAACTTTTAGAAGTTCTAAAAAGAATTTAACTCCTTCACTTATCTTTCTCATAAATATTTTATTTTTATATATTTGTTATATAAAACAACTTATTTAAACTTATCAAACCTAAGCTCAATTCTTTTGACATTATATGTTCTTTCATCTAAATCAAGCTCCACCGCTCGACCTAATTTAAAAACACTTGGATTGCGATTATCCAAAATCATCCAAGATGAACTTACCTTCCAATCTTCAGACTCCAATTGTGAAATTAAGTGACCAATTGAACCACTATACTCTTTGAGATTAACAGATGATTGATTACCATTTTCATCTAAAAATGTGATAAAAACATCTAATCTATCATAGTCACTAAACTCGTGAACGGTTATATCCAATCGGTGCCCAGAATCGGAAACATCACGAAGTATATCTTTAATTTCCAATTCCAATTCACTAATAAAAGACTCAAATAATTTATAACCTTTTAAATATTTCATTAAATTATATATTATTTATTGAACGATATTTTATCATATCTGTATTACTATAAAAACGCATATGAAAAAGTATCTAGATTTAATTTTCGATGGCCGTGTAAAAGACTACGGGGCTTATCAATTAAGGGTAAATTATGGAAGAAACTTAATGGTTTCAACATTAACAGTTTGCTCAGTTGTTTCATTAATATTTGTTCTACCATTACTGGTAAGTTCAAAGGAAATAGCCAAATCAGATATTGTAGTCACAACTACTGAGTATCTTTTGAAACCACCTGTAGAAGAACCAAAAGAAGTAATTGAGAAACCAAAGTCTGAACCAGTTGAACAAAAATCAAACTTCAGAGCAAATGTTAAATTCACAGATATCGAAATTACTGATGAAGAAGTCTTTGATAATTTGAAAACACAAGACGATATGTGGAAGCAAAAAGTTGGATATGATGACTCTGATGATAGTTCATCAGTTTATGAACCAGTAGTTGATAATATAATTGAAGTAAAAAAAGAGGAAGAGGTTTTCAATTTTGCTGAAGAAATGCCAAAATATAATGGTGAATTATATAATGATTTATCAAAGTATATAGTCTATCCAGAAGTAGAGAAAAGCTTTGGAATAGAATGTTTGTTATATGTAACATTTGTTGTCGATAGAAACGGAACTATATCTGATGTAAAAGTTTTGAGACCCTGTGAAGAGAGTTCTAAGTTTGGTGATGTTGCAGTAAGTGCTGTGAAAAAACTCGGAACATTTGAACCAGCTAAAATGAATGGAAATCCAGTATCACTAAGAATGACTATACCTATAAAGTTCAGCTTAAGATGAATTAAAAAACCCATCTATGATGGGTTTTTATATAAAACTTTTGAAATCAAATTTCATTAGATATGCCAACTTATCATCTATATTAATATAACTTCTTGCTAAACTATCAAGGTCTTCCATATACTGTTCAATAAATTCTAAATAAGTATCAACTGTATCTGACAACTTTTCTAATTCTTCATAGACTTTATCATCAGTGTTACTAAGTGTTCCACTTTTTTGGTAGATATCATCTAGCTCTCTAATGTGTGACTTTATATCTTGTAAAAAATCTTCAAGGATTTTCTTATCTTTAAGAACTTCTTCAATCAGTGCATTAATCGAGTAACCTGTTCCCCTATGAGAGGAGTCTCTTTCAATTATTTCTTGAAGTTTTTTTTTCCAAGTCGATGGCCTATTTATGTAGACATTTTCCAAATAATTAGTAACGTGTTCAATCAACTCGTTATGATTGTCGAACATTCTCACCTCGTTATATTGAACAAATTTTCTAACTCTCATAATGTATATATTAACTCTCTCCTTTGTACAATCTCCAGAAATGTATTAAAATAACGACTATATTCATTGCAACTATTGGATAGGTTTGCATATAAAGACCGTAAATAACGAACATAAGACATCCTATAGAGTTAATGACTCTAAGTCTCTTCATGTCTTTCATCATAGTCGATATTAAGACCACAATCATCGATATGTATCCAAAAAACTCTATCATCCTACTAAATAATAATTTATACCTTTGCTCCAGAAATCTAACCAATCTTTTGTGTCATTTAATGACTGTCCATCATAGGTTATATCAGTGATTATTTCAACAACTTCTCCTATTTCGGTTATCACTGGTATTAACTTATTCGCATCAAATTGCTCTAAATCAATTTCATAAGAAAAAAACTGACCTTTTACATAATCTTCTACAAGAAGACTTTTCTCATTATCAAATACACAGTTGAATTCACAATCTTCAAATTCGTGATTTACATCTGACTCCCAGATAAGAGAATCTGATTCATCATAAACTGATATCATATAACATTCAGGATCGTTATAAACACCTAAAAAAGTATCATCAGTAGTAAAGATGTCATCTTTACTTAAAAATTCCGAAATGAAATCGACATTTGGATTTTCTAAGTCTGTTTCTTTTAACTTGTCAAATTGTAAATCATTAATTTTGTGAACATATGTTTCACAACCTCTACCGGCAAATACTATTTTATATTTCATGTTTTTAAATTTATTGCTAATATAGTAAAAAAAATTAGACTAGTGATACATATGCCTTTTCTTCTGTGGAGTAAATTGTTAAATAATTACCACTTCCACTACAATGATACTCTCTATCTATATCTTCTTCTTTTCTATTTAATTCTTGTTGAAAAATATCTTTAAACTCTGTGACTGCATTTCCATCATTGTCGGAAAGTTTTATTTCTACATCACCTCGTTCATTTGCCTCATCAAATGTCTCTTCCCAATTAAGAACATTGATGCCTTTAGACCTGAAAAATCTTTCTATTTCTCCTTTATTTAGATTAAGTACTCTAAAATCATAGTTTCTTATAAATTCAAAACTTATATCTCCAGACTCTTTTGGTGTTATTTCAATAGTAAGTAATTCAGATAAACTTATATTAATATTATAGTCTTCAAACCTTGAAGCGGCTGATTGTATATCAACAATTACCTCACCTAAATTCTTAATTATATCAGCAACTTTTTCCAATGGTTGTAGATGTGAAAGATTAATAAATTGCCAAGATATTCTCCACTTTATTAACTTGCCATATTTAGATGTATTAATAGTTGGTTCACCAAGTTCATCATTTATAGATAGAAAATTATCTAAAATTTCATCTTTGGACAATTCACTAAATGATTCAAAAATATTTTTTAAATGTTTCATTTGTAGCAAGTCATTTCAGTATATATTAGGATACTCTTTTGAAAATAATTAAGTTGTTGTCATTATTATTTACACTACTGGGAAGTACAAGAATGTTAATAAGTAAATCTTTATGTTTATTTTTCCACTCCTCAATTTTTGAGGCAAATAGTTTAATTTCGTGGTTCCAAACATCTTCTATGATGTAGTATCCTCCTTTAGATAACTTATGAATACTATTTTCAAAGAAACATACATTAGCACTAAATTCGTGTAGGCCATCCTCGATAATAATATCAATCTCATTAGACAAAAGTTGGTTATTCCAGAGATTCTTTATAGAATCTGTGTTTGTTTGGTCACAGTAATATGTTTTGATTCTTTCATTTGAAAAAAGGATGTCACTGTCTATGTCTGCTCCATAAATTTGAGAATTAGGAAAAAACTCTGACCAACCATATAAAGATGCACCTGGTCTACCATTTACACCCATGTGAGATGGAATATTAATATTATTAGTACCCAATCCTAATTCAAAAATTCTGAGACTATTAAGTCTTATATCTTTAAATAGTGAGTAATAAACTGGTGTATAGTTGTGCCAAGATGTTGATAAATTCAGACCACCTTTGTCACTTTTATTTCTTTCCATTATTTCACATAATGGTGTTGAGTTAGTAACATTAAATATTTCCATATTAGTTTTTATTATTTAATTGAAGTTTGTTTTTTAGTAAAATTTAAAAATAATATATATCCTAAATTGATTAATTATATGGCTAAAGCAAGAAAACTAGGTAAACCAAAAGGTAATAGAAAAAATATAGTTAAGAGAATGAAGCAAATTCAAAAAAATCATGAAATTTTGAAAATGCTTTGTGAATCACTAAAGAACGATTAAAAAATAATTTATTACTATGCCATTCATAGGTGAATTTTTACAATTTATTTTTGACTACGAACCAACGATGTCTCCGCAGACTTATGAAGTTAAAGAGTGTAACGGTCAACTACTAAGTATATCATCATATCCACAGTTATACCAAATTATTGGTACTAAATATGGGGGTGATGGTGTCACGACTTTTGGTCTTCCCGACCTCAGGTTCAGAAGCGTTCGAAGTGGTAACCCTATAGATATAGCCAATTTAGGCTACTATTATGGACGACCATATATTAAATATTATCTTGTTGTTAGAGGTGGTGACTTTCCTCTTGGTGGTTAATTCGAGTAATATTCTCTAATTAGCTGACTAACTCTGTCTACTATAGGCTGACCAACATTTGGATTGTTTGACCCAAATTGTATAACATGTCTACCCGATTCAGTAGCTACTATAACTCTAGCATGACCTCTGTAATCAGGGTCGAATGTTACTGTATAGTTTGGAAATTCATTTTGAATTATTTGTAGTAGTTCTTCTGGCATGGTTGTATTATTATTTCTTTATATATTATCCAGTAATCACACCTATGATTAAGTTGTTTCTTAATCTGAAATTTACTCTGTTTGACTTAACATCAGCTGATACGATGTGTGATTTTCCATCTTCTTCAATTATTCTATGTGTGTATCCTAAATATTGTGCCTTCTGCATTGCTTCTGCTAATGTTAGTCCCAACCATTCTTCCTCTGTTATCGGTTTAATTTGTTGCATAGTCTTTGTTTTTTTTTCATGTAACATTATAATGATAATGTCACTCACTAAATAGAATTTCAATTATTTTATCTCCTGGTCGTATAAAATCCACGACCTCTACACCTTGTACTACTTTTCCGAAACAAGTGTGTTTCTTGTCTAAATGTTGAGTGTTTTGTCTGTTATGACAAATGAAGAATTGTGACCCTCCCGTATTTGGCCCAGCATGAGCCATACTTAACACTCCCCTATCGTGATATTGGTTTTTTCCGTTTAATTCACATGGTATTGTATAACCGGGACCTCCTGTACCATCACCTTTTGGACAACCACCTTGTATTACAAAGTTTGGTATTACTCGGTGAAATGTTAATCCGTTATAGTAACCACTTTTTCCAAGTTTTACAAAGTTTTCTACTGTTTTTGGAGCATCGAAGGGAAAAAGCTCTATAAACATATTACCCTTTTCTGTTTTAATTATACATCTCATACAATGATTTAAATTTTATTTATTATATGAAAAAAAATTAAATTGTTATTTAGATTCTCCATCATCTAAAATTTGATTTATCTTCCTATCTCTAAATATATCAGGAAAATATTCTGCAGGATCGTAGCCCCACAATTCACATGCTTCAATTCCACCATATTCCTTGAATCTGATTATTTGACCATTTAAAATTTCAAATTCGCCGCAATTACTACCAATATCTTCATCCGCAAATTTTACCAATATATTTATTTTTGGAAATAATTCAGATAGCTTAATTAAAACTGGTTCAGGCACAGACCACGCTGTTTGAAAGTGAAGTGTGTTACCATCAACATAACTATCAGAGGCATTCCATTTTGTTCCCCAATTATTTACTGACCAATCGTACCAGTCTTTACTTCCATAGTTTTCTATATTAGAAATTGCTATTTCAGACTCTTCTAAACTTACCATTTTTTTTTCAAGTACATGTTCGATGAATTCGTCTACTGATGTGATACCCTCTTTTACGACCCAGGGATGTTTCAATTTTTCTTTTATAGACGAATCTTCTCCGGTATTCTTATACTTCAAAATTTCAATACCCAAGTCAACACTGGAACCTGATGTTATTTTTAATGACTCAGGCATTTCTATAATCTTCTCGAAGTCTATGTAACTTGTCTCACCTCCTTCTTCGATTGTTTGTATTTTTTTAAATAATTGATTTATAACTTCTTGGTCACCAGAAAACTCTAAAGTTGTTTTAACCCAATTTGGCATAGTATGATTTTTTTTTCAAATATAAAACATTAAAATTAATAGTCTATATAAAAAATAAAAAATATTGGAAAAAGACTCAAAAATATTTATTTGCGGTCATAGAGGAATGGTTGGTTCTTCTATACTGAGAAGACTTGAAAAAGATGGTTTTACTAATTTAGTTTATAAAACACATTTAGAGTTAGATTTGACTCGACAGGCAGAGGTCGAAAAATTTTTCGAAAATGAAAGACCAGAATATGTTTTTCTTGCAGCTGCAAAAGTTGGTGGGATTCATGCAAACAATGTATATAGAGGTGACTTCATCTATAATAATCTAATGATTGAAACTAATGTGATACATAGTTGTCATAAATACAAAGTTAAAAAGCTTTTATTTTTAGGTTCTACTTGTGTTTATCCCAAATTGTGTCAGCAGCCTATAAAGGAAGAATATTTACTTTCTGGATATTTAGAATCTACGAATGAGCCATACGCTATTGCTAAAATAGCAGGTATAAAAATGTGTGAGTCATATTTCCGACAGCATGGTGATTGTTTTATATCAGTGATGCCAACTAATCTTTATGGTCCGAATGATAACTATGATTTGAATAATTCACATGTTTTACCTGCTTTGGTTCGAAAAATTCATGACGCAAAAATGTCTAATTCTGAATCTTGTGAACTGTGGGGAACTGGAAATCCATCGAGGGAGTTTCTACATGTTGATGATTTAGCAGATGCCTGTTTATTTTTAATGAATAAATATAACTCCTATGAACCAATAAATGTTGGGACCGGTGAAGAATTATCTATAAGAGATTTAGCCACGTTGATATCGAATATTGTTGAATACACTGGTCAAATAAAATGGAATGTCGATAAACCTGATGGTACCCCGAGAAAATTATCTGATATTTCGAAAATTAACTCATTAGGATGGAAATCATCAATCAGTCTTAAAAATGGTTTAAGAATGGTTTATAGTGAATATACAAAGTCAAATTAAAGACTTGGCATATTTCCAAATAATTGATTTATAAAGAGATTCATTCTCACGTGCTTCTTTTTCAAAGGGGTTATTCCAATATCCGTGCTTTATATTCATTTTTACATATTTTCTCTTTAGACCTTTCTGTAGAGAATGTGTCCATTCATGGATGAATATTTTAACATATTTATCTACATTATTTATGTCTTTTCTAAATATCTTTATAGATGAATCGTCATAATCATAGTAGGCGTAGGCATCTGGGTGAGACCTTTTATATGTTCTTATAATTACTTTATTGTTAGTGCCTATAATATCATTACAGGCAGTTTTCAATACTCTATTTAGAGTCAATAATTCTGAGCGAGTGAGTTGGTCTATTTTTGTCTGTAAAATCATATGCAAATATATGAAATTTTTTCAAATAAAAAATATATAATCTATGAAAATATTTTCAGAATCTAATAAAATGACGCTTGAGATAGTAGACATTAACAAAAATGATGATGGAATATTTTTAACTTTAAGGTATCTTGGTCAAGATTTTGAAATACATTGTGAGCACTTTGAAAGATCTATCAGAATTGGTGATTGTGCAATTATTGATTCTGAATAGAAAATTAAGATATATAGATACTATGAAAGAAAAAAAAGATATTTTTCAGAGAGTTTTTCAGATAGTTGCAATCGGAGCATTTGTATATTTGGCCTATACATCAATTGATTCTCTAATTAATTTTATCATCTGGGTTTTTAGTTGATTTTAATATTCTATCCAATTTAGAACCTCTTTTTAGTGGTAAAATTGATTCAGAAAGTGGATTTATTAAAACGGGATTTGCCGTATTGTTGAAATTATTTAATTTATGCACTAATTTATCTGTTTGTTCCGTTGGTTCATATACTATAAACCAGCATGACTGATTTTCAACATAATCTACTATTCTGTATACTCTATCATCATTAAACTTAGTAAATAATAATCCCCTTGGATACCATTTAGAAAGTATTTTGTATTGTAAAGATAATTCTGAGTGTATGTATCTAAGTGCATTATGTTTAGAATGATCTTCGTAGTCCCACCAAATTAGTGATTTTTTACCAAAATAACTCATTGACAAATGTACTAAATATTTTTTAGTTTTCTTATAGTTTCTTTAGGTTCTTTTGAGGAGAAAACCGAGCTACCGGCTACTAGTATATCACACCCACATTCAAATAATTTGTATGCATTACTTAGGTCGACTCCGCCATCGACTTGCAACAAAACATTTTTGTTTAGTTGTCTTAATTCCACTATTTTCTTGAAAGTATTTTGTATGAATTTCTGACCACCGAACCCTGGATTTACACTCATTAATAAAACCATATCAACATCGTTAATAATATCAACCAAAGAAGATACTGGTGTATGTGGATTTAAGGCAACTCCTGCTTTTATTTTATGGTCTTTAATTGACTGTATAGTTCGGTGAAGATGTTCGCATGCTTCAAGATGCACAGTTATCATATTCGCGCCACATTTGACAAAATCGGAGATATATCTTTCTGGCTTAGTAATCATTAAATGAACATCTAAAAATTTACTTGTGACCTTTCTGATATTTGAAATTATAGGCATTCCAAATGAAATATTTGGAACAAATACACCATCCATTACATCTATGTGTATCCAACCAGCTTCGGATTCATTAATCATTTTTATATCATCACCTAGATTAAGAAAAGTAGATGATAAAATAGAAGGTGCTATTTCTCTCATATTTCTGATATATTATAATTGTAAAACTCCATTATCTCATTTACTAAGACCTCTTTGCATGCCTTTTCAATCATTTCTTTGGCTTCTGCCATTGAGTTGGCTGTTAGTTCGATATCGAGGTGCTTTCCTATTCTTATATCCTTTATCTCGGGTAGTCCTAACTTTGACATCGTTTCCGTTACAACTCTACCTTGTCTATCTAAGATATTTTTATGAGTCATTATGTTTATTCTTGCTAAAAACTTTTTAGTATGTAATGGAACCATAAACAGTATTTAATGTCAATTTTTTTTCACTTGAATCTTCAACTCTGCCTATTATTTTTGATTCTACATTAAATTTTTTTGATATAGAAATAATAGATTCGGCAAAATCAATGTCTACATACATCTCTAATCGATGTCCCATATTATAAACTTGATACATCTCTCTTGGACTAGTATCACTTTCTTTTTTTATCAATTTAAAAATTGGTGGTACATCAAAAAGATTATCTTTAATTATATGAAGGTTATCTATGAAATTTAAAATTTTTGTTTGACCTCCACCAGAACAATGTATGATTCCATTAATATTTTCACGACCAATCTTTTTGAAAATCTCATTCACTATCGGTAAATAAGTTCTGGTAGGAGATAGTAGTAATTTACCTATACTGATTCCAGTCTCCGGTTCTAAGTCAGTTATATCATATTTACCAGAAAATCTGTAGTCAGATGGTACTTTTGAATCAAATGATTCAGGAAAATTTATCTCATAAGATTTATTCAATAAGTCGTGTCTAGCGGATGTTAATCCATTACTACCTATTCCACTATTATATTGACTTTCATAGGTTGATTGTCCAGATGATGAGAAACCTATTATAACATTTCCTGACTTTATTCTAGAATTGTCGATTACATCCTTTTTATGAATTCTACTTGTAATGTTACCATCTACAATTATTGTTCTTACAACATCACCTACATCCGCAGTCTCACCACCCATAAGATAAATATTAATTCCCATCTCTTTTAGATCGTTGAATATTTGAGATGTTCCATTTATTATTTCTGATATAACTTCGCCATCGATGAAGTTTTTATTTCTACCTATTGTTGAAGTAAAACAAAAGTTCTTTGTAGCACCGACACATAGTAAATCATCCGTGTTCATAACTATAGCGTCTTGTGCTATTCCTCTCCAAACTGAGAGGTCACCAGTTTTCTTCCAATATAAGTAGGCTAATATACTTTTAGTGCCAGCACCATCTGAGTGACTTATTAGATAATGATTACTACTTAGTGATAGATAATCTGGAAAAATTTTACAGAATGACTTATCATAAAGTCCTTTATCTAAATTAGATATTGCTTTATGCACATCTTCCTTTGAAGACGAGACACCTCTTTTTGAATAATTTGATGTCAGTGACATGACTAATATATTATTATTTTTTGAAGTAGTTTAAATTAATATATAAAATATGATTAAGACTTTTGAATCCTTTGGACAAAGAGAAATTATCCTCACGAATAAAAGAAACTCTAGTATAGTTATAAAATTGAATGTTGTGAATTCGAGAATAGTTTCTATAAAGCATTTGAGAAAGATAGGAACAGAGGAAATTGAAACAGAACCTGTAGTAAGATTTCCATTTTCAGAAGGACAGACATTGTCCAGAAATATGGAGGTTTGGGCGTGTAATAATAATTTTTATATGGATGGAAAAGATACTTGTCCTGAGAAAAAGATATTTGGTGTGAGAACTAGTGATGTACCACAAGGACACGAGTGGAGACACATTTATCCAGGTAAATTTAGATAATTAACATTTTTTTTGATAAACTAAATAAAAAATTGTAATAATATATTTATGTTAATATTCTCGATTATATTTTTTGGATTAATAACTCTGTCATTATTCACAATATTCTCTATCATGATTGGTGAACACTTTGCTAGTAAATACCCACAATCAAATTTTAAAAAATGGTGGTCAAGAAATATAGTCACAGAAATAAATAGATTTGATGATGACTTCTAAAACTATTGGAATTGGATCAGACCATGCTGGTTTCTCTTTAAAAGAGCAGATACTCAAATACTTATTAGATAATAACTACGCACCGGTTGATTTTGGATGTTATAATAGTAACAGTGTTGATTATCCAGATTACGCTCATCAAGTAGCAGATTCTGTTTCAAAAGGAGATTTTAATTTTGGCATTCTCATTTGTGGTTCTGGACAAGGAGTTTGTATAACTGCCAATAAACACAATGGAATAAGAGCATCTCTCTCTTGGAACAGTGAGATTGCTTCACTTTCTAGACAACATAATGATAGTAATATTCTTTGTTTACCTGCTAGATTTATTACATACGAACAATCTATAGATATTTTAAATTGTTTTTTGAACACAAAATTTGAAGGAGGTAGACACTCAAATAGAGTTTTAAAAATAGAATCTTTTTAGGGTTTTCTAATTTGTAGACCATTACTATAGTCCTCTAAATACTTTATATTTACTTCTAACAAAATTTCAATTTTTTTCATCAAGTCAATAATCTGAGACTCAATAGAACTTCTATTATATTTTTTAACTGTCTTTTTTAATTCTACAATTTCTTCATTTATTTCAAGCTTCTTAATTCTTTCAATTAACGATTCTGCAACTTTAATCTCTAAATCATTACTTAGTGGTTTTAAATATAGCTTTGACTTTATATCCTCTCTGTTTAACATTTTAATCCTATCTAAGTAGAAATTTTGAGGAGGAAAATTATTAATCGACAAAAAGGTTTTATCTTCAAAATCTTCTAAATTCTCTATATTTTCAAAATATAAATTAATAAAACACTCTTTTGTATAATCAATGAATCCCCAATTAGTGAATAGTTGTATATCATCTTTTATGTTGTAGTTGTCAAATATTGTTTGGTCCGAGTTAATGGCAGCATTATTTACCATACCAACAAAATCTTCATCATACTCTTTTAAGAAAATTTCCGAATCATTCTTATGTTGAAACATATCTGCTAGTGGTACCAGACCAAACTTAGTCCACATTCTAGTCGAAACTATTACATATGCCCAAATGATTTCTTCAATTAAAATTTCTTGTATTAAATTATTTTTAGTTATAAACTCTATCGTGTGCGAAAGTTCTTGTTGAGAAAGGATTAGATTATTGTTAATTGTATTCGATATTGTGGGAAACTTACCTACTAAGTTTAAGATAATTGGATGTGTCTCCAACTCTTTCATATGTGGCAAAATGTCTATATAAGGTTGCCAAAACGACTCTTCCCTTTTAATTTCATACAAAAGTGCAATTACAGTAGAACACTTTTCACTTATATCACCTTCTATTTGTAAATCAGTATTAGACAGGTTCAGTAATAGATTTTTTGGAATATTAAAAAGAACCTCGTCTGTATCAATTACTTCAATCGATTTGATGGATCTACCGTGTGGTGTCTCTTCTATAGATATCTTATGATTAACCTGACCACCATTTTCAATAATCCAGTTACAAAGATTCTGAAATTTATATTTATAATCCATTGAATCTATAATCTTTTGAGGTCAGAGATATATGCTATATATCGTATCACTCTTTGCGAGAGTGCGCCTAAACTCAGCCATCTGACCTTATATTAAACTTTTCCGTGTCCTGAAAAATACATTCCCTTAATTCTAGCTTCTTCTACAATCGTTAGAAATTTATCAATTTTTCTTAGAAATTTCAAAATTTTATTCATGATAAAACATTCGTAATTTTATTATCTCTTTTATCTTTTATGATATTTTCTAAAATTGTTTCAAGTGAAATTGCAGTCAACATCTCAATCTTATAAATCATCCCATCATTTGTATCCGTAAATTCTACTATAGTCTCATACCAATTATTATGAGTTATAGGTTTAAATTTGAATCTAAAATTAAATTGCTTTTCTATATTTTGTATGTCCATAATTTTTCAATTTTATCGTCTCTTAGACAGTTTATACATACCGGCTTTGGCACTTCCACCGAATTATCAAACTTTGATTTGTATGACTCATCTCTTAATTTTCCTTTACAAATTTTACAGGTGTTGAATATGTTATACATCAAATCACCATCTTTGGATTTATCCCATATTTCATAGTCAGAATTTGATATTCTATAGGCCATATACTATATATCTAAATATAGAAAAATATTAAAAAAAGTCAATTGATTGTTGATTAATTTTCTTATATTTACAAAATGATTCAATACTCAATAATAAACGGAGAGACATTTGAAATTTTAGAGCAACTTAGTCATCCACAAAATCTAGGTGACAACAGAATCGCGCTTCATAAAGGTAGAGTTTGTCTTCTTACTAAAAATAGATGTTATTTTATATCAGGTGTTGAAGAGTGGTTAGATGACACCATTGAATCAAAATGGATTAGTAAAGAACATCAGAAACAACTAATTGAATACCTCAAAATAGTTTTAAATAAAATGACATCTTATAAAAGAGAACAAACTATTTATGAGCTATTGGATAAGAAAGATTATTATAACTCTTTAATATTGGCTTGTTGATGCTTATACTTAATAACACATTTTACTGGCAAGGATTAATTTTTTTAGAACATCAACTAATAATTGATAATGACTTTATAAATTCAAATAAAATTGAAAAAATATCAGCTGCTGAATTAATTATAATTTTTGAACACTACTATGGAATTGATATCGGTGACTATGGTCTAAGAGATTTCATAGTAGATCAAAAAAAACCAAACCTAACAATTCATCTTAAATCAATAGATCACTTTAGAGAACTACAACTAAGAAAATTAATATCTTAAAATATGGAAATGATTATTTTTGTGTCAGTATTATCACTGATATTTTCGATTTTTACTATCTATTTGTTTAATAAACAAAAAAAAATTGTCGAAAAACTTAAAGTTGGTGACAAGATAACACTTGATGGATTTGAAGGTGAGATTTTAGAAAAAAAGAGTGACAATAATTTTATTATTAAGGTTGAAGTTTCAGGTATGAGATTAACAAAGAGATAATCTTCAATATATAAAACATGAAAAAACTGTTTCTTATAATTAGTCCATATTTTTTATTTTGTATTATTTTTTGTATACCTTTCATATTGAGACCTTCAAAACATAAGGAACACAAAGAAGATATTGAACCAACTAATGTTGATTCATCATCCTTCATAATAGACTCAACAAATGTTCCAGATGATTTTATACCAGAAAATAATGAAGTTGAATTAGAAACTCCTCAAGAATATTCAATCGTTATTGGAAGCTTTAAGTCACAAGAAAAGGCAGAAAGGCTCAAAGATAAACTATCTCAATCTAATTTTGTATGTAATACACACCTACTACCAAATGGATTAATTAGAGTAACTGTTGGTAGTGGATACTCTGAGATAGAGTTGAAAGAGGAGTTTGACTCTCTTGTATTATTAGGTTACGAGCCTTGGATAATTAAATTAGATGAATTATCCTCTAATTAAGTGATGTTATCCACCTTCTCTGAAAATAAGTAGAGTCAACCGCTTTTCTTGCATATGAATTTAATACAGGTTTTCCAGTATTATATGCACCTGCAACTTTTGCCCAATCGCCATATCTTTCATAATGACTTGATAATATCTTCATAGATAACCTCACATTAAATTCAATACTATCTCTTAACTCCTGTTTTGTTACTTTTCGTCCAGCGTAATAATGAGAATATTTGTGCATTATCTGCATTGGACCAAGAGCACCTGCTTTAGACACTTGAGAATGGTTATAGTTGGTATCTAATGGTCCTCTATATCCTGTCTCAATAGTAGCGATATTAAAAGCCAAATACAGTGGTATGTCAAAACTATCTGCATAACAGATTAATGATGAGTACATTCTTTCCGCTGGTGAATCAATAAGAGATGTCTTTTTAGTATCAAATAGTGATATAGAGGTAATGCCTATGAAAAATAAAAGTAGTGTTGTGAAAATCTTTCTCTTCATTCTAATAATAATTTTTTAATATCTATAAGAGTCATTTTTAAATGGTCCACTTACATTGACTCCTATATAGTCAGCTTGATCATTAGATAGTGTTTCTAGTTCAGCACCGACTTTAGCAAGGTGTAAACTTGCAACTTTTTCATCTAAGTGTTTTGGAAGTGTATATACTTTATTCTCATATTTGTCACTGTTATTCCAAAGTTCTATTTGTGCTAGAGTTTGATTAGTGAATGAGTTACTCATAACAAAAGATGGATGTCCAGTAGCACAACCAAGATTTACTAATCTACCTTCTGCTAAGACAATGACATCCTTATTTTTTATTGTATATTTATCTACTTGTGGTTTTATTGTATCTTTAGTATATCCATAATTTTCATTTAACCAATTCATATCTATCTCATTATCAAAGTGACCGATATTACATACTATGGTATTGTGTTTCATTATTTCAAAATGCTCTTTTCTGACTATTGATTTATTTCCAGTTGCAGTTACAACTATATCAGACATTGGAATTGCATTTTCCATTTTTAAGACTTGATATCCATCCATAACCGCTTGTAATGCGCAAATTGGATCGATTTCAGTTACAATAACTCTTACACCTTGTGACGATAAAGACTCAGCAGAACCTTTACCAACGTCACCATACCCAGCTACTACTGCTACTTTACCAGCCATCATAATATCAGTTGCTCTCCTTATAGCATCTACTAATGATTCTCTACATCCATATTTGTTGTCAAATTTAGATTTAGTCACCGAGTCATTTATATTTATTGCGGGAATATAGAGAGTACCACTCTTCACTCTATCGTGTAACCTCAATACCCCAGTTGTTGTTTCTTCTGACAATCCTTTAATGCCCTTAACTAATTCTGGAAATCTATCAAAAACCATGTTAGTCAAATCGCCACCGTCATCTAAAATCATATTAAGTGGCTTACCTTCTTTAAATGCGAAAAGTGTCTGTTCTATACACCAATCAAATTCTTGCTCATTCATCCCTTTCCATGCGAAAACTGGAACACCGGCCTCAGCTATAGCAGCTGCCGCGTGATCTTGTGTTGAGAATATATTACAAGAAGACCAAGATACTTCAGCTCCTAATTCTACGAGTGTTTCTATTAATACCGCTGTTTGTATAGTCATATGCAAACAACCGGCTATTCTAGCACCTTGAAGAGGTTTAGAGTCTCTATATTCCTCTCTTAGAGACATCAAACCTGGCATTTCATGTTCAGCTAGAAGAATTTCTTTTCTTCCCCAACTTGCTAAGGAGATATCTTTAACTTTATAATTGATTGTTTCTGTATTCATTATAATATTTATTTTTATTTTATATGTAATTTTCGTAATTAGTTTTTTAATAACTTCTCACACATTTTTATTAAAAAATATTGTATATTTGAAACATGGAAATAATTATAAATGATAAAAAATATAGTTCGTGGGATGAGCCAATTTTACCAAAAAAAAATTCAAAGAGTAAAATAGTTTCTATTGTAATATATGATAGGTTTGATGATGTTTTATCTGATATTATCATACTTAGTAAAACTCATTATCAATGGATACTTAAAGGATGTAAGTTGATAAAACACGAAGATATTGGAGATAGATTTATGGACTCTAAAATTAAAAAAACTAGATTAACAATATCGTACCAGGATAGAAGCGGTAGTCATTTGAAAGATTTTGTAAAATCCGAAATTAGAGATTATCTACTTGATAAAGTCTTTAAAACTGATTAGACTTTCAAATTTACCATGTTTTATTTTATTCTGCTCATCAGAGACATTTTTACCTTTACACTTGTTAATAAAATTATCTAAAATAGGATAAGTTGATTCTTTATCTTCCGGATGAAATAAAATCCCATATCTTTTTCTATCTTCATCTGATATTGATACAATTATCTCATTCAACATTGCTATCTGTTTGAATCCAGTCGGCATTTTATCAATTATATCATTAAATGAAAAACTAAACTCAATTCCTTGTAAATCAATATTTTTAAATAATAAATGATTCTTATCAAGACTTGAAAGTTTTAAATGCTTGTGTGTAAATTTCCCAGAATCAATTGTGGTGCCTGAGTAAAACTTAGACATCTCCTGCATACCAAAGCAAATACCTAAAATTGGACAAGAGAGTATTCTATAACACTCGTGTGACAATTCCTCATTTTCGTTCCTTACTGACCTATAATCTGAACCAGATGAAATCGCACAAACTATATTGTAGTTTGAATTTACAAGATTAAATTCTTCAATTGATGATACCACTTCAAACTTCTCACCTCTAAATTTTAAATAATTAATTAAATTATTTAGATAGTTATTCTCTGGTGGTTTTGAATTATCAATAATTATTATGATATCATCACCCTTGTTGAATGTATTTTTTAAACCATTTTTTAAACTGTTTAGCCTACCTGATATGTTTGGTTTATAGGAGTTTGGATATTTGTCTATAGCCTTGAAATCTTCAGGTCTTAAATTGTAGTCAAAATTGAAACTATTTAAAAACTTACACAGGTTTCTAAGAGATATATCTTCTAAACCAAATTGTGTATCTGGTTCAACAACTGACCTAATACCATTGTAGTAACCAACCTTAACCTTATTCGGACTCTCAATTGATATTTGATATTTGACACTATCACCATAAATAATATCTATAATAGTTTTAAAACCATTTTCATTTTTAATAAAATGAAAGTCTAACGATAGACAATCTGGTTCTCCATCTTTTGATGAGGTTTCTCTACTATAGATAGCTCTCAAAACATCGGTCTCTATTGTGGATCCACCTACATTAAATGTGAAACTACCATTTGATGTATAGATGGATAGTTTTTTTGGTAACATTTCCAAAGCTCTTTTATCATAAGCTAAAACTTTACCACCATCATTAAATGATTTAATATACTTCATCAACATATATATTAAGATGGTAATTTAAAAAGGAAAAGATAATATATAGAATATAAAAATGTAAATTTTATTATGTTAACAAAGTATAACGAATTCCTTTTTGAGTCTCTGATGTTAGAATCAATTGTAGTTTATTCCAACAAATTTAAAGATATACTTAAAGAAATTGATTCTCCTGTTGCTAAGGCAATATTAGATATTGAAACAAAAGATTTAGATGTAGCTAATAATTACTTAGATATAAATGATAAAGATACTATAAGTTTTATAGCTGATAGAAAGGCAAAAGAACTTTTAGACCAAAAAGATAAGTTTGCAATTTTCAATGGTGGGTCTGGTTTTCTAAAACACTCACCAAGTAACGCCGAACTATTTGCACTATTAGAATATGAACCTGTTGGTGAGAAAACATATCATCCACAGAATGGTGAAAAGGGAGAAGTGCTAAAGAAAGCTAAGTCCCTTAAATCTGAAAATATCTATGTGAAAATACAATTTCCTGGTGGACTAACTGTAGTCAATGAGAATAACCTTAGATATGTTGATGTAAATCAATTGCCATTTCAACAGAATAGACAAACTATTAGAACAGGTAGAGGTGTTAAGGCACTTTTGAGTAAGTCAGATTATAAATTTACAGATGCTGATATTGAACAATTTGTTAATAAATACAAATCAGCATGGGATGCGATGAATGATATTTTCAGAAAATTTGAACTTGTTAGTGGTGAACAAATTGCACATTGGTATAATTATAATAATTATGTTGAGCAAAGAGGAACCATGGGTTCTTCTTGTATGAAGTCGGTAGATGAATCTTATTTCAATATCTATGCTAATAACCCTGATAAGTGTTCTTTACTTATACTAAAATCAGATGATGGACAAAAAATTAAAGGAAGAGCTCTAGTTTGGAATTTAGATAGTCCAAAGGTAACTTATGTAGATAGAATCTACACAAATAATGATTCTGATGTTGAATTATTCAAACAATATGCATATGGTAAAGGTTGGTATCACAAAACGAATCAAAGTAGTTCTAATGATTACTCAATAGTTGGTAAAGAAGGTGTTAGAAAAGAGGGACATCTTGTTGTTAATTTGAAAAATCAAAATGAAGGAGATTATAATAGATACCCATATCTCGATACATTGAAATATTTTAATACCTCTTCTGGTAAGTTAACAACTGAAGAAATGAGAGGATATGGTGACTATATAACTTTAGAAGATACAGGTGGTCGTTGGATCGAAGATGAAGAGTGTGACCACTGTGGTGGTGATGGTCGAGTAGATTGTTACGAGTGTGATGGTGATGGTAAGGTAAGATGTAGTGAGTGTTACTCAAGATCTGCTAGAAGAAGTACTGGTAAAGTTGAATGTGGTGAGTGTGATGGTGCTGGTCAACTTGATTGTCCAGATTGTGATGGAAAAGGTGAAATAGATGGTGAAAGCTGTGACTCTTGTAACGGAGATGGAAAGAGGCAGTGTCCAGATTGTGATGGCGATGGCGATATTGATTGTGAAGAATGTGGTGGTGACGGTGAAGTAGAGTGTGGTAACTGTGATGGTGATGGTCGAGTTGATTGTCCAGAATGTCAATAAACTTAGTCTAATTGTTAATAACTTTAATATTTGTTTTCTAAACAAATTTAATTATATTTGTAAAAATACATAAATTATGTGGAATAAAATTAAATCTATATTTATGAGTGAAAACAAAGATGAGGTCAAAACAACTCCAACAAACACGACTACGATTGACCCTAATCGAAAGACATTTCGATTTGAAATAGGTGATAATGTGTATTGGATTCTATGGTGGTTTGGAATTTTTATTCTTTTATTTTTTGAAAAGTGTTAACTATATTTTAAAAAAGTCTCGGAATTTTTTTATTAATGTCTTTTCTGGATAGAATTTAAAACTATAGGTACCTTGAGTGCTACTTAACACATGACCCTGACCGTGTTTTTCAGGGTCATTATCATTATATAATGTTCCTGATAAAATGTCAAGTCTTGTGAATGTATCCATATATGGATATGTCTTATACTCACCTGGTTTTACTTTGACAGTCATTAAAGCCTTATATAATCTATTTTCAAATGTGATTTCTTTTCTCCATCCAAATCCTTGGTATGTTTTATAGGCCCATCCTTTTTCTTTCGCGTAGTCTCTAAACTTGTATTCTAAATAATCATCAGATGTATAAATTCTATCAATTAAATATGGAATATTCAACTCTAAACCATCTTCTGTAACACAACTATTCAATTTCCAAACTATTGATCTGCCAACAATTTTGTATCCACTTTCTGTCAATTCCGCTAATATTAACATTCTGCAAGAATCTGTATTTTCGGTGTACAAATCAAAAAAATCTCTTGTATTCATACAAGACATCCCAAGTGATCCTTTACCTAAATAAGCATGTGTTTTAACATCAAATGATTTTTTGATTTCACTTCCAGATACTATTTGAAAGATTTGTTTTGATTTTAAATTTGATTTCAACTTATTTACAAAAGTCTCAACCTGATTATCATTGTATTTATTTCCAAGTATCTTATTGACTAATTTGCCTAATCTTATTTGATTTCTATTACCTTTATAAACATCTGGTCCTAAACCTTGTGTGTCAAATCTATATAAATCTTCATTATCAAGTGGATTAAATATTTTATCCATATCATTTGGATTATCTAAGAAATCAGAAATCTTTTTAATAGACTTAGTCATTGGTGCAAATGTAACTACACCATCGTCATCGATATTAATGAATGTGATATCTTGTGATATGTTTTCACCTTCCATTTCTAGTATATCAACAGCAACTGGATCATCAATTTTTGATAATATTGATTTGAATTTTGGTGAGTAATAAAGAAGTGACTCTAAGATAGATTGATATCTCATAAATGTATATATTTCAATATATAATTCAATATGTGGTTTTGTTATATCATAGAATGCTCAGATGGTACACTTTATACCGGAATTACTAATGATTTAGAAAAAAGGATTTCAACACATAATTCTGGAAAAGGTGCTAAATATACTAAAACAAGATTACCAGTTGTTTTAAAGTGGTCTACTCAATGTGAGAATAAATCAGAGGCTTCTAAATTAGAGTGGAAGATAAAACAATTACCGAGATCTAAGAAGTTGTCTCTTTTTATCGAAAATAAATGAGAATTTTCTATTTAGAATTATTTCCCAAAATCTATTTTATATGATATTGAATAAAGTTTTTGTCTGTGATTGACAGAAAGTCCTAAGTTTTTAAGAAAACTTGGGAAGACCGTGATAGTTTTATCTGGTTCTATTTTCACATTATCTATTACAAATTGTTTAGGATCCTCAACTTTCGTAGATAGTAATCTTTCCAAATCATTAATTGATTTAGGATTTTTATTATTTTGACTCACTAATGAATCTAAAATTGATAACTCGACTTGATCATTTTTCTTTGATAATAATTGGGCATCTGCTTTAGATAGACCCAACGACAACAATGCACTCAGTGCAATTGTTTTAATGAATTTTGATTCTTCATTAATATTATGTTGTTCAAAATTATTTAGATAAATCATATTCTTATATATAAACTTAATATATAAGAAAATGCACTTTTACCAATGAAGAAGTTCTCAACCATAAATGAAGCAAAATATTTCACACCAGATCCTTCGGTGTTGAAAAAATACGCAGCTTTTGTAATGCCTCTTTATATAACAGGTAAGGTAAAATGTGACGAGGTACTATTAGATGAGTATTTAGAGCTTTACAAGAAGGGTGTCAAATTAAAAAATATGAATGTCATTTGTGACCTAGAAATACAAGCAATCAAGCTAGTTTTACAGGAGAATCCAATGACACCAGGTGGTTATGAACAATTTAAAAAGGAGATTGAAAATAAATGTCCAAGACTTGAGAAGTTTCTAAAAACTTATATCAATGAGCCAAAAACCTATTTGATCTAAGGCTCATCATTGCCGAATATTTTATTCATTGCCCAATCTCTCCAGAAGTCTTTTCCTTTAACATCTGTATCTTCGATAAACTCATTTATGATTCTATCAATATTACAACCAATGCGACTTTGATAATGTGATTCAAGTCTATCAATCCAAAATTTTGAAATTTCCTCTGACTCTATAACAACTGAGTCACCATAGTCATAGTTTAACTCTAAAATATTATTTCTATTGTCTACATTAATTGTCAAACATCTTGAGTGATTATTAGGTAAGTGTATGTGGATGTGATAGTATCTGAAACCATATTTTAACTTCTTAGACACTTGTATTCTAGGATCGTCAATATTTTCCCAGATATAATTTAAAAAGTCATTAAGTTTCTCCATGATAATTTATACTAAATTTGGTAAAATAAGTTTCAGCGGTTTGTCCTTTAGAATAGCCTTTATTCCAGAATCTAATGCTCCTTGGTAATCAGCTTTAACACTATCTCCAATCATTAATAATTGACTCGGTTGAAGACCACTTTTTTCTATAACTAATTCATATATTCTTTTATCTGGTTTTGAATATCCAACATCACAAGAAAAAATTGGTTCTTTTATCCATCTATCTAAACCAAGGTTAAAAAAACACTCTTTGTATGGACTCGCTATATTTGATATGAGGTATAATTCATATCTTTTACTTAACTCATTTAAAACGAATTCAACATCATCAAATAGATGTGTACTTTGGTTTTCATCCCTAATGTCGTACTCATATTGACCAGTATATACATCAGACTGTGGTTTTATTGACTTTTTCAATTCCTCAAAAGAGTCAAAATTTGTAGTCATTACTCTATCTCTCCAGAAATTCATTTCGTCTTTAGTGAGACCTAATGTTCTAAATAAATTTAGATATGGTTTGGCTTTGTATTGCGTATATACAAGGGTATTGTATAAATCAAATATTATTGCCTTAGTTTTCATAATATATATATTTAATATATAATTTTATGAAAGTTTATAATTTTTTTGAATACTGTAACATAGATAAGACTACTGATGATTTTATTAGTGGTAGAATATCAGAATCTGAATTTATCGATTATGTAAACTCTGTAGTTATTAATGAATCCGTTTTGGGCATCGGTAGCTATATAAAAGAGCAAATTCTTAATGTTCTTTATACATTTTTAGTAAAATCAACTCAAATTGGATTCAAAGTTTTAGATTACCTAAAGAAGTTTTTTAACACCATTTTTGATAAATTCTCAAAGTGGAAAGAAAAACATCCTACTCTTTATAAAGTTATATTAATAACTATAATAATAATTATACTATTGATAGTATCTTCTTCATCTGCTTATGCTCAAAAAACTGGAAATCCAGTTCCGGTTAATCAGATTAATGTTGCCATAGGTTGGTTGGAGGTGATTAAAGGGAAAACAGATTTAGATGTATTAGAAGTCAATAAAGCAATAGCTCATCTAGTTGATTTAAGAGATGGGAATATTGAGATTACTCAATTGAATCAAAGTGCAATAGATGTTGCTAATTCTGCAATAGAAACATCAGCTAATATGATTAAAAGTGCTGGTGAAGACTTGGATAAGGGAGATGAAGGCCTCGCTAAAATGTGTTTGAACTTAATGGAAAAAGGTTCACAATATGTTCAAGCAACTTATTCAAAGTCAGGTGACTCTGAGAGTGTAAAATTATTTATTAAGTAATGTTAACTATAATAAAAAACGGTACAGATTTTGAAATTTCATATGAAGAACTGTCAGATATTTTAAAATACATAACCGATGAGTTCACTGATATTAACTATGATGTGGATAGCTCGATACAATCATCTTTGATTATTCCAGATGAAGAGTCATTTGTGATTACATTTGCAGAAAATGGAGAGACACTACTTGATCTTCCAGTTTTGTATTATTTAGAACCTAAGATTTTTAATCTCATTGATTTAGTAGATTCTCAGTTAAACCCTTATGGTCTTTATGTATCTGCTTCAGATTTTGGTGAAATGGATTGTTATTATGAAATAGTAGTATCGAAAATAGGCCATAAGCCTAAATACAAAAGTAGATATGCAAAGACATTAGAAAATACGGCAAATTCAACAACTGCTGGAATGGGTTCGGTATCAAGTGCAGGAGTTTCTTCTACATCAGTGGCCGCAAGCACGCCAGGTAGTGGTGATAAATCAAATACATTGATTAGTAAAAGTCAAAAAAAAGGCAATCCGAGCCAGGTAAGTGATTTAAGATTTCTAAAGAGTGTTAAGGTAAAAAGAGTTAAAGACATCTAGTCTAATTTTTCAAAGTATTGTACCAACTTTGATGCAGTTGAGTAATTCGTCGCTATAGATGTGTCAGTGACATTACAAATACGTAACAACATTTGAACATCTACTTCGTGTGGATGAGAACTAAGTGGATCAATAAAAAATATAACACAGTCTATTTTCTTATCGACTATCATTGCCGCTATTTGAGCGTCACCACCAAGTGGGCCAGATTTTAATTTGTTAACTTGGCACCCTGCAAACTCGATGTGCTTGCCTGTTGTACCAGTAGCGAATATATTTACATTTTTGAAGAATTCAAGTCTTTTCATTATGAAAGCCACCATATCTGCTTTCTTTTCATCGTGAGCTATCACAGCAAAGTTTAATTTATTTATTCTACTCATAATATTTATTAGAAGACATTTTTCAATATTTTTTTGACCGATTCAGACTTACCCATTGTATAATAATGTATACAAGGAACTCCATTCTTAATTAACTCTTTTGATTGCTTTATACACCATTCTATTCCAATTTGAGTGACCTCTTTATCATCTTTTGCCTTGTATATCATATCACAGAGTTCGAAGGGTAAATCAATATTGAATGTCTTGGGTATAGATTTCAATTGATTAAGTGATGAAATTGGTTTTAAACCAGGAATTATTGGAACATTTATACCTATTTGTCTACAACTTTTCTCAAATTCAAAAAATTTAGAATTATCATAAAATAATTGAGTAATTATATAATCAGCTCCTGAGTCAATTTTTGACTTCAAATTTGCCAAATCAATTTGAAGATTTGGCGACTCAATATGTTTCTCTGGGTATCCTGCTACTCCTATGCAAAATTCGAAGTCATCTACTGATTCAGCGTCTAAGAGACTACCTTGATTTATATTATTAATCTGTTTTACTAAATCAACCGCATAAGCATGTCCATCTTTTTTTGGCTGAAAGCTTGTTTCTGTTTTAACAGGATCACCTCTCAGCGCTAGGACATTATCAATTCCAAGATATTGTAAGTCTATTAGGGCATTTTCTGTTTCTTCTTTTGTGAATCCACCACATATTAAATGCGGAACTGCGTCAATTTTATACTTATTGATTATCGCGGCGCATATTCCGACTGTACCTGGCCTTTTTCTTACCGAAACCTTCTCGAGATATCCAGATTCTTTTGTTTTGTAAACAAATTCTTCTCTATGATATGTTACATTTATAAAACTCGGACTAAACTCAATTAGTGGGTCTATACTTTCGTAGATTGAATTAATACTTCTACCTTTGATTGGTGGTAAAATTTCAAAAGAGAATAAGGTTGATTTTGATTTATTAATGTGTTCAGTAACTTTCATATCAATTATATGAATTTAACCTCTTGAGTTTGGCTAAATTTTCTAACTGAATCTATTCCATTTACCGCTCCTGAAAGAGAATTGTAAGTCTCACTCGTTCCTATTATCTCACCATTTTTTGCCTTTAATACAAAATATCTTTTCTTGTCTGATGATATTCTAATATCAAAGTTTTCTTCTGATAATGAGTTGTCTCTTACAGATTGTATACCGTTATCACATCCTTGTCTGTTTTTATAAGATTCAGAAACTAAAATAATCTCACCATTTGGTGCTTTTAATTTGAAGTAGTATTCATTTTTCGAATTAAGAGATACCTCAAATTTTCCCTTTCCTAAATAATTTTGAATAAAATCAATCATAATTTTTATTATTTTTTATTTAATATTTCATCAACCAACTCTTGTAGTTTAGTTTGATCCATATCATATTTTTTTGACATACCTCTTAATTTTATACCTGTTAAGAAGTGAAAAATAGCTCCAATAAATGCAAACAATAAGCCAGGTATCCACACAATAACATTCGACCACATTATAATTTTATCTGGTTGACCTAAAAATACGGTTTCTAAAAAACCAAAAGCAAATAATATACCTGCTATCCATTTGAAGTATGGTATGAATTTTGCTAATTTTGAAATTTTATTATAAGTCTTTAAAACAAAAGAGGACTTGACTTCTTGGTGAAATTCTAAATTCATAAATTTAAATTAATTTTAAGGTATATATTAGTTGTTATTTATTACAACTTAAAGCAATACAAAAAATTAATATTTATCAAACCTGTCAATTAGTTCTGATACATTATGAAACTCGTAATATTTAATATATTTCCTAAATGTTTCAATCAACAACTTAGGTTTTTTAGATTTTGATGTTAATATCTTCACATAGTAACCTATGTAAAGATAAAGTTCATCCTCTGATACTAAACCATTTTTAATATAGATGTTGAAAGTTGATAGTTTATCAAAAAAATCATCAAATATATCTCTCAACTCAGCTTCCTGTATTGTAAACTTATTTTTCAAGTCATGTGTTTGTAGTGCACTAACGAGCTCATAGTCACCAATAGTATATGCCCCTGATTTGAGATTGATTTTTCTCTTATTCCAATCTAAAAGTTGAAAGACTATTTTTACATTTTCATCATTTTGAAATTCCTTTATTTCTTTAGCTAAATATTCTGATTTCTTCCATTTCAAATCTTGCAAATATTCCCAAACTGCTTTCAAAAATGGAATTAGACCCAATATTGGTATTACCTTCAAAATGAAATCTATTGTTTGCATAATCTATTTATTAATAAAAAATATTAAATTTTAAATTTTTCTAAACATTTTAAGTACGAGTTATATAAATACTCGTTAAACAATTATTTTAAATCAATAAATTTATGGCAAAATCAATTAAACCCTTGGGTGACAGGGTTCTGGTGGAACCCGCCCCAACAGAAGTAAAGACATCAAGTGGTATCATTATTCCAGATACTGCTCAAGA
>SXGQ01028767.1_pt1 | contig 30204 bp, 33 predicted proteins | sample 3178371 | NCBI WGS metagenome assembly SXGQ01 (sample SAMN11356859, study PRJNA531348) | freshwater metagenome | isolation source: freshwater sample F1-20 | place: China: Fuxian Lake, Yuxi | collected 2017-12-25
CTTTTAACGACGGTACATTTTTGGTTGTTAGTTTTAACTTTGTCATTTATATATTAAATCATATAATAAACTATGAATTATTTTTATTTTTGGTTTTACTTGAACGTTATTTTATCTATACTGCTTAAAATATCGTCTTCTATTTCGACGACTCCATTTATGTTATGTTCTTTATAAAATGATAACCAATTTCGCTCTTTTATGATGTCCTGTATAGTTTTATTTTCGACTTCCGTGCTTTGTTCGTCTGGTTCATAGCCATAATTGTCATAAAACTCGTCAATATCATCGTCATCAAATTCAACTTTACGATTTTTTTGATCGATGACGCCATTATGCTTCAATATTCGCGTTCTCCATAGTGGCGAATACGACGCATAATAAAGCCAATCATAATAATATGCTGTTTTTATATCTTGAGTTTCTCTCTTTAAATCAAACAATGAAAGATAATTGTAACTATCTATGGCATACATTTTCGCTAATGGCAAGATTTTACGTGGCACCAAATTCGCCCCTGAAGAAATCGTTTCATATAAAACGACTTCTTCCGGTTCTACGTGAACATAAAGGTTTTTTCCCATTTTTTTATTAGCTGCGGCTGTAAAATAATTGAGGATTCTACATAATATTAATACTCTTTTATTAGACGAGTCCTTATTATAATCATGAACCTTCTTTTTCAGACCCATTTCAGTAACAAAATAGTTTGTAGCAACTTCAAACGCATTGTCAATGTGATCGTCCTTTATATCTGTTAAAATTAATGACGCCAACATCATAAAATCTTTGGTTCGCAATGCGGTTATAATCTCTCTTCGCATAATTTCAATATTGTTTTCTGGGTTGGTAATATAGTCTTGAATGTCTGTTTTATCAAAATCACAAATATTGACTATTTGTTTTAGCATAAATACATCCATACTATGAGGTCTTATCATAAAATTATTCACAATCATTGATATATAATTTACTGAATCCGTGTCTAAAGCCAAGTTTTTTTTCAACCTGGTTTGTAAATATTTCTCAAAAGATGGGTTCAGTGTATAATAAAAGTCGTAATATAACGACCAAAACACAGCGACTAATTCTGACTGAAACCCAGAATAATAAAGCTCATATGCCCAAAATATGGCTTCATCCTTTTTATTTAGAATACATACGACAAGCGCCATTTTGACCTCGTCCTTCTCATAAAGATATCTTGTAAACTGGATTTCCTTGTTCATATTTTACACTTTAAACTTTATTAGCTTGTTGTTTTTATTAGTTTTTAAGTTTGAGAAAATAATGTAAAAACAAATCAATTTTATTTTAATTTAATTTAATTTGCGTCAAATACTTTTTATCTCATTTAATAATATAATGAGTGCTTGGAACGATTTTGTAAAGAAAATTTACTGGGAAAACAAGAAGAAAAATAAAAATTTTCAATTTAAGGATGCTTTGAGAGAAGCAAGTAGACGCAAAGGTGAAATGGGTAGCAGTAGCAGCAAAAGTAATAAATCTATGAAAACTATGAAAACTATGAATATGAAGTCCAAAAAATGCTGCCCTTGCCCCACGAACAAGAAACGAAAGGGTCGCAAGACCCGCAAGAGCGGTATGTTCTTTTAAACCTTATAAATCTTTATTAATTATTTTTAAAATATAAAATAATTAACTTAATATTTAACACAACTTAATTTTTTGATGACTCATATACTTGTAACCAATGTCAACCAATTCCTCTCCATCATCAAAATTCAACATATTGTAATCCTCAAAATAGCTCGAATCCACAAAATAATTGTTTATTTCACCATAAGGTTTGTCGCATTCTTGATTTATCTTTGAATAAGGATTGTTATAATTACTGGTTATTATTTCAAATGACCTGATAATCATATCTTTAATTGATGTAATCGGCGTATCATTTTCTTGCAATTGATTTCCAGGTGTAATATAAGTAATATTCAAATAATCATTCACGTGTACTATATCAAGCAATTCGTTACTTAATGTGCCGCCATCCGCGTACATATAATTATTATATGTTATCGGAGGAAATACTACAGGAATGGCCGACGTAGACATCAATATTTTCACCTGGTCCGCAGCTGACTTGGTGTCAAATTGAAAGACATCCAGTTTCCCTGTGTATAAATTGGTCGCGCCAATGAGTGTTTTTACAACTGCTTTATTGGGCATTTTATTTATGACGGTTGAAAGTGTGTCGAATAATGGCTCAGTATTTAGCAAAGACACGCCAGTTTCGGGCAATAATCTATATACTTTAAAATTACGCATACCAGAATACAAAGATTCGGCACGTTTAATGCCAATGCTTAAGTCATCATAAAATGATAAGAAGCCGGCGTTCAAACCACCTGCTGAAATTCCAGTATACATATCGTATTTTTTGGGGTTAAGTTCATTGATTTTTTTTAAGATACCGATTTCAACCGCACCAAATGCTCCGCCACCACTGAAGGCAAGTTGGTTGAAGGTTGCGGACGCTAAATTTGAAAATAATGTAAACAATAAAAACAATTGAAAAGTGTTCATTATTTATTATATAGTGTTATTTTTATATTTCTTTCTTTTAGTTTATTTTTACTTTCAATCTTTTTTACACTGTATAAATTTTAAGTTTTTCATTTTTTTTAAAAAAACAAAAAAAATTGAATTCATTTTTTGTGACATGAGTAAAGGTATTAAATATTACTTGAAACAGCAAATTAATTTGAAAATGACGACAAATAACAGAAAACCTACTGCCGCCGATTTTATGTTGGCAGAGTTAGACGACGAGAAGAACCGCGTTAGACGTCTTCACGTTGAAAGAGCGAGGCTGTTTCTTGCGGGGAGGTATGAGTTGGAGGAGGGTGAGATATTGATTGGTCTCGAGTATGATGAGACCTATGAGTAAAAAAATAAAAAAACTACGGACGCACCAGCAGAAAAATTGGTAGGGTGCGACGGATATGTGCGTAAAACCGTAGGTGAACTGTCGCTTGCGCTAGGAGGGGCACATATCATGGGGACAATGGGCGACTAATATACTTTAATAGGTGCTGCTGTCTTAAGGCGGTGGTGTTTGACTATTAAATAAAACGGGGACAAGTGCAACGGGGACAAAGGGCGATTTTATTAAAATTATTGTAATAAATATAATGATAATTAACATAATACTTCATTTAAACAAATGATAATTAACATAATAATTCATTAAAAATTTATGAAAATAATTAAAACTTTATGACAATACCAACGGGTTCCGTTTGAGTCAGAGCCAAGGACGGTCTGCTACTGGCAAAAGGCACACCTGAGGTTTAAATGCTAACCAGTGCGGGTTTAAAAACGGCACATTATTAAAATCTTAAAATATCTAATCTTAACAAAATTGAGGATCGGACGGACGCATTAATAGTGGTAAATGGTTGAATGCGACGCAAATATGCGATGGATAAGGCGTCACTGACGTTTTGGGGCATATTTTTTTTATACATTTTTTATAAGTTTTTTCATTTTTTTTATTTTTTTTAAGTATTTCATTTTTTTTAATTTTTACGAAAAAAATGAAATACTTTTTTGCGATGACAGGAAGAGTAGTAATTTTATAGACTTCTAACTATTTTAAATAGAAAACATTAATAAAAGTTATTAAACTAATAATCATAATTGATAAAATGATGAACAATTCCAGTGATGAACAACAATTGTGGAACATTCTCGCCAAGCAAGAGAGCACCAGAATACAAGAACGCAATAGAGAACTCGAGATGAGTACTCGTTTGACATGTGAATACGACTACGATTCTCTCCAAGAAGATAAATTCGTCCATACCAGGTGTTACGACTGGGACCCTAAAACCGGGTTTGAAGACGATATGTCCCTATCTCGCGAGTATTACCACGTACAAGAGGACGAAGAAGACCTGTTCCCTAAAGATACATTACCAAACAGCTTAGAAGAACTTTACGAATATTTGGACGAACAACTTAAAAACCAAGAAGAGTATGACTATGCCACTGAAGAAGAGGCTGACTATTACTTGAAAAACCAAGACCCGTGTTTTATGTGTAAAGAATTCAATTACAGCAATGTAATGATTGACGCAGACCGAATGAGAATTCTATGCCGCGACTGCTATCCCAAGGTCAAACAGTGCTGCGAATGTGAGACAATTACAAAAGACCAGACATATTACAACTTTGACACAGGTGCTCGTTTGTGTTTTGACTGCCAGTTCAAGACGGAAGAAAGAATACAGATGCCGCTTGAAGAACACTTGTTGATAAGACGTGACATACAGCATCTTAGACCTCAATATTTTGATGTTCTTGTGGATTATGCCGAGCTTGCCGAGTTTACTATATTTGACGCATATCGCTATAAATCCAAATGCCACTTCCATGATTGTATTCAACGAATGTCACCGAGTGGTTGGTGTGCCGAGGAAACATTGGTGTTTTGCTGTCGCAGACACCGTGAATATTCTGAAGACAGTGGTTGCCACTGTACGAATGTTTGGAATGGCACTGACTATGATGACCACTATGAAGAAGCTACGTGTAAAATCTGTAATTCGCCTCACGAAGCAAACGTAGCAAGTCGCAAAGCCCTTAGAGAAAGTCATATGCACAATGGACCTATTGTGTCGGCAATATGTATGTTTGATGAAATCTGTATGTCCAATATTTTGTTTACATCTTTAGTAGACCTTTGTGAGTATTTTAAAAAATAAATAATAAAAAATGTGTATTTGTATAATTTTGTATGTATTTGTATAATTTAATTTAATTTAATTAATTAATATTGTTGTTATTAACTTAACAACAAATGAAACAATTTTTTCATTTTTTCACTCGAAAAATCATTAATAAACCCCCAATCTGAATTATCAAACAATTTATCATAATTTTCACTGGTTTCTTTCAATGTTTCTCTCTTCAAAGGATTAGGATGAATATTTTGTATTAATAACAAAGTAAATTTATTCATAAAAGTCCCCTTTAGAGAGAAAAACTTGGAAATATTACCAATAATATGTAAATACAAAATACTCAAACTATAATTGTCCCAAAAACGGCTATAATTTAAAATATTAGTAATTATTGCCGATTTTGGCTTATTAATATATTTTTTCAATATTTCGACACATGATGATTCATATGATTCTCTGTATTTTTGAGAGAAAAGTGACAATACATCCATATTTTTTACATAATTGTTGCAAATAGCCTCTATAAAAGAGAGCGACAACGTTTCCTCATTATTTACTATTAAATAGAATAAAACATGTACTTCTAACGGTTTATGAGTATAATTTCCGATATTTTTAATTATATTCTGAATATATGACGTATTAAGGTGAGACACTATTAGACTGTTTTTGAAACTTTTAAGAAAAGGTCTTGAATATGGCGAAAAAACAATGTTTTCGGTACTTAACTCAAAAAAACAAACACCATTTTCGTTTAATTTTATTAAACTATTAAGCAAAAACGAGTAAGTATTTAAAATATTGAATACAAATTTTTTATTATTGTTATTATTAGGTAATTTAAATAAAAAATCGCTAAATCCTATGCGTTTTTCATCATTATAATTGAAAAACACATATTTTTTATCCTTATTTTTCGAGTCTAAATCCACATTTTCTATTATTTTCTCTCCTATTTTGCCAATATCTATAAAATCATATTCAGTAAGTATGTCATAATAATTTCTGTAATAAGGTATTTCTTCTATTATTTCACTAATTTTTATTTCATTTATGGAAAAAAAGTCATAGACTGTTATTTTTGTTTGGTTTTCATCATTATCGTCTATATTATTGACTTTCTTCCGATTATTTGTTATTTGGTTAATAATCAAACCTATATTAATGCTTTTATTCATTTTATTATTAATTAGTATTACTTTAATATTTATTTAGTTACTAAAATAAAATATCTGTTTTTGTAGGTTTTTTTAATCTTATCCTTGATTTCATTATGATCTGTAAAACCAGTTTTACATAATCTATTCACTTCTTCCTTTAAGATTTCGACCTTTTCTTTGCAAAATAGCGAAAATCCCTCAGAAGGCTTATAATCCTTATTGTTAATATTACTAATAATATGTTCATCCATTGCTTCGAGCAATTCCTTTTGAACACCAACATAAACCCGCCTCTTTTGAGGCTCTTTCTTATCGGTATCCTTCTTTCTAAAATAATAGCGAGCACTCTTAAACATCTTGTCTAACACGTCACCGTCATAACCCAAATTGGTTAAGCGTCTGACTTCGCCGTCTACCAAGTTTTCATTTTCTTCAGTCCAAATTTGCCACGCATCCTTGAAATCCTTTCGGTGGTCATATTGGTGAATCTTTGAAAATTTGTAGAGCTCTTGGGTGAAATCGTCGGTAAATTTATAACGATAAATGCTGACGTTATTTTCGTTTGATAATTCAAAATCCATTTTAGTTTTAAAAGAATGTGTATTGGGTAGGTATTTATGCTCTTAAAATAAAAAAGAATTTTTATTTCAATTTTTTTTGTAAACTTATTTTTTTAACTTTTTTAATGCAAAATTCCGATTTCCAATAATTTTCTTTCCAAAATATCATTTTCAGTGGGATTTATTTTTATAACCCGCACATTATTGTCAATTCGAGCTTCTGTTACTGGTATTGCTACTGGTATAGCTACTAATTCAGCAACTGCTTCAGCAACTACAGCTTGAGCAAATACTTCGGTATTTTCTGATTGATTCAAAGTTAAATTATCATAAAATTCCTTCACTTTTCTATTGATTCGTATTTTTGATGCGTCAAATGATGTCAAATATAGTCCATCCAGACTTTTTACTCGTGACAACGCCACGTATGTTTGTCCGCATTCAAATATGCCACTCCCGACATCAATTTCCGCAGCATCAAGTGTCGCACCTTGTGATTTGTGAATTGTCAAAGCCCATGCCAAAATCAGCGGTACTTGCGAAACACCAATGCCTGGAATTTTGTCACTCTGCCAAATATTACGTGTCATTATCATCTCGATACCATTATTAAATTTTACTTGTGGACACCCGGATATGGCACAAAAACCAGTAATAATTCCTTGACTGCCATTACAAACATCGAGACCTCGATCAGATTGGATATTTATAATGGACATAACTTGTGCGCCGACCTTAAGTTTCATTTCTTTTTCGCAAATGAGGTTATTTACCAGAAATTCCAGCTCCATTTGTATATCTTTATCGGTATAATCGCAGCGAGTTACTCTTTCGGCTCGTGTCATCTCCAAATCCTTTAGATATTTAATCTTGAATTCCTTTTCGTCGCTTTGTAGTGCCGTCATTTTGGTATTATTGATGTTTTCTACCTTCACGCGTGTAGGGAACAATTTCGTCGGCTCGGCTACCAAATTCGCGGCAAAAGGTCGCCCTACATACTCAAGGAGCATATCATTCGACTTTCGCCGAATTTTTCCCTCCCTGATTTGATTTAAAATTGTCGAATAGATTTCGTCGGTTTGTCTGAAGATTTTAATCAATTGTATTTGACAATGCGGTCGAAAAACTGTGTTCCAATCTTCGCTTTCAAAGCAGAAACGCTGTGTGTCTGTTTCGTCTTTGTCGCCGACGGGTGGCAATTGGAAGAAATCACCTGAAAATACGAGCTGAATCCCGCCAAATGGATTCGGATTATTTCGCACTGCTTTACCGATCGCGTTTAAAACATTGAATAATTTTAACGAGAGCATACTTACTTCGTCTACTACTAAAATATCAGTGCTTTTCCATAATGCTTTCGCAAATTTATTTTTTTTTATTTTTGTTACGAGTTGTTCAATTGTACCATTCCCAAGACCAATCCCGGCCCAAGAATGCAATGTTTTTGCTTTACAATTTAATAAAACTGCGGCGCAACCCGTCATCGCTGTTACGTAAATACCTTTGAATTTTTTATATGCGTGATCATTTATTAGACGGATTAGAGCGGATTTTCCTGAGCCGCCAGGACCAGTAATAAATATATTATGTCCTTGAACATATTTATCAAATGCTATTTGCTGTTCTTTTGAAAGTTCCATTATATATACTTATATCTTTATGTTTAATACGATTTTTTAAATCAATTTTATCCATCCACTTTTAAAAAAGTGGAGCAAAGTGGAGCAAAATAGAGCAAAATAAAGCAATATATTATTTTATTTAATATTATTTTTCTTCTAATTTTTTTACCCTTTCTTTCAATTCTTGGATTTCTTTTATTAAAATACCAATTAATCCAGTGTAATTCACACTTTGAATGTGTTCTCCATCTTTCTCTCCATTTACCAAAAATGGATAGATTTCTTGTAGTTCATGAGCGATTAAACCTATATCTTGCTTACCAAGGTTAATATTATTATAGGTTACTGGTCTCAATTTATCAACAGTAAATGTTTCATCAAGAGTAACTACATCTTTTTTAATTCGATAATCTGAGCTTGAGTTGTAACTTGTTGCATTAACTGCTCCATTCACATTTAATGCGTATGAAGGAGGAGTAGAAGGATTATTAATTGTAACATTCCCAGTGAAATTTGTTGTCCCAGAAGCATTGCCAATGTTTGTTGTTCCAGAAACAGTATTCACATTCATTGTGTTTCCATTTAATGTAAGAGCATTAGAAGTATTTCCTATACGAGTTTCGTTTGTTGTGGAAGTATTAATAGCAGTAAAACCAAACATATCAGTTGTTGAAGAAGGATTTCCCAATGTCAATATAGCCCCACTCGCACTATTTGATAATATTTGAACTCCGCCAGTGCTCCCAGTCCCACTTCCAATTCTTATTTCACAAGACCTATTTGTTCCATTACCGAAAGAAATATCTCCAGTCCTACCAGCTTCGTTATAAATTGATACACTACTTCCAATAGTACGTCCAATAATAGTATTTGTTTTTAAAGCACCATCAATATTTACATTCCCACTACAGTCGATATTTTCTTGAACGTGTAAATTCCCACTAACATCTAAATCACCATAAATAATTACATTACCACTTATATCACTTTCAAAATTTATATAAGTATTTGGTTGTCCGACATTTTGTGTAACATAAAAACTATCAGTGGTATTTACATTACTTTTTACAATGTTATGTGAACTTGCAAATTGAGTTCCACCGTATTTTCTAAATGACATTATACTATATTCTTATAAAAAGTAAAAAGTTAAAAATAAGGTAAAAAACATTATATTTAGCTATTATAAAATGGGGTACAATATTGAGGTCTCGTTTAATATTTTGAAACACAGTAGCGTAACAGAAATACAAGAGCTAATTAAAGAACAAGCTCATAATTGCGGATGTAATTTTTGTTATGAGGATTATGAGTTTGAAACAAATGTTCAATATAAAAGAAACCACTGTATTATGCTAACAAATTTCGATATAGAAAATACGACATATTTTATTACTTTTTTAAGGAAGATAAAACGTATACCGGGTATTTATATTGAATGTATTTATGACGATGAGAATAACAATATTTTATATGCTTCCAGATATTTTTTAACACAAAAAATCACTGAAAAAAATTCTTACAAGACAGAAAAAAGAAAACGTTGTTATTCTGAAGAAGAAATATTAATTTTAAATGAAATAGAGAGAAAAAAAATAAATTAATTGTGTCTACTTTTTCTTTGTGTTTTATGTCTTCTAATTTTGCGTCTATTTTTACTTTTTTGTAAGCCTCTTGCTATATTATGTAGACGATGATATATCTTATGAGTTTTAGGTCTTAGACGTCGTTTTGTATTTCCTGTAAAAATAAATGGTATTTCTGATTCTTTTTCATCTATGGTTAAAGGTATGATTAGTTCTTCATTTGGAAGCGGGCTTGAAACGTGAGTATTTGGTTTTAATGATTGCAATATTTCTTCAGAAAAAGATTCAGGTTCATAATTATCCATTTCTGGCGCTATAGGAATTAAAGCAGGTGCCCTAAAATCGTCAAGATAAATATTATACATACTGGGATCTTTATGTAAATTAGCCTTTTTAAAATCTTTTTCCAACCTTTTATGAATAGGCATTTTAACACTGTTAATATTCAAAATATTGGCTAAATCATCGTTATCTAATTTAAGGTTGTAATGATTAACATTACCATTATTCGTTAAATCGAGTGATATGTTAGCAACATCTCCATCATAATCAGCATCCCATTCAACCACATTAACATTATTATCATTATTATCGTGAATTATAGTTTTAGTAGTTCCTCTATTTTTAATAAATGTGTTCAACATATTTATATTAAAAGCATATTTTTTTTATAGAATATGTAAAATAATAAGTAAAAAAATATATTATTATAAATATGAACCTTAATTTTACCGAAATAGATGATTTAGGTAATAATAACAATTTTGATGTAAATGGTTATCAAACAAACAATTATTGGGAAACCTCAAATGTGAATGTGAATGTGAAAGAGCCAAAAAAGAAAAAAATAAATTATAATGATATTTTGAATTCATTAAATTTGGTTGTTAATAAAAGTGGTGTTTTACAATATATTAGGACAACTGATGGTCAAGAGCAACAAGAACAACAGCAACAACCTATTAAAGGGAAGCCATTAGAACCACAAGTAAAGAACAGCCACATTTACAATAAATATTTCAAGGATTACAAAGATCCAAATGCTGAATATGTACAAGAAGTGAAAGTGCCTCAGACTATTGAAGAGTATAACAGAATGCTTTTAGAAGACCGTATAAAACGTATTCAAGAGAGAAACCGAGTAGCGCAAATAAAATCAACCAAATTGTTATTTGAAAGCAATAATAATGGTTTTATAAATAATGGTAACGCTAAAATTGGTGCTACCAAAAATAATTTACGTATGATGAAATTTAATTAAAAATTTATATATCTTTTATATATAGTATACGATATATAATGTCTGAATTCGTAAAAGCAGCGCAAAATGACGACTTGAATGAAGTAAAACGATTATTTGCTTTAAACCCTGTTATTATTAATGAATTGGATAGAGAGCATGATACGGCAATACTGAAGGCTTGTAGGGATTGTAAGGCAATAAATGTAGTAGCTTTTTTGCTGAAAAGTGGTGCGAATATTAACGACCGAGAATATCGTGATTTAATCGACCAAACCCCACTCATTATTGCGGCATTTAATGGATGTACAGATATAGTAAGAATGTTGTTAATTGCTGGTGCTAATATAGAGCATAAAAACGACCAAGGTGAAAACGCGCTTATCAGTGCCGTACAAGAAGGACATATAGATACAGTCAAACTTTTACTTGATGCTGGCGCGGATGTAAATCAATCGAATACGGACGGTGAAACAGCACTTGATCTGGCAATAAGACTTAGACAAAAGAAGGAATTAATTGATTTATTGAGAGAAAAAACAGATGGCGCAATGGGAATCAAAAAAAAGGTTAAAAGAATGAAAGAAAGTAACAATAAACCCAAAAGTTTAAAAAAGAAGCGAAAAAGAAGAAGAACAATTAAGAAAAGAACAAGAAAATATTAATAAGTATTTGAAAACTACTTAAAGACAAATTAATTAATAATATGTTAAGCAATATTAACCACCCGATTTTAGCTCAGTTGGTAGAGCGTTTGACTGTAGATGTCTAAAAAAAGTAATCAAATTGTCGCCTGTTCGATTCAGGCAAGTCGGAAAAATAAATATTTTACATAATTTTTGTGTACAATATTTATTAATTAAAATAAAACCAATATATGAAAAATGCCGAAAAAATGATAATCAAAAAATCATTTTTAGTAAGCCGTGTTTGTATAATTTGTATATGTGTTTGAGTATTAAAATGGTTTATTTGGTTTATTTGATATGGTGTAAAACTATCAATAGGGTTTCTACAAATTGGACACGCAAATTTAATTATGAACCAAGTATCTAAGCAACTTTTATGAAACCAACCGTTACATTCACATAGCTTTTCACAAGACGCTAAATCGTTTAAATTTATTGTTTTTTCATTATTATTATTATTTACTTCTAAACAAATAAGGCATTCATTTTCGTTAATATTAGAATTAATAGAATTATTGTTATTATAATCATTATCAATATTGTCATCATTGTTAGAAACATTTGTAGCATTATTATTTTTATTAGCTACTTTACTTTTATGTTTTTTTAAAATAGTTATCTTGGGTTTTATATTTCTCATATTTATATTTATCTATAAAATATTTTATATTTTATATTTTTATATTATTTGTTTGTTTTGGTATCATTGTGGCATTCAACATCAAAATCCATAAGCGAATTCGATGAATCGGACCGTTTACTGCGTTTTTCATCGTGTGTATCGTCTATTTGAATTTTTACAGTATCATCACCTTTCAATTTGATAACATCTCCAATATTGTTATTTTTTTTAAGAGACATCATATTTTCTTCAGTGCAATCAGAGCAATATTTTATATCCTTGTAAATTTCACCCTTTTCCAATTTATCATATAAACAATCTACCATTTTTTTATTGTCTTTAAAATACTTCAATAATTCTTTTTTTGTTACTTCTTTTCTTTTTTCTTCTATTTCGCTTCGTTTTCGTAATTCTTCCAAACACTTATCTTGTCTTCCATAAGGATCCATCACATCTTCTATAAAACTATTTGTATTTCTCGGGTCAATTAATTTATCTTTAATACCGTAACCACAACAAAACCATCTTCTAATTTTCATTTCTTTATATTTTTCGGCATTTTCCATTTCTTTTATAAACATATCGTCAATAATAGAAAACGCTGACTTTAACACCAGCAAATTATTAATATGTCTGTCCTTTTCTTTTATTAATCGACTTATTTCAAGCTCCAAATTTTTAAGAGATGACTTTTTCTCCTTGTTTTTTTTAGATTTTAATACAGCAATCAAATAGCTTCTCTGGTTTCTGTTTTCTTTCAGCGAATTTATTTTACGTTTTCTTATGTCTTCTATTTTTTTTATAATCAAAAAAACATTAGTATTGTACATAATTGGATAAACTGTCCTAATCATTTTTGGTATTACAAATTGATTTGTTTCTTTTATTTCATTAATTTTTTTTTCAGTATCATCCAACTTGGTTTTTATATTTTTCTTTGTTTCTTCAATGTTACCAGAATCAAATAATAATGTAGTTCCAGAGAGAAACTCTATAGATGTTTGTAATTTGTCGTACTGATGAGACGATATTTTGTGAGCTTCAGCTGTTGCATCTAATTTTAAATAGTTGACAAGTGTTAAAAGAAAAGCAATTACTCCATTTATACCAGCAATCAAATACATTCCCCATCCATATTCTTTTACAACAGAAGATAATACTGTTGCGACAGTTGATAACAAAATAGCGGGCATCATTAAAAAATTTAATCGCGTTTCGCAAAAATTTTTTGACTCCATATAAATGAGTTTTTGGCCTCTTAAATACGTTGCCAGAATATCAAGTGCGCTTGAATGATATTCTTTTTCTGAAAAATAAGCTTTCCAAATTTCATCTTCTACTTCTTTGAATGTCCATTTTCTATATGTTATCTTGTTTGATTTTTTAGTTATTATGTTACCAGAACTATCTTTTATAGAACTATCTTTTACAATATTACCAGAAATATCTTTTACAGAACTATCGTTGGAGGCCGCTTCAATTTCATCTTCAAATACGAAACCAATTCCTTCAGTTTCTGGTTCATCTAATTGTTCATCTACATATGACGACCTTGACATAAATCTATCATCCATAAAATTTTTATTAGCAAGTGCCGGATGATGTTTATTAATTATGTCTTTTTTTAGCCTACCTAATTGCGGTTCTTTAAAATTAGATGGTGATTTTTTATTATTCATAATACTTAATAATATATAAAAAATATATATTGTCAACTTATATAAATATGCCTAAAACACGTAGAAATGGACGCGGATCTGCCACCAGAGGCTGGAAAAATCAACAACCCAGTTATCGTGAAAGAAGTATTATGCTCAAAAAATGCGGCAAAAAATGCTTTTTAGGAACAAAAAAATCATTCCCTATTTGCAAGAAAAATACTTGTAAGGTCAGTCCACAAGGTGTATACTCAGCGTATATTAGAGCTCGCCAATACAGCTCAAAAGGACGCAAATATAGAACGGTTTCTAAAAAAGCAAATCAAATGCTTGTAAAAATGGGCGAAAAGCGATAATTCTTTTAATTAATTAAAAAATTGAATTATAATCATATTAAAACATTTTATGAATATAATATAATACATTAATCAAACAAAATGAACAAAATGAACAAAATGAACAAAATAGTAAGACAATTTGAACCGAGTTATATTGGAAATGGATGGGGAAATTATATTGATATCGAAAATTTTAAATATGACTTATATTCAACACAACGGCTACCTTTGGTTAAAAAAACTGAAGTGTACTCCTATCATATTGATATCAAAAATAATAATAATAACAACAACAATAACAATAATAACAATAATAACAAAAAACAAGAAGATAAAGCAATTACAAGTTTAATAATTAAAGTCAGTTCAACAACATTTATCACACTGTTTTTCACATATTTTGTATATAAAATTATTTAATCTATACGATTAAAGTCTATTAATATGACCCGGATTTGCTGTCGTATACGGAGGATTAAATACTAAATAATTTTGGAAATTGTCTGTTCCACAAATAGTATTACCAAATAAATTACCACTGGGGTCAATTGTATATTCTAAATATGGTATATCAGTTACATCTAAAGCTGTTGGGACACTATAAGGAGTTGCGCTTTGTTGAATAACGGGAACATCAGATAAATCCAATTTTGTTACCAAATTAATATTCAAATTTGCTGTATTATACGGGTCTTGGCACCTGCTGAAATAAATCTTATTTGCTTTTCTTAATATGAGTCTCCTACTTTGAGTTGTAACTGTTTTACTTGGAACACACAAATCGGGACTACAAAAACTGGCAGCCGCTGTTTTATTAAGTGTATACTGTCCTGCATCCTGAGGTTCTTTAAGTACTCCAAATGTATTTTTTCCAATATATGGTTTAAATGGTCTTGATGGCATTTATAAAATATTATAATATATTATTTAATTTTTTATTATAATTTTTATTTCTAATAAAAATGAAATAAATATATAATTACCTGAGAGAAGTAATTATATACAATGTGCATCCCCTTTTCACTATTTAATTTTACAAGAAATACTAATGAACCTGTTCCAAAAAATGAAAAACCAGAACCAAAAAATTTCAATGAAGACGGCGACGATATTACGTGGCAAGATACTGTAGAATTCACTTTTCCGATTCAAGGTGGTCGCGTTATTAAGGTTTATGATGGCGATACCATTACAATTGCGTCAAAATTACCATTTGATAATTCACCCTTATACAGATTATCTGTTCGATTAAATGGAATTGACACACCTGAAATCAAAGGCAAAACCGATGACGAAAAAATTGCTGCTAAACAGGTTAAAGACGCTTTGTCTAATTTAATATTAAATAAACGCGTTTCACTAAAAAATATTCAAACTGAAAAATACGGTAGAATATTAGCCGATGTTTATATTGGCGAACTCCATATTAACCAGTGGTTAATTACAGAAAAATACGCAGTTAAATATGATGGAGGGACTAAGAAATCACCTGAATCATGGTTAAAATATAGAATTTCGGATACACTTTAAAGCTTTGCTACGCTTCTACTTCGTTTGAACAGTCACCGATTAATCGGCTTTTAAATATCGTAAGCAGTTATTAAGGTAAGACAAAAACTATAATCCATATTGTTAATATCTAATACTCGCCCATATTCGTCCAACAACTGAATATTTATATTTTTTATATTTACTGGACCAAAGTATTCTCTCGGTGTTGTCACTATATTCAAATTATTTGAAATTTGTACATCGAAAAACCGCGATTGCAGTGATATTCGCGCCAAAATATTATTGTTCAAAAGCGACGAATTGAATGCGCTATAAAACCCATTATTTACGTTATTGTTATGGTCATCTACAACCAGATAAATATATCGCGGTCCTGTTACATCAACAACACCTTCCGATACATAATTCAAATTGTTTTCGTAAATACCATTTCTGAAACCTATTGTCCAGCCGAATTTTAATGGCAACGGCGTACTACGGTCATCTATTCCGAACCTATCTGCTTGAAAATTCAGCGATAATGATGTTATTGTTGAAGCAGCTTGTAGTCCTACCATCATTTGCCCACTACCAGAATTATTATTTATATTTAATAAAAATACTATTTCATTAAAAGGAGCGCCCAAATTTGTTAATTGGGTATTAATAATATTTACGATTCCATCATATGTGTAATTGCCGTCAGGAATATTAACAACACTTGTAGACGTATTAGCGGTTATAGAAAAAAAATTGTTACCATACTGTTTTGACACATTGTAATATGTGGTTGGCAATTCTAAAGACGTTAATTGCATTTGTAAAACATTGTCGAAATCTATCGGCAAGGCAAAATTAAAATTAGTAGAAGGCGACGAGAAATAATTCTCTCTAAATCTGGTGTCAATATTCAAGTTTTTCTTTATGGATCTCTTTTTCAAAGGATTTATAATACCTGGAAAAAACTCGCTAGGATATGATGACAAATATGGCTTGTCAGGACGAACTTGTACCATATGTTCATCTGGGTCTTCTAATTTAGTCGCCTTTAACTCATAACTCGTATTGTAAAAGTCCAAAATTTTTTGCTGTAACTCTGGATTCTTATCTGATTTACCACCGGCGTAATTATTTAATAATATAGTTTTTGCTTTAACCAAAAAATTAACTGTCTTTATTTGAGTATCCTTATTTATTTCTGTATTTTTCATAATATTTTCTCTCAATTTGGCTTCTTTCATTTCAAGAATAATATCATCATAATTTGCTGGTAAATCAAAAAGTGATGCTAATTCTTGTTTTGTATAGTTATCTATATTCAAATCAAAACTCATATATTATATAAAGTGATTATATTTAAGATATTATAGTTATAAATTCATTTTCTATTGTTTTATTATTATATATTATATAATGTCATTCGCAAGACCTTTATTTTCAAGTGGAAGTGGTTTTGGATCACAAGGAGAAACAGGACCACAAGGACTACAAGGAGCAACAGGATTCCAAGGAGCAACAGGACCACAAGGTGCTGAAGGTATCGCTGGTGGAACTGGATTAATATTGTATTACAATTATAATGTAGCACCTGCTACTTCGCCATTTGCACTACAAAGGACTATCGCAGGAACTACAAATACACAAACAACAACAACAACAACAACAGTGTCATGGAAACTAAATCCTATTGTCACAAGCCCTTTTACAATTTCTGGAGGACAATATCAAAGTGTTATATTTGCGTCTTCTACCTCCACCGGATCAATAACAATTCAAAATATAAAAGATGCGACTGGTGCCACGATTGCTTCTCCTGCTGGTATTAATGTAACTGGTGGAACGATAGTACCATATGTAATATATGGTCAAATTAACGCAGGACCTTTTAATTTTGACCCAATAACAAATAATTATATTACATTGGATTTTGTATTAACAGGAAATGTTACTATTAGTTACCAAAATTCGACAGGATATAGTCATTTAAGTTTATTAACACCAGTTTTGATTCAAGGACAAACAGGAGCACAAGGATCTCAAGGTGCCACAGGTGCAACAGGAGCACAAGGATCTCAAGGTGCCACAGGTGTTACAGGAGCTCAAGGTGCCACAGGTGCTACAGGAGCTCAAGGATCTCAAGGAGCTACAGGTGCTACAGGAGCTCAAGGTGCCACAGGTGCTACAGGAGCTCAAGGATCTCAAGGAGCTACAGGTGCTACAGGAGCTCAAGGATCTCAAGGTGCCACAGGTGCAACAGGAGCACAAGGATCTCAAGGAGCTACAGGTGCTACAGGAGCACAAGGAGCCGCAGGTATAGATATACATAGTTCAATTTGGATTCCTACAACCGCTCCAATCGCAAATTGGTCTTCAGTATCAGTATCGGAATCAGGTCAATACCAAACTGCTGTTGTAAATGGTGGACAAATTTGGTTGTCTTCTGATTATGGTAATTCTTGGAATCCTACAACTTCATCAACCGCACCAACTACTGCAACTTGGGGTTCAGTATCACTATCATCATCTGGACAATACCAAACTGCTGTTGTAACTTTTGGAGAAATTTGGTTATCTGCTGATTATGGTAATAATTGGGCTGCTGTTGTAACAGCACCATCAGGAGTAGCTTGGGCTTCAGTATCAATATCCGCATCAGGACAATATCAAACTGCTGTTATAGATAGTTCCAGTTCAATTTATGTATCAAATGATTATGGTGTTTCTTGGACTCCAGTAAATGGAAATCACTATTGGATTTCAGTATCCGTATCAGACTCAGGTCAATACCAAACTGCTCTTCAAAATGGTGGTTTTATTTCGAGATCATCTAATTTTGGTGTGTCTTGGAGTTTTGTAGGCAATAATCAATATTGGGACTCAGTATCAGTATCCTCAACAGGTCAATACCAAACTGCTCTTGGAAATAACGCTCCAAATCAAATTAATATATCAACTAATTTTGGGAGTTCTTGGACTACTACAAATTCACCATTACTATATTGGACAGCAGTATCTATATCATCATCAGGTCAATACCAAACTGCTGTTGTAAATGGTGGACAAATTTATGTATCAATTGATTTTGGTAATACTTGGACTGCCACAGCTTCAATTCTAAATTGGTCTTCAGTATCAGTATCAGCATCAGGTAAATACCAAACTGCTCTTGTAAATGGTGGACAAATTTGGATATCAAATACGATTCAACCACATTGGACTTTAACAGGAAATCAATTATATCCAACTATGATTACAAATAATGTGGGTATTGGAACGACAGGTTCTGCTTCTTATACTTTGGATGTTAGTGGGAACTTAAATACAAACGCAGATGCTTTGATTAATGGATTAACTGTTGGTTTGGGTGGAGGAAATAATAGTAGTAATATAGCTTTTGGATATGGTACACTTCAATCAAATACAACTGGTGATGAAAATGTAGCAATTGGTAGACAGGCACTTCTGGCAAATCAAAATGGTCAAGCTAACATAGCAATTGGGTTACAAGCGCTTTTAAATAATAGTTCAGGTGGTAGCAATATAGCAATAAATTCTGCTGCACTTTATAATAATACAGAAGGAAATTACAATATAGGAATAGGTCAAAATTCATTAATTGCAAATACAACAGGTAGTTATAATGTAGGTCTTGGTGATGCTGCTGGTGTTGATTTAAGTGGAAATTCAAGTTATAATACTTTTTTAGGTAATTATACAAATATTGATTCATCATTAAATACATATAATAATTCAACCGCGGTTGGTTATGGAGCAATTATAGACGCTTCAAATCAAATGGTATTTGGGGGAGCTCTAAGTGGTTCTTATCCTAATATAAAAATCCCAGGGTCTTATGTGGGTATTGGCGGGGTTTATAATCCAACAGGCGGTTACACATTGGATGTTAGTGGGAACGCAAATGTAGCTGGTAATTTTTATTTATCTCAAACTACGCTTCCTCCTTCATTATCTACACAATTAGGATATCAAAATACAGTACAAACAAGTACTACTATTACTACTACTACCACACCATTAACAACTTTAGTATCCGCATCAATTACTCCAGGGGTTTGGATTGTAGAAGGGAGTTTTGAAGGAACGTTAACATCAGTTACTTTATACGTTATATCTTTATCGAGTATTATTCAAACACTTGACTTTACCCGGTCAAATGTAGTTTTAGCTGATAATTTGAGTACTAATTTTGCATCAACAATATCATCTTCTGTATTTGTATTACCTGTCACTACAACAATATATTTATATGGTTATTTAACGGGGGGGACGGCATCTGGATGTCTTAACACAATTAGATACACTAAAATAGGATAAATCTTTTGCTCCACTTTCATAACTTCGTGAAAAAAGTGGATGATAATAAAATTGATTAAAAATAAATCATAATAATTAAAGTATATACACTTAATTATAATGAAGCCAACTTTACACTCAACACTCGCAATCAGAAATTGTCACGAACGAGACCAGTATATTCAATTCTTTGAAGAAGACCATAAATATGTTATCACCAATGATCCCAATAATAAATACACATCAGTTACCACTTGGAATCATTCGCATTTCCCAATTTTCAACGCGAATTTAATAATTAAAAATATGATGAGGGGAAAGAACTGGAAAGAAGGTCATAAATATTGGGGGCTCACCGCGGAAGAAATAAAGCAACAATGGTCAAATAATAGCTCCGCCGTTTCCGGCGCCGGGACCGATTTACATTTTGAAATCGAGTGTTTTATGAATAATCCGGACGTAGAATCCGGACATAAAGGGTATACGCATACTAATTTGTACGATAATTATTTAAAAGCACCAAGTACAAAAGAAGTTGTCGAGTGGGATTATTTTATAAATTTTGTCAAAGATCACCCTGAATTGAAACCATATCGCACAGAATGGACAATATATGATGAAGACCTCAAGATTTCCGGGTCAATTGATATGATTTACGAAAACCCCGACGGCACATTGTCGATTTATGATTGGAAACGCTCTAAAGAAATAACACGCGTCAACAATTTTAACAAGTTTGCCATAAATAAGTTGATATGCCATATGCCCGACGCCAACTTTTGGCATTATGCTTTGCAATTGAACACCTATAAAAGGATAATTGAAAGGAAATACGGAAAGATTGTTACCGATTTATATTTAGTAAGATTACACCCGGATGCTGAAGAAAAAAACTATGAATTAATTAAATTGCCTGATTTATCAAAGGAAATCGATGAATTATTTGAAGAGCGAAAACAGAAGTTAATAGTTAATAGTTAATAGTTAATAATTAATAAAGAAAACGCTTAAAAATATTTAAATAAATAATAAATATTATAATGTTCGGCTTAAATCAAGGCTCAATATATTCGATTTTAACTATATTTTTTTTATCGTATTACGCACGTCAAAAAGTGTATCCCATTTTAATAAAAATCTATAATGATATTAATTTTTTCAGATTATTTACAATGTTAATGTCTTCTCAAGAAATGACAGAAATTTTGGAAGAGGACGAAAAGAAACCTGAGGATAATACTGCTGCTATTATGGATGTAGCTGAAAAATATGAAGACAAGTTTCTGGATGATATTAGAAAATTAAATAAGGAGTTCGTTTTTGATGAAAAAGAAGAAGAATTATATCATAATAAAAGTGTAGAGTTTTTTTTATTAGAGCAAAATGAATATTCTGGTAAGATAAAAGAGGTTAAGAGTTTAATAACTAATATTGAAAATCAAATCAAAAGATACGAATGTGATGATGATTTTTGTAATGTAGAATATTGTGAAAATGATACTGATGAAAGCAGGGATTCTATTGAAAATAAAGATTCTTTAAATAAAGATGTGATTAAACGATTGACTGAAGAAAAGGTGGAGCTTGAAAAGTCGCTTTCTGAATTATTAAATAATCCTTCAGACATTGAAAAAATACGGTTAGACACTCAAGAGAAAGCCAGAAAATTTGTCATTGATGAACGTCTTGATAAATTGAAGAATAGTTTCATAATGGAGAAGACGCCATTAGGTAATGTATTAATGTTGTATAATAATAAACGTGGCTCATTTGAGTACTATAGTGATAATACGATTCCTTATAGATATTTAGAGACGGTTAGTCGAAAATATGTGAAAACATTTGGATGTAGACCTATTTATTGTGATATGGAAGAAGAATTAAAGAATTACGAAAAAAAATTGGAAGAAAAGGAGAGAGAGAAGGAAGAGAAGCAAGAGTTAGAGAAAAGAATTTTAGAGGAGAAAAGGATTTTAGATGAGAAAAATATGAGTGTAACTGTGGTTGCGGAGCCGAAAAAAAATGTGTTTGCCAAGTTTAAAAGTTATAATAAGGAGGCTGGTACGGGACACGTTAATATAGCAGCGCCTCCGAAAAATAGTATTCCAAATAATAAGGTTACCGAAAGCGTTAGTGATGAAAAGGTATTATTAAAGGAAAACGCAAATCGTTACTCATATGAAGGCAAATTATCGAACTTTAATTTTTTGAAAAAGGTCGATAGGAAGATTGTAGATAAGAAATACGCAATGACTTTTGCTGATTTTAAGAGATTACAAGAAGAGAAAAAAACTAAAAAATAAAAAATAAGTATATTATAATAATGGTACATAAAACAAAAAAATATAATAGATTGAAAAAAATTAAGGATATAAAAAGAAGGTATACAAAAAAACAAAATTATTATGGTGGTGCTGTTGGTGTGATGCCATCTGCGAGTAATAAGATATCGAATGCGAGTAATAAGATATCGAATGCGAGTAATACGATATCAGATGCGAATAATGCGCTGATGTATGGTCCTGCGGGTACTTATCAGTTTTCAGGTAATATGGTTCAACCCGAGGATAGTAAGTATCAAGATCATGATACCGGTGTGCTTAATGATGTTGGTAAAGGTATGGATTATGTCGGGTCAACGGCGGCTTCTTTAAATACAGGAATACATGATTTTAATCAAAAAACAGATGATGCAAAACAATCAATCGCTGATGGGCTTGATAAGGTTGCAAGTGGGTCATATGAAATTGTGAAGGATGTTGTATCAGATGCAGCAAGTTTACTTGATTTAGATACAATAAAACAAGCAAGTGTAGCATCCAGTATAATAATAGATGCTATGGAGGAGCCTGTTGTTGAAGCTACTAAAGTAGCTAATCAAGTATTTGAACAACTTGCGGCGAATGCTGGTACTACTGCGGTTAATGTATTAACTGATGTTGCTGCTGCTACACCAGGGGTTGGTGCTCTTATGGAAATACCTAAAGTGGCAAATGATACTGTTTATGGTATTGCGAAAGGTGTACAAGCAGGCACACAATTAATAGATATAGTAGGTGATATTGTAGATGCAACAGAAAAAAATGTAGACAAAACAATAGAAACTTTAAAAAAAATAGAAGAAACTGGAAATTATGCGTTGCAAGAAGGCGTTACACCAGGAAAAGATCAATTTGGACAAGATCAATTTGGACAACCAGGATTTGGAACAACAGGATTTGGACAACCAGGATTTGGAACAACAGGATTAGGAACAACAGCACCAGTAAAAGTAAGAGGAGGTTTTAAAAATTTAATACAACAAAAAAAACAAATCGGTGGTAGAATTAATAATTCAATTGCTGAATTTGCTGACCCTATTGGTTATCAGTATATTTTGAAAGGTGGAAATAACAAAACAAAAAAATCATTTGTTAAGACTGGAAAAGCAAAATCGAGGCATCTTCATTCTTATCTTTAAACCGTAGATATTTTATTTTATTTTATTTTTAAGCCATTCCTTATAGCCATTACTTTTGTATATATTAAAAGAAGTCCCAAGATGATTTTGTGCTATTAAGTATCCCTTTCTATTATGGTCATCCATCTCCTGGAGATAATTAAATATTTCCTGCTGTTTCTCCTTTGAATAGGTCTTGACTACGGTCGGTATCGGCAAGTTTAATATTTCAAAATTGACTTCTTGGTCTGTCATTTTATTATTGTTATATAAATTATATATATCAATAATTATTAAATCAATTTTTTTGTAAAATGTTTTTTAAGAAAAAGGTTAACTATCCGTTATATGTGACAACACATATTATTTTATTAGCGTTTTCGGTTTCAAACCTTATATCGCTTGTGTTTAACATTTTGGTAATACTGGTATTAATGGAGTAACCATTTGACAATAAAAAAGACAATAGATTCGGTACTTCATCTACTATCATAAAACCAGAACAACCTTTATTGCAAACATTGTTGAATGCGGTTAAAGCAAGACCGCAATTATTTATGCGACTACAAGGTCCAGGTTGTTTAAATTGACTTAGAGGTGGGAATTGAACTTTTCTAACCAATTGCGCCAATGGACCTTGAGGCATTAAGTTGATTGTAACTATATTTTTATAGCATTGATTATATGTGTCTAAAAATGGTTGGCTAAATAATGTAACTGTTTTTGCTGCTTGGTTTAGATGATTCATTTAATAATTTATAATAAAATAAAAAAAGGGTTTAACCCTTTATTTATTAAGTTAATTAATTAAGTTAAAATTTTAAAATACATTATACACTGTCGGGCAAAGCCCTTATACATTTATATATTTATACATTTATACAGCAGGTGGTGTGTAATTGTTCAAAATAGTACTTACCCTTCCGAAGATTTCATTTTCGACGCGCTCAAAATCCTCATAGTCGCGCTCATAATTGTTTACTGAGCAAAGCACCGCTTTCAAGAGGTCTTCCATGGTGATACCCTGTTCTATCAGCTTTTGAGCTACATATGAAACTGGTGGCGGAGTAGCTTCTTCGGCTTCTTCCGCAACTTCTTCCTCCTGTTCTGATTCAGAAGCCTCTTCTTCGTCTAAATCTTCTTGGTCGTGCTCTTCGCCATTTATATTGTTATTGAAGAGACGCAGTCCTCTTAGCACATAGTCGTCATATTGCTCATAAATTTCCTCCTCATCGTCATCATATTCGCTATCTTCATCGGCAACCTCTTCGGCCATCTTGGTTCGGCAATAAGGGCACCCAAAACCATTGTGAGCGACGCTTGTCATCAAGCAATTAGTATGGAAACAATGTCCGCATTCAGTAGTAACGCAGTTCTTTTGGGTCTCAATAGGATCCATACAGATAGGGCATTCGTTAACAACAGCGGCGCTCATTTTCTTAAGTTTTAAGTTTACAAAGTTTGAAAGTTTAAAAGTTTACAAGTTTAAAACAGTTGTAAGTTTATTAATTTAATACCTTTTGCTTAACGTGGTAAAAGTATTTCAATTTTTTTCGAAAAAATATAAATTTCCAAAATACTTAAAAAATGAAAATCCAAAATTTAAAATTGAATTAAAAATAAAAATTATTTTAATCTATAAAAAGTAAAATGGCAGAATTATTCAAAAACGTAAAACCAGGTCAAAGATGTTTATTTTATGCGCTAAAACCGGGTCAATCAAGGGACACAGAAATAAAAGATACAGCAATGTTTACAGCGAATGTCGTCCAAATTGTAAATGGTACAACCTTAAATGCTAATAATATTGAATGTAAAGAATCCAGTGTATATCAGACTCGTGGTATGTTATGTATGCCTTTAGGTTGGATTTTAAAATTAGAAATACTCGATGATATTGTGTGCGAAAAATTATTGATTCCATCTGAAATAATGCTTGATATCGAGTTGTTTTATTAAAAATAAAAAAATGAAAAATCAAAATAAAAAATAAATTTTAAGTTTTTAACTTTTACGCTAATTTTATTAAAAGTGGAAAAAAAATTGAAATGCTTTTTCCAAAATAAGCTAACAGTATTAAATTATTAAACAGTAACCGCTCAAGCATTTAAAACTTTCAAAACTTTTTAAAAATGTCGTCCGCCATTGCTAACATGAGTCTCTACATTCCCCACGTCTTCGCAAATATCAGTAAGAAGATGGTTGCCGAGACATTCGAAAATCTTAGAATTGGCAATGTCAAGCGTGTCGATTTTGTTTACAAGAGGGGGTCTAATGGCGGTTTTAATGCCGTTTACATTCATTTCAACTACTGGTACGATAATATTGCCGCGTGTAATTTCCAGGAGCGCGTTTTAGACCCTAATAGGGAAGCACGCATTGTCTATGATGAGCCTTGGTATTGGATTGTTCTCGAAAACAAGACCAAGAAGGTTGATTCAACTAAAAGAAAGCCTCGCATTAACCTTGAGGCGCTGGCTAACTCAGGATATGTAACTCCTGAGAAACAGATGACCAATCAAGATTTCGCAAATCTTTTGAAAGGACCTCAAAAGTTGGCACAGTCATCTTGTAACCAAGTCTTAGCACAGTCGTCTTATAACCAAGTCTTGGCACAGTCGTCTCTTGAAGAGGATGAGGAGGATTTCAGATCGCTATGTCGCAGTATTTCCAGTGAGATATGTTATGCTCAAGAAGACGCGGCATTTATTACACTGGATGATGTTATCGTCGAAAATAGACAATTAAAGGAGCAGATCGGCGTATATATGGAAAAAGCAGGTAGGTTGGAGCACCAATTCAATATGTTAATGGATGATAAAATATGTCTCCAAAATCAGCTTGCTCTTATAAAGGAAGAGCAAGTGTATAGTAATGTATAAATTGTTTATTGTATTTTGTATAATGGCTTTGCCAGATAGTGTATATTTATATATTGTTTTTAAAAATTAATTAATTAAAATTATATATAGATGTTAAGTTAAATTATTAACTTAACATTTTTTCCTTTTTTTATTTTTTCCTTTTTATAATATTTGTAATATATAAAAAAAATGCCATTTGTTGGTTCATATAGCAAAGCAATGAGTATATTATCTGAAATTGGAAACGGAAAATGCGCTGACAGATGTAAAAGTTTATGGATACGAAATTTCAAATATGCTTTGAAAACCAAGTCTAACCCGTTAAAGTTGACTCGATATACGCGGCGAAAATTGACGCAAAAAATAGCACTTGTTTCTGGTAAAAATGCCGTGAACGCATATAGCAAAACAAAAAAGAAATATAGTGAACGAAAATCGCCGCCTTATCCGGCAAATAAAAATTGTGGTAAAAAGATGGCAGGAAATGACGGCGAAATGTATGAATCAAAACCAAATAAGAATAACGTTTGCTCTTGGAAAAAAATATAAATATAATTATTATATTTAATTAAAATGAATATAATAATTAAAAACGATAATTTTTACATAGGTCAAGACCAAACAGACAATAAATCATTTACGATTTTTTTTGACTCTTATAATGAAGCTCTAATTAAATCATTATTGAAAACAAGAATAATATTGGGTGCAACTACAACTGAGAAATATAGGTCTTTAACTTTTAAAGCAACAAGTGTTCAATCCTTTTTTGATTTTCAAAAAGAGTTGGAGAGAGAAAATAAATCGTTAAAACTCACTTACAATTTGGCTTTAAAAATGACATATAATTTAGTAACACAATTAAATTATCTAATTACGCAATTTTCCAAGACCTTTTTAGGGTTTTCGCCAAAAAATTTAATTATAATAGACAAAAGTAAATTTGTATATTTATGTGATGAATTTCTATTAGATATCATAAAAAATGGAGAAAATGGAGAAAAACTATTAATAAAATCACCATTTACTCGTGATGATTTTTTTTTGGCTCCAGAATTATTGCTTGTCAAAGAAATACCATCATTTGTAAATTATAAGGTCTCATATTTTAGTTTAGGTTACCTAATATTATATACCTTATTAGGCGACGATAATGATAGTTATAGTTATAGTGATATTGAAGATCTACAAGAAAAAGACAAAATTACTCATCGTATGAAGACATTAATTATTAAAAATACAAAATTATATTGGTTATTAGAGAGATGTTTAGTTGAAGAACCCAAAAATAGGAGTATATTATTTATTTAAATGATTTTGATTTGATTTAATTATCTTATAATATGTTATATGTCGTTAACTACTTTTAAAAAGAAATCTGTCATTCAATATGGCGCAAAACGCTCTGGAAGTGCTCCTGGTGGTGTTTGGTTACCGCAAGGACCTTTTGGGCACGCTACTATAGCTTTACAACAAGCATTGCAAACATACGGTCCTGTTGGTTTTTCTATTAATGGTGGTCATAGAAATGTCGGATATGTTGGTAAAAGCTACGCAATGTCCAAATCTGGAACTCCTTACAGAGGAACTCAGCCTATTGGTTTTGGAGGAACTTATGGAAAGTATCCATCGGCTACATTAGTCGGAGAATATAGCGGTGCTGTTCCTAATGCCGGAAGTAAACAAGCTGCCGTTCAACCTGTTCTTAACTCTAGTGAGGTTAATACAATGGGAACCCAATATATTTATATTAAACCATCTGTTTTATCGACTAAAGGTATGTTGGAAAAACGATATAGATGGGCTTATAATGGTCAATATCCGAACTATTGGGTTCAGCCTGTATATACCGGTAATCAAACCGATACCAGTAGTCAAGGATTATATGTACAAAATTTGGCTGCTGCTAATAATTGTAATCTTAATGTCAATAATGTCGGAACATATGAAGGGCATGTTGTGGGTTGTGGTCCTACATTATGTACTCCTGGTCGTTCAACTGCTCGATTCAAGTTTAATGATATGGCTCGCAATGCTCCTTATACCAAGACGCTTTATCAGCCAGTTTCTTATGGACAATATAATTTGTATTTGACTCGAGGTTGTAATAATCCCGTTGGTCCTCAAAAACCTTTCCCTTTTGCTGTTCAAACTGGCACGGGTATTAAAACTGGTGGTATACGTATGACAAGTGTTGGTAACGCTTGTGGAACATCAAATATTTATTTGACACCTCCAGCTTGGTATTGGACACCAACATCAGACCCAAATATAAGTCAAGAACCTCAAACATCACCATTTACAAATCAATAAAAGTTAAATAATATATACTCATTAAATATAAATATATATTATGGAAGGAAATACAAGTCCAAGTAGTGAAGAAATTTTAGAAAAACTTGAAACTCTTATTGAAACAAAAGAAGAATCCGGAGATGTAGAAGAATATAAAATAACCATATTGGTATTAACTATTGCTCACGGTGAAAAAATTATATTAAGACCTCATATAAGTGATTTAAATGAATTTGAAGAGTATGAAGCAGAATTAAAAGGGTTACCGTGGTATACATTTGTTGAAAAAACTTACATATATGGTTATGCTCCATTTGGAAATGTATGTTTAATAAGTCACAATCCGAATGAAATTTGGAGTAGACCTGAGACAAAACTAAGTTTTCAAAAAACACTTAATAACTTGTCAATTGACACAACAAATAGAAAGACGTTTGCAAAAACTGTTAGTCAAGTAAACGCTGATTTTTTAACTAAGCCAGAAACGAGTCGAGCAAAACCAAGAGGTGCTATTATGGCACAAATGTTTAAAACAGATAAAGAGCTTCATTCTGAAAATATGCCAATAAAAGGAATAATGAATCCAATGACAATGCGTTTGGAAATAGTTCCATCTCTTTATGTTTTATCAGGAAAAAATACAGATAGAATAGAGGAATATATTAAACAAGACCCATCTACATTCATGGCTTCACAAGACCGTTATTCGGGAATTTTTGTTTCTGTTCTTTCAGACAATAGACATAATACTTATGAATTCCCATCATTATTTAATTTGGCTGATGGAAGACATATAATGGAAATTTTTCAACGACTAAAAAATCCAATTCCTGGTATAAATATTGATACTGTTGATGGTAGTGAGTTATACAAAGTAATTCAGGATTACATTAATTATTGGAATAGTACTTGCGGAAGCCCTATGTTACAAATAAGATTTGGAATGAATGGTTACCAAATACGAGATAAAACAACTGGAAAAATCAAGTCACCAAGTTATTTTATGTTAACACAATTGAACACAATGAATGTATATGTAATAGCAAATTTAGTGTTTGATTTTTTAGCATCAAAAGAAAAAGAACCAAACGGGGTATATAGAAAGGATATAGAAATATGGGTAGAAGAATTAAAAGAGAAAAATTCGAAAATAATTAATATTTCTACTGCTTGTGAAGGAGTTAATCCAGCTAAAATTAGTATGCCAACTATACAAGATATTACCCCACATATAAATCGTAATAGTATAAGCCGAAGTATAACTCAAAATGAAACTGAAAAAGGTGGTCCAGATATTATAAATTTTGATGATTTAGATGAATATATTTCAAATTTTGAAGAGAAAGTAGTAGAAGAAGCAGAAGGTCTACGTTCTCTAAAAAGAACCAATAAACGAACTACAAAGAAAAAACACAAAAAAAATAGTAGTAAAAGAAGCCGAAGGTATACGTCCTTTTAAAAGAAGAAAAATCAATAAAACAAAGAAACGAAGTAAAAGAAAAAAAAATAAAAAAAATGTAAATAAAACAAAGAAACGCAATCATTATAAAAAATAATAAATAAAATAAATATAAACATAAATATTTTTTTATATTTATTAAATAATGGTAACAAAAG
>SXGQ01874688.1_pt1 | contig 30191 bp, 25 predicted proteins | sample 3178371 | NCBI WGS metagenome assembly SXGQ01 (sample SAMN11356859, study PRJNA531348) | freshwater metagenome | isolation source: freshwater sample F1-20 | place: China: Fuxian Lake, Yuxi | collected 2017-12-25
CGCCGACGCGCGTATCGCCATCAACCAGGCGCGGCTGCTCGTCCTGCAGGCCGCCTGGATGATCGACACGCACCACCCCGACATGCTCAACGCGGTCAGTCAGATCAAGGTCGCCGTGCCGAACATGGCCCAGCAGGTCATCGACATGGCCATCCAGCTGCACGGCGGCGGCGGGATGAGCAACGACTTCCCGCTCGCCGGCGCGTGGGCGGTGGCCCGGGCGCTGCGGCTCGCCGACGGGCCGGACGAAGTCCACCGCGGTGTCATCGCCCGGCTCGAGCTGGCGAAGTACGGGGCGGGGAAGTGGTCCCCGCCCGCGAAGGCCTAGTACCGCAGCGTCGCGACGATGCCGCCCGCCTCCGTCAGCCCCTCGTGATCGCCGATCGCCGACACGCCCGCGTCGGTCTCGACCGCGTGCTCGACGGCGCGCTCGACGATGAGCGCCTCGTCGACCTCGCCGAGCACCGCCGTGACCTGCGGCCCGAACGAGCTGGCGGGGATGACGAGCTGCGGGTCGTAGACCAGGTGCGCGACCCGGCCCTGGGCCAGGGCGTCGAGGACCTCCGCGGCGCCGGTCGCACCCGCCCCGCCGGACGCGGAGTGCGAGCGCGCGCTGTCGATCGTCGCCTCGACCTCGCGGCGCCAGGCCTCTTCGAGCGGGCCGTCGACGTGCTCGGCGATCGACCCGGCGTCCTCGCCGGTGAGGTGCGCGTCGAGCGTCACGACGATGCGCTCGCGGGTCTGCTCGGGCAGGGCGCCGACGAAGTCGTCCTCGGTGCCCGGCGAGGCGGCGAGCAGGATGCGGTGCCAGCCCAGCTCGTCCAGGCGCGTGGCGACCTTGGTGGCCGCGTCGTGCAGGAAGCGGCGCTTGTGGTCGTCGACGCGCTGCTCGAAGTTCTCGCCGTGCGACACATGCTTGCCGCCACCCGAGACGCTGTCGCGCCCGCGCGCCGTATCGCGCCCGACCCAGTCGCCGAGGGAGAGCGTGTAGCGCGACTGCTCGGGCTCGGTGATCCGCCCGCCCTCCCAGTGCAGCAGGACGACGTCGTCGCTGTCGACGAGCACCAGGCCCGTCGCGCGACCGTGGTCGACGACGTCGACCAGCGGGCTGATGAACGGGCGGCGGTCCCAGCGCACGGTGTCGCCGAGCAGCGGGAGCTGCAGCGTGACGCGCACGTCGAGCGACCCGTCGGCGGTGGTGAAGACCGACAGGCTGCGGCCGCGGTCGGCCGGGTCGAGCTCGGGCAGTTCGGCGTCGACGCGCTCGGACAGCTCGCGGAACGCCAGCCGGGCGTCGCGGTCGTCGCCGGCCTCGAGGTCGGCCTCGATCGCGCGCAGGCCGTTGCGCAGCGCGATGTGCCACGCCGGCTGGTGGTTCGTGTTCGCCGGATCCCGCGGGTCGGTGCGCAGGTGCGCGCTCAGGACCCCGGTGCCGGGCGCGGTCGTCGCCAGCTCCTTGATCAGTTCCGGGGTCGGTGCGGCGACAGCCTGCATCTGCGGTGCTCCTTGATCGGGGGCGCCCGGGGTGGCGAGCGGTGCGTGCCTGTGAGCCTACGCCCATGAGTCTCGACACCGCAGCAGAAGCGCGCCAGGTCCGTGGTGAGGACGCGTTCGACGTCGCGGCCGTCGACGCGTGGCTGCGGGAGCACGCCGAGATCCCGGGCTCCGGGCCTCCGGAGGTCCGTCAGTTCTCGGGCGGGGCGTCGAATCTCACCTACCTGCTGCGCTACCCCGACCGCGACCTCATCCTGCGCCGACCGCCGCCGGGGGTGAAGGCCAAGAGCGCGCACGACATGGGCCGGGAGTTCCGCGTCCAGCAGCGCCTGGCGCCGGTGTTCCCGTACGTCCCGGAGATGGTGGCGTTCTGCGACGACCCGGCGGTGCTCGGCAGCGACTTCTACGTCATGGCCCGAGTGGAGGGGACGATCCCGCGCAAGCTGCTGCCCGACGGTGTCGCGGGCGACCCCGAAGCCACGCGCGCGATGTGCACCTCGGTCGTCGACCGGCTGTGCGACCTGCACGCGATCGACCCGGTTGCGGCCGGGCTCGCCGACCTCGGCAAGGGGGAGGGGTACGTCGCGCGGCAGGTCGATGGGTGGTCACGGCGCTACCGCGACGCGAAGACCTGGAACGTCCCGAGCTTCGAGCGGGTGATGGGCTGGCTGGACGAACACCAGCCGGGTGACGTCGCGACGTGCGTCATCCACAACGACTTCCGACTGGACAACGTCGTCCTCGCGCCCGACGATCCGATGCGCGTGGTCGGCGTCCTGGACTGGGAGATGGCGACGCTCGGCGACCCGCTCATGGATCTCGGTGGCGCGCTGGCCTACTGGGTCGAAGCGGGCGACGGCCGGGGGATGCGGCTGCTGCAGCGTCAGCCCACTGACCTGCCGGGGATGCTGACCCGCGACGAGGTGGTCGCCCACTACGCGCAACGCACCGGGCGGGACGTCGAGGACTGGGTCTTCTACGAGGTGTTCGGCCTGTTCCGCCTGGCGGTGATCATTCAGCAGATCTACCAGCGGTATCACCTCAAGCAGACCCGGAATCCGGCGTTCCGGAACTTCTGGGTGGCGGTGCACTACTTGGATCGGCGGTGCCGGCGGGTCATACAGGAGTGCGGATGAGATGTGCGGTGACGCCCACCGTGTGACGGGTCCGGGGCGATTTCGCTAGCGCGAGTCCGAGCTGTCGATCTCCCGCGTCGCGTAGGCGAGGTCGTTCTTGATGGCCAGGGTGTCGGGGTGTTCTGCGCCGAGTAGTCGGACCCTGGCTTCAAGTACTTCTTGCTGGAGGGTGCGGGCGGCTTGGTGCTCGCCCATCGCCCACAGGGTGTTGGCGAGGTTGTTCTTGGTAATGAGGGTGTCGGGGTGTTCTGCGCCGAGTAGTCGCATCCTGGCTTCAAGTACTTCTTGCTGGAGGGTGCGGGCGGCTTGGTGCTCGCCCATTGTCGACAGGGTGCTGGCGAGGTTGTTCTTGGTGGTCAGCGTGCTGGGGTGTTCTGCGCCGAGTAGTCGCACCCTGGCTTCCAGCACCTCTTCTTCGAGGGTGCGGGCGGCCTGGTCCTCGCCCATTGTCGACAGGGTGCTGGCGAGGTTGTTCTTGGTGGTCAGCGTGTCGGGGTGTTCTGCGCCGAGTAGTCGCACCCTGGCTTCCAGCACCTCTTCTTCGAGGGTGCGGGCGGCTTCTTGCTCGCCCATCGCCCACAGGGTGTAGGCGAGGTTGTTCTTGACGGTCAGCGTGCTGGGGTGCTCGGCGCCGAGTAGTCGCGAACTGGCTTCCAGCGTCTCTTCTTCGAGGGTGCGGGCGGCTTGGTGCTCGCGCATCGCGCGCAGGGTGCTGGCGAGGTTGTTCTTGGTGATCAGGGTGTCGGGGTGTTCTGCGCCGAGTAGTCGCACCCTGGCTTCCAGCACCTCTTCCTGGAGGGTGCGGGCGGCCCGGTGATCACCCATTACCCACCGGGCGCTGGCGAGGTTGTTCTTGACGGCCAGCGTGGCGGCGTGCTCGGCGCCGAGTCTGCCTTCCACAGATCGAAGGGTCTCGCTGGCCTCGGCGATTCGCCAGGCGCGGCTGAGCCAGTCAGCCAGGAGGACGAGCGCGACAGGGTGCCAATCCGGCGGTGCCGTTGCAGCGAGGGTTTCGGTGCGCTGGATCCATTCGGTCATGGCAGGGTGTGGGACGTTCCCGAATTCGCTGAGTGCCGCGCGGTGGACATCGATGCGGACGGCCACGATGTCGTGGTTGTCGAGCCGCTCCTCGAGCGAAACGCGGATGGGGCTCGGGAGTCGCAGAAAGGCCTCGGCCTCGTCCTCTCCAAGATCGCGCAAGGCGTCATCGACCTCGCCGAGCAGGGCGGCGGCGGGTGCCCTGGTGATGGGCAGCTGCTGTAGGTGCCGGGCCACACAGACGACGGAGTCGGTCTCCTGTCCTTCGATGGCCTGCTTGAGATACAGCTCCGTGCCACTCCCGGGAGCCGCGCGGAGCTCACTGGGGTCGAACCACAGCTTGACGAACTCGACGATGAGTCGCAGCGGCTCGCCCCGCGACTCCTTGATCTGAAACGACAGCCGCGCGAGCGGTTCGGCGAGCTCGTAGTACGTGCGTCGCCCGTCCAGCAGCTTGACGGCGGGGGAGCGGGTTGGGATGGCCCAGCCTCGCTCGACGAGTTCGCCCATGGTCTTCGCCAGGCTGCGTTGCTCGATGCCGAGTCGTTCGGCCAGCTCGCTGACGTTGACGGGGCGATCGAGTTCAGCCAGCTCGGCCACAGCGAGGCGCTGGTGGCCGGACAGGCGCCCGAGCTGCTCTTGGTAGTAGGGCGTCAGGTCGTCGAATTGGGTGAGCAGAAGCTCGACGAGCTCGTCGAGCGTCTCGGTCGTTAGCGCAGAAGCGAGCAACGCCCACAGGCGGGGTTGGCCACCGGCCAAGTGCGCGACGGTCCTGAGTCGCCGTTCGGCCTGAGGTTCGGCGAGATACGAGACGAGGCGAGAGTCGCCGCGTTCCTCTGCGATTGCGGTCAACATCGCGGCGGCCTCAGGGACCTCGAAGGGCTCGAGCCGCGTCGTCGTAAAGAACCCATAGAACGGACTGGCCTGGTCCGAGAGTGAGCGGTCCAGCCGCGTCGCGGTGGCGACCAACAGCAGCGACCGGTCGCTCTGCAGCAGGTGGCGGAGCCGCTGCTGGCCCTCGTCTTCGAGCGCCAGCAGTATCTGGTCGAGGTTCTCTACGATGACCACGATCGGTCCGCCGGCCGCGGCGCGTTGCGCGAGGATCGCCTCGAGTTCCTCTGCGCCGCTTGGGGTCTGACCGGCCACCGGTGGTTCCAAGCGTTCGGCGATGGCCTTGAGGAGGTGCTGGTAGCTCACGATCGTCCACGGGTCCTCTGGGAGCCATGCCAGCTGCGGGACCGGGCCGTCATCGTCGGCAGGGTGTTTGAGGCGGTGGGCAACCAGCGATACCAAGTGGGTCTTTCCCGCCCCGCGGGCACCGACGAGCAGGGTGTGGTTGCGCTCGGCACTCGTCGCGGCCGCCCGAACGCGGGTGAGGATGTCATCGAGGACCTGCTGGCGTGCGACGAACAGCCGATCGAGCAAGTCGCCGGGCATCAGCGACGGCGTGAACCGTGACAGCGGCGGTGAGTGGTAAGAGTTCATCCGAGTTTCCGGCGCTGCATCCAGATGTCGCGCAGCACGTCGTAGCGCCACGCCAGTTGCTGACGGTGCTCGCGCAGGTAGTGGTCGTCGACGAGGTCGTTCACGAGTGCGATCTGGTCGCCGAACTCGAGTGCGGACACCGGTCCCTCGAGCGCCAGGCGATCAAGGATCGCCTCGGCCACCGGGGTGCGCTCGCTGTAGTGGGGCTCGAGCCGAGTCAGTAGGTGGGTGACCGCGCGACTGCTGTCACGGTCTTCGACGAAGTCCAGAAACGCGTCCTTGATCTGGTCCGGTCCGGCTGGTCCCTGTGCCGTATCGCGAAGTCGCTGGGCCAGCGCGTGGATCAGAAACGGAATGGCGCCGGCGCGGTCGACGAGCGCCGAACTCCCCAGGGCATGTCCGTCGCGCTCGATGCCGCGCAGGAGGCGGTCAGCCAGCTCCCGGGCTTCTTCTTTCTCCAAGGGGCCGAGCGGGAGGTTCATGAGGTCGTTGACGGCACCTTCGGTCGCCCCGCACGAGCGAAGCACGTGGTGGAATCCGATCGAGCCGCACACGATCCACCGCAAGCGACTGGCTTCCCGCGTCCGCAGCTCCCGCAATGCCTGCAGCAGGGTGTGCGCAACGTCCGGCCCTTCCTTGGCCGCGATGTTCTTGATCGCGATGGGCACTTCATCCATCAAGACGACCAAGAACTCGCCCTTGGGCAGGTTCTCATCGACACTGCCGAGGAGGTCGCTGAGCACCTCGATCGGGGGCCGCATGGCAACACCGGGCCTGACGGTGATCGGCCCCGCGCCGAGCTCGGCTTCCCATCCTTCGAAGATCGCGAGAAACCGGTCACGCGCTCGCGCGGGCAAGGACCCATGGCCGCGCAGCGCGGTGACCGTTCGCAGCAGGAACGCGTCCGCGGTCGTGACGCCTTCATAGTCGACCTTGACGAAGGTCAGGTCCTGCGCCGGGGTGGCGGCGCAGATGTCCAGCCAAACCGTCTTGCCCATCCGCCGTGGGTCGGTCAATGCCAGGTTGTTGCCTGCGCGGAGTTCGCGGTGGGCGCGTGCAGTGACGTTCGTGCGCCCGACGGCGTTGCGCGGATCCAACGTGGAGCCCGGCTGGGGTTGAAGTGGACCGTCGGATCTTTTGTACGTGGACATCGACGTAGAAATGTACGGCACGCCTGACGTACATGCAAGCAGTAGCGTCCCCCCATGCCCATCAAGCTCGAGAACGTCGCCATCGCCGTCCGCGACCTCGATGCCGCGATCGCCTTCTTCACCGACCTGGGCCTCAGCGTCCTGGGCCGGGACGAGGTCAGCGGCGAATGGACCGACACCGCCGTCGGCCTCGACGGCAACCACGCGAAGATCGCGATGCTGCAGACCCCCGACGGCAACGGGCGCCTGGAGCTCTTCGAGTACCTCCACCCCGACGCGATCGAGACCGAGCCCACCCTGCCGAACGAGATCGGCATGCACCGCGTGGCCTTCTCGGTCGACGACCTCGACGAAGCGTTGGCGATCGCCGCGAAGCACGGCTGCCATCCGCTGCGCGGCGTCGGGACCTACCAGGACCTGTACAGGCTCACGTACCTGCGAGGCCCCAGCGGCATCATCGTGATGCTCGCCGAGGCCCTGCAGAAGAGCTGAGCTGACCTAGCCCTGCGGGACCAGTTCGACCGGCGCCAGCGAGTTACCCGGCGCGATCGACGCGCAGTTCTCCGCGGCCGGCTGGTCGCCGAAGCGGCGCAGCAGCCACGTCGTCGCGGCGGGCAGCCACTTCGCCACGCTGGTGACATGGCTGTCGCCGTTGTACTGGCGGTAGTCGACCTTCACCCCACGCGAGCAGTACTCCAGCGCGAGTGCGCGCACGTCGCCGGCGACCATCACGCCGTCGCCCTTGCCGACACCCGGCACGTTGCCCTTCGTGCCCTCGAGCTCACCGCGCGCGCCCTGGCCGATGTACAGCGGGACCGACGGGGTGCCGCCCGTGCTCATGATCAGCTGGTTGACCTTCTCGACGTAGATCGGGATCGACTCCGGGACGCCGTACTCGGGCTTGGCGAGCTTCTTCCACGTCAGCCCGGGGTACCGGCCGAGGACCTCGGCGATGGAGTCATCCTTCATGCGCTCGTACACGCGCTCGCCGTAGGGCGACAGGTACTGCTTGAGGTCGACCTGGAACGACCGGGCGGCGCCGATGATCGCCATCGGCATGACGCCCGCCCAGAACTGGCTGCCGTTGACGTAGTGCAGGTTCGTGGAGGGCTTGACGAGCACGCCGCCCATTGCCGCGCCGACCATGCGCGCGTCGACATCGGGCGCGTACTCCGGTGCGAGCTCGGCCGCCCACTCCGTGGCGATCGCGCCGCCCGAGTAGCCGAACAGCCCGACCTTCGCGGCCTCGGTGAGCCCGGTCTCCGGGGCGCCGAACGCGGCCCGCAGGCCGTCAAGCGTGTTGTAGCCGTACTCCGGGCCCGCGGCGAAGTTCGCCTCCTGGCCCTGCGTGTCGGCGATGGCGACGGTGTACCCGCGGTTGAGGAACGGCGCGACGAGCAGCGCCTCGACGGTGTTCACGAGGCCGCCGAAGGTGACGCCGCCGGCGATCGCGTAGGACGGCTGGTCGTTGCGGTTCAGCGAGTCGTAGAACGACCCGTACGCGATGACGTGCGGGACGTTCGCGCGCCGCGTCGGCGGCTTGAGGATCGACGTGACGTTCGTCGTCGCCTGCCCGAGCGTGCCCGTCGAGCGGTACAGGATCTGCACGGCCTGGATGCGGGACTTCACGCCCGCCAGGTGGTACGGCACGGTGCGCGTCTTCAGGACGGTGCCCGGCGCGACGTCCTCCAGCGGCGTGCTGTCCGTGTAGGCGTAGAACGGATCCAGCGACGGCCGCGGCACGGCGCTCGCCGCGCTCGGCGCGACCAGCAGCACGGCGACCAGCATCAGCAGCACCACATGCACCCGGGCACGCAGCGTCCCGGCGTGTGAACCACCCATCAGCTTCTCCCCCAACCTCGGTCCCTCCAGACCGCGCGGAGTCTAGGGAAAAGGTGACCGTTCGGCCAGCACGGTTGCCGAGGGCCCCGTGAAGCCCCGGAATCTCGGGGAATGCGAGGTCGCAGGCGAACCGCAACGCGCGGTCGCAGATCGCGCGGGGCGCCCGCCTGACATCCTCCCGCCGGCGATGGGCGTCATCCTCCTCATCCGTCACGGCCAGGCGTCGTTCGGCTCCGACGACTACGACGTGCTCTCCGAGCAGGGACACGTCCAGGCGCGGCACACCGGCACGGTCCTTGCCGCGCGCGGGATCGAGCCCGCGCGGGTCATCGCCGGGGGCCTGCGGCGCCAGCGCGAGACCGCGGAGGGGCTGCTCGCCGGGCTCGGCCGCGCCGACCTCCCGATCGCCGAGGACCCGCGCTGGAACGAGTACGACCAGTTCGGCCTGCTCGGCCTCGGCCCGCAGGTCGAGGAGTGGCCGGAGGATCTCGCGCAGCGCAACCTGGTCTTCCAGGCGGCGCTCGATCAGGCGCTCGCGGCCTGGGTGGGCGGCGCGGTGGCCGACGGCGGCGGCGAGTCGCACGCCGACTTCCACGGCCGGGCGACCGCCGCGCTCGAGGAGCTGAAGACCGCGAAGGGCACGACGCTCGTCGTGAGCTCGGGCGGGGTCATCGCGCTCGTCGCCGCGCACCTCATGGGCGTCGAGCCCGCGCACTGGCCGGCGCTGAACCGCACGATGGTCAACGCCTCGATCACGAAGGTGATCACCGGCCGCCGAGGGGCCACGCTCGTCTCGCTGAACGAGCATGGCCACCTCGAGGGCGCCGACGGCGTCGCCGTCACCTACCGCTGACCGTCAGCGGGCGGTGGCGGCCACGACCCGCTGGCTGGTCTTCTTGCCGAACCGGCCGCGCTCGACGGCGGTCACGTGCAGCTGACCGCCGCGCAGGACCTGCGCGCGCTCGGCCCGCGAGAGCACGAGGACGGTCGTCGCGCTCGTGCCCTTGCGCACCCGGAACGCCTTGGAGGCGAGCGCCCGGCCGCCGCGTGCGGCCCGCAGCGTCAGCGTGCCCTGGCACGTGCCGGCCTTCGGGCAGATGAGCCGCACCCCGACCCGCCCGCTGCGCTTGACGAACACGCCGCCGGTGTCGATGCGGACGTTCCTGCCCTCCTTGCGGTTCGAGCGGTCGACCGACTCGCAGTCGGCGGGCGGCTCGGCGTCCACGAGGTCGATCACGGCGAGGTCGCGGTCGACCGTGCGGCGACGGCTCGGCTCGCCGCAGCTGACGATGACGTCGGCCTCGCCGTCGCGCGCCTCGATCCGGTTGTTCTCGTCCCCGCCGGTGAACGTGTCCCGGCCGGGCCCGCCGATGAGCGTGCCGAACCCGATCGCGTTCGGCTGGATCGTGAGGACGTCGTCGCCCTCGCCGCCGTCGAGGGTGTTGATGCCGAAGCTGTCGGTCAGCGTGTCGTTGCCGGCGTCGCCGAACAGCTGGTCGTCGTTGCCGTCGCCGGTGATGGTGTCGTCGCCGGCGCGGCCGCGGATGAGGTCGTCCTCCTGGCCGCCGGACAGCACGTCGTTCGCCGCGCCGCCCTGGATGGCGTCACGGCCGAGGCCGCCGCTGATGGTCATCGGGTCCGGGAAGTCCTCGGGGACCTCCAGGAAGTCGTTGCCGCCGCTCATCCCGACGGTGACGACGGGGTTGATGCGGACGCACGTGGCGGCGGTGACGGTGTCGCCCCGGGTCTCGGTGGCGACGCAGCCGCCCGCCAGGCGGATGCCGTCGAAGCCGCCGCCGGAGGAGAAGCGGTACTTCGTCTCGCCGCCCTCCTGCACGAGCCCGAGGCTCCAGTTGTCCTCGAGGTTCGTGACGTCGACGATGCGCAGCCCGTCGGGGCCCGAGGACACCTCGGCGAGGGCGTGGGCGCTCGGCGCGGCCGCGGCGAACGCCCCGGCGGTGGCGAGGGCGGCGATGGCGGTGGTGATGGTGCGATGCATGGTGATCTCCTGACAGATGGTCGGTCGTGTCGGAGGGGCAACCGCACGGGTGCCCGGGATGTCACGCCTGTGTCGCACATGCGACACAACGCGTGAACGCCGTTCATGAACGCGGTTCTTGCGACGGCCTCGAGCAAAGTCGACAGTGGTCGCCATGACCACGGACCAGCAGCGCCGCGCCGGGCGCTTCACCCGGCCCTCTGACGCACCGGCGGCCCCCTGGTTCCGGCTGCGCTTCGACGAGCTGGAGGTCGGGATGCGGACGACGACCACGGGCCGGACCATCACGGACGCCGACGTCGTCATGTTCGGTGGCCTGACCGGCCAGCTGCACGGCGTGCACGTCGACGAGCAGTTCGCGGCCATGACCCCCGCCGGTCAGCGCACGCCCCAGGGGATGCTCCTCGTGTCCTACGCCCTCGGACTGCTGCCGCTGCACGACAGCCCCGCGATCGTGCTGCGCGGCTTCAAGGACATCACCTTCAAGCGTCCCGGGCGCATCGGGATGACCATCCACGCGGTCGCCCGTGTCGCAGGCCTACGGGTGCTGAGCGACGACGCCGGTCTCGTCGACACGCGGCTGGACCTCCTCGATGAGACCGATGCCCTCATCGCTCGCGGCGCTGCCGCGATCGTCTGGGCGCGGTAGGTCAGCTCTGTCCAAGGCGCCGCACGCGCGGCGTCCTAGGCTGAGACGCGTGACGGCTGAACCCGCCATCTCACTGCACGGGGTCGTCAAGCGGTTCGGACCGCTGACGGCGGTCGACCACCTCGACCTCGAGGTCCCCGCAGGCGTCTGCTTCGGCCTGCTCGGCCCCACCGGCGCAGGGAAGTCGACGACGATGCGCCTGCTCACCGCGCAGGCGCTCGCCGACGAGGGCGCCATCCGTGTCCTGGGGCACGACGTGCCCGACGACTCGAAGGCCGCGCGCCTGCGGATGGGCGTGTGCCCGCAGCAGGACAATCTCGACGTCGAGATGACGGTCCGCCAGACCCTCGCCGTGTTCTCGCGTCTCTATCGGGTGCCGCGCCACGAGCGCAGCGCGGCGATCGACCGCGCGCTGCAGATCGCGCGCCTGACCGACCGCGCCGACGCGAAGGTCACCGAGCTGTCGGGCGGGATGCGCCGCCGGCTGCTCATCGGCCGCGCGCTGGTCCACACCCCCGACCTGGTCCTCCTCGACGAGCCCACCGTCGGGCTGGATCCGCAGGTGCGCCAGGAGCTGTGGTCGCTCATCGACGGACTGCGCAGCGAAGGGGTCACGGTCCTGATGAGCACGCACTACATCGAGGAGGCCGAGCGGCTCGCCGACATCGTCGGCGTGATGGCGGGCGGGCAGATCGTGGCGCTGGGCCCGCCCGACGAACTCGTGGCCGCCCATGCGGGGCGTGAGGTCGTGGAGGTCTACGGGCCGCCCGCGCGGCTGACCGAGGTCGACACCGAGGCCGCCGCGAACGGCTGGCAGACCCGGCGGAGCGGTCCGGCGATCGCCATCCTGCGGGCCGACGAACTGGACGGTGCGCTGCCCGATGGGGAACGGCGCGCCGCGACGCTCGAGGACGCGTTCGTCGTGCTCACGGGACAGGAGATCGAATGAGGACTGCGGAGAACCGATCCGGGATCGACCCTGACCCGGTGTGCGGGCCGCACCGGTGGTGCGAGGGGCTGGCCGGACGTAGGTTCGGGGAGGACGGGCACAGGCCCGCCGACCCTCCCCATCTGGCAGGAGCCGCACATGATGTTCTCTCGTTCGATCGCCGGGCTGTCCGGCGTCGTTGCCCTGATCGCCGGAGCGATCGCCCTGCCGGCGCTCGCCGACGGCGATCACCCGACCACGATGGACGCGCCCGCGTCGCACGCCGCGCCGGCGGGCATGTCCGTCAAGGCCACGATCAAGCCGGACACGATGAAGGGGCACAACCTCTTCGTCACCACGAAGGGCTTTCGGTTCGCGCCGCAGCACGCCAGCTCGAAGCACATCCAGGGCGAAGGACACGCACATATCTACGTCGACGGAAAGAAGCTGACGCGCCTGTACGGGAACGCGTTCTACCTCGGCGATCTCGCGCCCGGGACCCGGAAGGTCAAGGTCACGCTCAACGGCAACGATCACGGCGACTACGTGCGCGGCGGGAAGGCCGTCGCCTCGACGGTCACGGTCAAGGTCCCCTGAGCCACGTCACGGAGGGCCGGTCGTGAGCGCGGCCGGCATCTCCTCCCGCTTGCGGCGGCCCCGGCGCCTGGAACCCGCCGCCGTCCTCGGCGTCATGAGCCGTGACGTCACGATCTTCCGCAAGTTCTGGAAGGCGACGACGTTCAGCTCGGTCGTCGAGCCGACGATCTACCTCATCGCGTTCGGGTTCGGCTTCGGCGCGCTGGTCACCGAGGTCGGCGGGGTCGACTACATCGAGTACGTCGGCACCGGCATCGTCGCGAGCGCCGCGCTGTTCGCCAGCGTGTTCGCGGGCATGTTCAACACGTTCGTGCGCCGCGAGTTCCAGCGGACGTACGACGCGATCCTCGCCGCGCCCGTGAACACCGAGGAGCTCGTCACCGCCGAGATCCTGTGGATCGCGTGCCGCGCGGGCGTCTACTGCATGGCGCCGCTGCTGGTGGCCACGCTGTTCGGCCTGACCCCGGAGTGGACGACGATCTTCGTGCCCTTCGTCGGCTTCCTGACGGGCTTTGGCTTCGCGTCGTTCGGCGTGCTCATCAGCGCGCTGGCGAAGTCGATCGACAACTTCAACTACGTCACGAGCGCGGTCGTCACCCCGCTGTTCCTGATCTCGGGCACGTTCTTCCCGATCAGCGGGCTGCCCGACGGCATCCAGGTCATCGCCCAGATCAACCCGCTGTACCACTGCGTGCAGCTCGTGCGGGCGCTCGTGCTCGGCGGGCTGGAGCTCGCGGACGCCTGGCACGTCGTGGCGCTCCTGGTCTTCGCGGTCGCGATGTGGCTGCTGGCGATCTGGCGTCAGCGCATCCGCCTCATCGACTGAGAACCTGTCGGCCTCCCCGACCGTCAGGAGGACCCGACATGTGGAGGAAGACCGACCTTCTCCATCCCGCCACCGTCATCGCGAGCATCGCGCTCTTCGTGTCGCTCGGCGGTGTGACCTATGCCGCCGCGACCATCGGCACGAAGCAGCTGAAGAACGGCGCGGTCAGCCGGGCGAAGATCAAGAACCGCGCGGTGTCGCCGAGCAAGCTCGCCAACCGCGCCGTCACCAATCAGAAGCTCGCGACGAACGCGGTCACGCCCGCCAAGCTGCGCGCCCGGGCGGTGACCGTCGGAAAGATCGCCGACAACGCCGTCCAGAGCCCGAACCTCACGACCGGCGCGGTCACCGAGAGCAAACTCGGCTCAGGCGCGGTGACGCCGAGCAAGCTGGGCGCCGGCGCCGTGGGCACCGCCGCGCTGGCCGAGGGCGCGGTCACCGCCGGGAAGATCCCCGACGGGACGATTCCGGCGAGCAAGCTCCAGGCCGGCCAGGTCGTCACGGGGCGCGGCGCGCTGACGAACTTCCACACCGACCTGACCAACGGTCAGGCGGCCACGGTCGCGACCCTGGCGGGCTTCGGCACGATCAGCACCACGTGCACGAACGGCAACGCCGACTCCCAGTTCACCAACCAGGCGGGCGTCCCCGTCGACGCGCGGCGGCTGTCGACGTCGAACGGGCTGCCGAACACCGTCGCCGTCTCGGCGGTCGGCACGGGCGCGAGCGTCACGGTCGCCAACGGCGCCGGCAACCAGGTCGTGACCTGGCAGCTCGGCTACACCGACGCCGCGGGCGTCCAGCACGTCGCGACGGTCGAGATCACGAACGTCCTGGACGGCACGGCCTGCACCGTCATGGGCCAGGCGCAGGCCGGCTGACCGCTCAGCGCTTCGCCGGGGCCGCCGCCTCCTCGGGGGCGGCGGCCTCGAGGCGCCCTGCGTCGATCGCGGCCACGAGCGCCTCGTGGTCGCGCTCGGTCTGGTCGGCGTAGCCGGCGGCCCAGTCGCGCATCGCCTTGTCGAACGCCTCGCCGCCGCCGAGATACCCGGAGATCGCGGCGGCGTCGCCGGTCCGCGCGTGGGCACGGGCGAGCACCCAGCCGCACAGCTCGGCGTACAGGGTCAGCTCGGAGAGATTCAGCGCCTCGATCTGGGCCGACCCCTTCATGTCGCGCAGCTGGCGCACGTAGAACTCACGCCCGGCCGGCCCGCGGATCCAACCGAGGAAGATGTCGCTGACGGCCTGCATCAGCCGCTGGCCGACCACGACGCGCTTGCCCTGCTGCCGGTACCGCGACCGTCCCGTGTGCGGCTCGAGCACGGAGGTCACGGCCTCCTTGACCTGCAGGATGAGCGGGTCGTTCTCGTCGCGGCCGAGGTGCAGCACGATGAACGCGCGGGTGCCCACGCTGCCGACACCGACGACCTTGCGCGCGATGTCGACGAACTCGTAGCGGTCGACCAGCACCCGGCGCTCGTCGGCGAGGGTGTCGCGGTATTCGCGCAGGAGCTTCTTGATCGTCTCGACGTCCTCGAGCATCTCCAGGTGCTCGACCAGCGGCGGATCGTCACGGAAGCGCAGCTGGCCATCGACGGTCTCGGTGAGCTTCGCGAACGCGTGGAGGCTGGTGCGCGACCGGGCCTTCGCGATGTTCTTCTCCGTGCGCTTCGCGATCGATGCCTGCGTCGCCAGCACGGTGTCGACGTCCGCGTGCGCGTACCAGACGTCGAGGTGGCGCATCTGGGCGAACGCGAGCATCGCCTCCCGGTAGCGCCGGGCCGCGGCGCGCGCGGTCTCGGCGGCCGCGCGCGGCGACTCGCCGTTGTCGCGCGCGGCGACGGCCACGCTCGCCGCCAGGCGCTTGACGTCGTACTCGAACGGCCCGGGGAGGGTCTCGTCAAAGTCGTTGAGATCGAACACGAGCCGTCGCTCGGGCGACGCGAACAGCCCGAAGTTCGACAGGTGCGCGTCGCCGCACAGCTGCACCCGCAGGCCGGTGGGCGTGACCGTCGCGATGTCGTTGGCCATGACGGCCGCGGCGCCGCGGAGGAACGCGAACGGGGACGCCGCCATCCGCGCGTAGCGGATGGGCAGGAGCTCCGGCACGCGGTCGGCAGCCTGCTGCTCGAGGATCGCGACCGGGTCCGGACGGTCATCTCCCGGCTGCCAGGCGTGGCTGGAGCGGGGCGATGCCGTGCGAAGGGCGCGGCCGCCCTTGCGCCGCTCCTCGGGGGTGGGCTGGTCCATGGCTGCGCAGTCTTCCACGTACGATCGCTGCGCGATGACGATCGAGAACCTCCTGCAGCGGTTCGAGCACACCCTGCCCGGGCGGGTGATCGAGGGCCTGCTCCGGATCAACATCGTCGAACGGGCCCTGGCGCTGTCGTCGAAGATGTTCGTGGTCATCCTCCCCCTGACGATCCTCACGGGCGCCCTCGTGCGGGGTGAGAGCTTCGGCGACCAACTCGTCGACCGCTTCGGCCTGACGGGATCGGGAGCCACGGCGGCCAAGACCCTGTTCGAGTCGCCCGACGCCGTGAGGGCCGGGGCCAGCGTCTTCGGGGTCGGGTTCATCGTGTTCGGCGCGCTGAGCCTGGCGAAGGGCCTGGAACGGGTCTACCTCGACGCGTGGCAGCTTCCGGCCACCGACGGATCGATCCTGCGGCGGCTCGGCTGGATCACCAGTGTCGTGGGCTTCCTGGCGATCGCCGACCCCATCCGCGACGCGCTGGATCGCGCGGGGCTGCGTGTCGCTGAGAGCGTCGTCTCGCTCACCCTGGCGACGTGCCTGTGGCTGTGGACGCCGTACCTGCTGATGGCGCAGCGGCTGCCGTGGCAGCGGCTCGTCCCCACCGGGCTGCTGACGGCCCTGGCGACCGCGGCCCTCGGGATCGCGTCGCTCGTGTACATGCCCACGGTCGTCACCACGAACGCGGTCCGCTACGGCCTGATCGGCGTCGCGTTCTCGCTCGTGTCCTGGCTGTTCGCGTACTGCTGCGCGGTCATCGGAGCCGTCGTCCTCGGTGCGGTGCTCGCGGGCCGGACACCGTTCGGGGAAGAGGACGTGGCATCCGCACGGGCCGAGGCGCCGGTATGACGGGACGCGTGCGATACGACCCGCGCCGGGACCCGGCCGGGCTGATGCCATGTTCAAGCGCGTTCGTCCACAGCCGATTGCCGGGTTGATGGTGCCCGCGATGCTCCTGCTGGACACTGCGCTTGCCGCACCCCTCGAGCTGGGGACGATGTCGGCCGTCCTCGCCGGACCGCGGCGTGACCTCGTCGCTCGTGCTCGTCTGCGCGCCGCCGGCCTGCACGGCAGCATGCGCTGGCTGTCTCACGCCGAGGACAGGGAGTGGGTGGCCCGCCGGTTCGCGCTGCCGCTCCAAGACACCAGATGGGCGCGTCGGACGCACCTCGTCGGCCTCCGCCACTATGCGCTGACGCAGCGCTGCATGGTGGTCGAGGGTTCGGACGCCATCCGAGCCACCGTCGCGATCGCCGGTGACGTCGCCTCCCTGCCGGACCGATACATCCTCGCGTTCGTCCACAGCCCCGCGATGTGGGTGTGCATGTACGGGCTGGCCAACGCGGGGGTCCCGGTCGCACCGGTGGTCGCGGACTGGTTCTGGGAGGACGGGCTGGCCGAGGTCCGGACGGCGGCGATCACGCCTCAAGGCGGATCGATCATCGATGCGCGTGAAGGATTCGCGCGGGTCCGCGCGGCGCTGATGGACGGCGCGGCCCCGGCTCTCGCCGTCGACGTCCCCGGGTCGACGCCCGCGCGCTTCCTGGCCAAGGAGGCTCGGATCCGCAGCGGCATCGCGAGGCTCGCCCAGGCGACCGAGACCCCGATCGTTCCCGTTCGCGGCGCCTTCGCCCGCGGTCGCCCGGTGGCGGTCGTCGGTGCACCCATCGCTCCGCAGGACGACGTGGCCGCGCTCCTGACGACCGTGCTGGCCGCCGTGGAGGCGCCGCTGCTCAACCATCCCGAGCGCTGGATGCCCTACACGGCGGAGCTGTGGCCCGACCGTGCCGGCCCGTACCGGGCTGCGTACGCGGAGGACCAACCTGTGCCCGAAGTAGGATCAGCGGCATGAGTTCGCCCCGGCGTGCTGGCGGTTCCGGTGAGGGCGACGCGCTCGTCTACGCGTTTCGCGTCGTCCGCGAGCGTGTCCGGCTCATCGTGGGTGTGACGATCGCGTGCGGGATCCTCGCGTTCCTGTACTCGTCGACCCGAGCCGAGACGTTCGAATCGACGGCGCAGGTCGTGTTCGGCCAGAGCCAGCTCGAGGACCAGGTCCTGCAGAGCAACTCACAGTCGGCGACGCCCGAACGCGACGCCGCCACGCGGGTGCTCGTCGCGACGAGCCGGGAGGTGGCCGCCCGGGTGCAGCGGCGCCTGAAGACCGACATTCCGCCGGAGACGCTGACGGCGTCCATGGTCGTCGAGGCCGAACCCAACGCCGACATCCTGAACTTCACCGCGTCGGCCGACGATGCGCAGGTCGCGGCGGACCTCGCAAACGGATTCGCCCTCGAGTACATCGCGTTCGAGCGTGCCTCTCTGCTCACGCAGATCAAGCGGGCGCAGGCCGACTACAACGAGCGGCTCTCCAACCTCACGCCCGGCAGCCCCGCCTACGAGTCGGTGCGGGCCCAGCTGGAACGACTCACGACGCTCGAGGACCTCGGGGCGACCGACTCGAAGGTGATCAGCCAGGCGACGCCGTCCGCGACGCCGTCCTCGCCCCAGCCCCGCCGTGATGCGCTGCTCGGACTGATTCTCGGGGCGCTGCTGGGACTGACGATCTCGTTCCTGATGGACCTGCTCGACCGGCGCGTGAAGTCGCTGGACGACTTTGAGCGCATGTACGGGCTGCGTGCCCTGGCGTCCACGCCGCGGACGTCGTTCGTCATCCCGGCCGACGAGCTGTCGTCACCGGTCTTCGAGCCGTATCGCATCCTGCGCACCGCGATCAGCTTCGCCGAGGCGCGGCGCGAGACGAAGGTCCTGCTGGTCACGAGCGCGGTGTCGGGGGAGGGCAAGACCTCCGTCGCGCTGAACCTCGTGCGGGCGTTCGCGCAGTCCGGCCAGCCCGCCATCCTCGTCGAGGCCGACCTGCGCCGGCCGTCGCTGCGCAACCGGATGGTCATCGACGACCGCGAGGGCGGCCTCACCACCGCGCTGACCGGCCGGCACCGCGCCCGCGACCTGCTGCGCGACCTGCCTGGGGAACGCGGCAGCGGCGCCCTGCTGCTTCCCGCCGGCCCGCTCGCACCCAACGCGCCGCAGCTGCTGTCCAGCGCGCGCATGACGGAGGTGCTCGCCGAGCTGACCACGGGCCCCGAGGTCATCGTCATCGACGCGGCGCCGCTGCTGCCCGTGGCCGACACCCAGGTCCTGCTCGACAACCCGCAGATCAACGCGACCATCATCGTCGGGCGGGCGTACGAGACCAAGCGCGAGGACATCCGCCGCTGCCGCTCGATTCTCGACACCCACGAGTGTGAACCGCTGGGGATCGTCGTCACCGGGCTGGACCCGATCGAGCGGTACGAGTACTACCGGCCCGAGACACCTTCGCGCCCCGCGTCACCGACGCCCGTCGAAGCCGCGCGGTAGCGCATGGGGACGACCCGGCTGCCGAGCATCCGGATGCCCCGGCCGCTGGCCGGGGCCGACCCCGAGTTCGGGTCCGTCCTCGGGCTCCTGGCCTGCGGCGGGCTGCTGCTGACCCTCGGCGCGGTCCTGGTCGTCGGGGTCGTGGGACTCGCGGTTCCGCTCGTGGTCGTCGGCCTGCTGGCATGCCTGCGGTGGCCGGCGCTTCCGGTGGGCCTGGTGGTCGGGCTGACCCTGGCCGTCGACCAGTACTGGGGCGAGACGTACGCGGCGGGATATCCCCTGTGGCGCGGAGCCGTGGGCGGGTTCTCGCCCTGGGAGCTGCTGCTGTACCTCGCTCTGGCGTCCGTGGTCCTGGACTGCGTGCGCCGCCGTCGGCTCCCGCCCATGCCCGGGCTCATCGCCGCTCCGCTGCTGCTCATGGCTGTCGCGTTCGCCGTCGGCTCGTTCGTCGGCTACAGCGGCGGCGCCGGGTTGAAGACCCAGATCGACGGGCTGCGCAACGTGCTTCCGGTCGTCATCATCGCGCCGCTCGTCGCCGCCGTGCTGCCGCCTGAGCGCGTGCGCCCGGTCCTCGGTGCGACCGCTGTGCTGATCGGTGCGAAGGCGCTGTTGGGCCTGGGGCTCACGATGCAGCGCGGCGGTCCGAGCCTCGAGAACCTCGTGTTCTACGAGATCACCATGAACTGGGTCTTCATGGCGTTCGTGCTGTGCGTCATCGCCTGCCGCGTCTGCGGGGTGTCCGTCCCGTGGTGGGTCTGGCTCGCGGCCGGGCTCGCGCTCCTGATGTTCGTCATCGGGCTGAAACGGGCGCTGTGGATCGGGTCCGTCGCCGGCATCGGGCTCATCCTTGTGCTCGGGCTCGGGCGCGTGGGCAGGCGGCTGTTGGTCCCGGCGGTGGTGGTCACCGCGGCACTCGGCTGGCTGCTGCTGTCCGTCGGCGTCACGGCCGAGCTGAACGGTCCGGTCGCCGAGCGGGTGTCGTCGCTGAACCCGCAGAAGGTCGCCACGAACACCCAGGACCGGTACCGCCTCGACGAGCGGGCGAATGTCTGGATCGGCATTCGCGAGCAGCCGTTGCTCGGGCTCGGCCAGGGGGTGCCATGGCGGGCGGTCGAGCCGCTCGGCATCGAGCACGAGTCCGCGCGTGACTACGTCCACTTCGCGCTCCTGTGGTTCTGGATGAAGTACACGCTGCTCGGCGCGCTCGCCTACGTCGCGATCCTCGCGGGAGTGGTGATCGTCGGGATCCGCGTGCGCCGCGGGCATCCAGATCCGCTCATGCGCGCGGTCGGGCTCGGCGTGGCGGCGTCGTTCGTGGCGCTCGCCATCGCGGAGCTCACGGTGACCTGGACCGGCGCCAATCCCGCCTTCACCGTCACGGTCGGCGCGGCGATCGGCGTCCTGGCGGTCCTCGACGTTCAGCGGCGGGCGCTCAGTCGTCCAGCCGGGGCGGCGGCTGACGCCGCGCGAGGGCCCGCAGCTCGGCCAGGTTGATCGCGCCGAGCACGACGAGCAGGGCCGAATAGCAGACCGCCGTGACCGCGACGAGCACCACCAGTGGCGCGCCGGCCGCGTCGAGTCCCCACAGGACCAGCCCCGTGATGACGGCGGAGATCGCGATGCGGATGAGCCGCGGCGTCACGATGCTGAACCGCAGCCGGGATGAGACCAGCCGGTAGGTCAGGAGGGTCACCACCGCCTCGACGATGAGGACCGCCCACGCCGCCCCCTCGAAGCCCATCCGGATGATGAGCAGCGGGTTCAGGATGAGCGCGAGGGTGACGGACGTCAGGGCGATGAAGATGAGCTTGCCCTGGAGACCCAGGACGATGACCATGTTGTCGAGCGGGTACGTCACGGCGACGAGCACGAACGCCGCCAGGAGGATCGGCAGCGCGGGTGCGGCGGCAGCGAACTCCGCGCCGAACAGGAACTCCAGCAGCGGACCTCCCGCCACGATCGCCAGCGGGATTCCCGGCAGCGACACCATGACGAGGTAGTCGATCGCCGTCTCCAGTACGCGGCGGACCCGTGCGGGGTCGGCCTGCTGCACGGTCGACATGATGGGCAGCAGCGTCGTCATGACCGCCATCGGGATGAAGTGGGCCTGCTCGAAGAGCCGCGACGCCGCGCCGTAGAGCCCGGCCTGCACGTCGCCCTGCAGCTCGAACACGAAGATCTGGGGGGCGCGCGATCCGACGGACATGAGGATGCCCGCACCGCCCAGCGCGAGGCCGGCCTTGATGATCGGCCGCCAGAGATCCGGGGCCGGCCGCAGCGGCTGGCGCATCTGCCGGATCGAGAGGACGGCCTGCAGCCCGGCGCTCACGAGTGACACGGCCAGGAAGGCCGCGGCGTAGGCGACGATCCCGGCGTCCCGTGCCGCGAGCGCCAGCACGGCGGCGAGCCAGCCGAGCGAGTTCACGGTCAGCACGATCATCGTGACGTCGTTGCGGACGCGCAGCTGGTTGAAGACCCGCAGCACGCTCGGGACGCTGCCGAGCAGCGTGGCCGACAACAGCACGCCGGCGAGTTCCATCTCGCCGGAGTCGGCGATGATGAGGCACGCGATCGCGGAGATGACGGCCGCGGGGAGGGACAGCAGGAGCCGGAGCACCGCGAGCGCACCCACCCAGTCGCCCTCGCGCTTGCTGTCCCTGGCGGCCCGGGAGACGACCGCCGGCTCGAGGCCCAGTTCACTGAAGACGACCGCGAGCTGGATGATCGCGAACAGCGTCGTCCACTGGCCGTAGCGGGCGTCACCCAGGCTGCGGACGAGCAGGACGGTGACGACGATGCCGAGGATCAGGTTGCCGCCGCGAGCGATGACCTGCACGAGGATGTCGGCGGCGGCGCGGCGGCCGCCCACCTCCGGTGTCCGGTCAGGCATGAGCCACGGCGGCGTCGATGGCGGCCAGGAAATCGACCCAGGGCCGGACGAGCGGTGCGAGGACCGCGAGCAGGGCACGCAGCGCGCTGAAGTCGTCGTCGAGCTCCCAGGCCCAGTGCAGGGTGACGCAGGTCCAGACCGCCGCGGAGGAGGCTCCGAGCGCGCGCGCGGGGTCGAGCAGGTCGGCAGCGGTGCCGTACAGCGGGGCGTAACAGGGCTGGTAGACCGTTCCCCTCCAGAACAGCGGGGAGCGGCGGTACCCGACACGCTGCACGGACTCCGGGCCGCCCGTGACGACGGCGAACCGCTCGGCGAGGACCGGCCACTGGGCGGCGCCGAACGTGTTGTACGGCGGGACGAGCACGCGGGGATGGACGCCCTGCTCGGCCAGGAACGCCAGCCCGCGGTCGAGCAGCGCGGCGAGGTCGGCGTCGCTGCGTCCCTCGAGCTCGGTGTTGTTGGGCATGTGCGTCGTGCGGGTGCGGTGATCGTGGCCGTGCAGCGCGAACGCGACGCCGTCGTCGTCCAACCTGCGCAGCATGGCGAGTTCGTCGACGTCGAGTGGACGCCCCCCGGTCCGGGTGCAGTCGAGCGGCTGGTGCGCGAGGGCGGGCTGGACGGCGACGAGGTACGGGACGCCCGCGTCGCGCATCGTCTCGTGGAAGCGCCAGTAGTGCTCGATGCCGTGGTCGGGCCGGTCGAGCGTGTCGAAGTTCGGGTACTCGTCGACGCGGACCAGGACGCGGGGCGCGCCGTCGGCCTCGGGGCCGAGGACCGCGCGCCGTGCCGCATGAAACGCTTCGAGCGAATCGTCGCGGTAGCCCGGCCGGCCCTGCTCGTAGCGCCTGCGCTGCAGTCGGCGCATGGGCCACGCCGGGACGCGTGGTGCGCGGACGACCTCGCGGACGACCGGATGATCGAGTTCGGCGGGTGTCACCCGTCCGTCCGCGAGCGCATCGCCGAACAGCAGCGCGGCGCTCCGTCGCTCATCGGCCGTCATCCCCACGCCGGCCGCCCCGCGCGCCGGCGGGCGGCGACATCGTCGAACAGCTCCGCGTAGCGCGCCCATTGGGCGTCCCAGCTCGCGTCCACGGCGGTCTGCCGCGCTGCGACGCGCATCGCCGCCCGCGCGTCGGCGGGAAGAGCGAGGAACGTTTGCAGCGCGGCGCGCAGCTCACCGGGGTCGGTGGGCCGGTCGAGCAGCAGCCCCTCCCGGCCGTCGCGCATCAGCTCCGCAGCGCCCGCGTGCCGTGCCGTGATGACGGGTGTGCCACACGCGAGCGCCTCGGTGATGACGAGTCCGAACGGCTCGTACGACGTGGGGAAGACGAAGGCGTCGGCGGCCCGCAGGAAGGGCGCGACGTCCGGCCGGTGGCCGAGGAACCGCACCCGCGGCGCGATCTCGAGGTCGGCTGCGAGCGCGCGGAACGGCGCGTCGTCGTCGCCGCCGACCACGAGCAGTTCCCACGGCGCGTCGCGCAGGCCGGCCAGGGCACGCAGCAGCGGCTCGAGCCCCTTCCGGCGGAAGTACATGCCCACGAACGCCAGCACGACCCTGTCATCGGCCACGCGCGCCTGGGGCGGAAGCGCCGCACGGGCGGCGTCAGCGGAGGACGCGGGCGCGAACCCGTCGATGTCGACCCCGTTGTGGATGACGGTCATCCGGGTTCTGGGCACGTGGTGGAAGCGGTGCAGCTCGTCGGCGACGACGCGGGAGATCGCGACCACCGCGGCGTCGGCGCGCCGGCTGCTGTAGACGTGTCGCTCCCAGCGATCGGTGATGGCGTGGCGCGGGTAGACGTGGCTGAGCACACCCTTGACCGCGGCGCCCGCCCGAACATCGGCCAGCCACGCGGCGTAGCAGGAGTGGGCGGTCACGACGTCGGCCCGCAGTGCCTGGCCGTCGTGGACGTGGACGATGTCGTACTGCTCGCGGCGCAGCGCACGGTCGGCGTGGTGGGCGAACGACGGCACGTCGAGCCAGACCGGCCGTCTTCGCATGGGCACGGTGACGAACCGCACGCGGCTCGCCGGGTCGGCGTCGAGCACCTCGTGCGCGTACACGTCGACGTCGTCGCCGTCCCGCGCGGCACGGTCGGACAGCTCGGCGAGCACACGGGAGACGCCGCCCTGGCGGTTGTAGTACCTGCCCACCATCGCGACTCGCACGTCGCTCAGCCTCGCAGGGGAGCGGTCCGCCCTGCGACGGCCGAGTTGCAGAGGGCGAGCCAGCGGGCGGCGAAGTCGTCGAGTCCGGCGGTGGCGAGCGTGAACTCCCGGGCGGCTGCGGTGAGGGGAGCCGTGTCGGCCTGCTGGAGCGTGCGCAGTCCTGCGGCGATGCTCTCGACCGTGGGCTCGATGCTCAGCTGCGCGTACGCCGGGACCGCGGCGAGGAGATCGGCCATCCAGCCGACGGGTGGGGCGACGATCGGCGTTCCGCAGGCGGCGGCCTCGGCGAACGCGAGGCCGAAGGCCTCGTAGCGGGTGGGCAGCAGCAGGCAGTCGGCCGCCCGGTACGCGCGTGCGAGGTCGTCGGAGTCGAGGGCGCCCAACTCGGTGGCGCCGGGCAGCGTCCCGAGGCCGGCGTGCAGCACGGCATACCCCGCGTCACGAGCGCCCTGCACGGCGACGTCGGCGCCCTTGCCCCATTCCGCGCGGCCGACGAACAGCGCGGTCGGCCCGTCCAGGCCCAGCGCGCTGCGCGCCGCGCTGCGGTCACCGGGGGCGAACACCGCGGTGTCGACCCCGTGCCCGGCGACGACCGGGTCGCGCATGCGGTAGTAGCGCCGCAGCTCATCGGCGACGCCCTGAGACACCGCGACGCACGTCGCGTGACGGCCGCCCAACGCCTCGCAGGCGGCCTGGAACGTGACCCGGCGGAACCGGTCCTGCGGGGTCAGGCCGCCTCCTGCCGCGCGGGTCAGGCCGACGAGGGTGCAGTGGTAGACCTGGATCTGCGCGAGCGCACGCGGCGTGCCCCATCCCAGCCAGTTGTTGCCGATGACGAGGTCGGGACGCACTGCGATGGCGGCGGATACCGCGGCGCGTGACCGCGCGAAGGCGCCCCCGCCGAGGCGATCGACCCACACGCTTGGCTCATTCCCGGGACCGACGATGTCCGCGGTCCAGCCCCCGGCGCGCAGCACGCCGGAAAGTTGCTGGCAGAAGCGCTCGATGCCGCCCGAGCGGCCATCCGGGAACGGGGACAGCAGGGCGGCATGCGGCACCGAGCGAGGGTATCGACAGGTGCGGCGCGAGCCGTCCGCCATCGGACCACTTGCGACAGTCGTTTAGGAGGTAGTATGCGAAGCTACTCATGAACAAAAGATTTCTATGCAACTGATCAGACGACGCACCGTAATCGCGGCTGCAGCTTCGGCTGCGGCTGCGGCTCTCGCACTTCAGACGGCGCCGGCGAACGCTGCGCCGTCCGCCCCGACGGTGAGCGACAACTTCAACGGGCGTACGGCGCTCGGCTCGAACTGGGGGACACCGGCGTCCGCGTCCGCGCCGCTGGCTCCCACCGTCTCCGGCGGGTTGCTGCGCACGACCGCCGCAGGGGGCTGGACATCCGCCTACTGGACCACCGCATTCGGTGCGAACCAGGAGGCCTATGTGACCAAGCGCTCGGCCGCACCCGTCGGCGTCGGCGCGTGCCTGCGCCATCCGGGTTCCGGCACCCAGGAGGGCTACTCGCTCGAGCTCAGCGCATCGGGCGTTCCGTGGCTGTGGAAGTACAAGAACGGGGTCGCCACGGCCATCTACCAGAACTTCACCGCGCTGGGTCCGGTCGCCGTGGGTGATCGCTTCGGACTGAAGGTCACCGGCACGGCGGTCGAATCCTGGCGTCAGCAGCCGGGCGGCGCCTGGCAGCTGCTGCGCTCCGATACGGACGCCGACGCGGGTGCCTGCGCCGGCTACCTCACCGTGACCGGTGGCGGCGGCGACCTGGACGACTTCGGGGGAACCGGTGCAGCCCTCGCCCCGCCGTTCGTCTCGATCTCGAGCCCGAACGTCGTGTCAGGCGTCTGGTCGGGCACGCAGACCATCACGACGACGGTCGGACCGTCGACTGTCGGCGTCCAGTTCAAGGTCGACGGACAGAACATCGGCCCCGAGGACACCACGCCGCCGTTCTCCGCGGCGTGGAACACCGCGCTGCCCATCAACGGCAAGACCTCGACCGGCGCGCACACGGTCACCGCGGTCGCTCGCAACCTCGCGGGCCAGACGTCGACGGCGACGGCGGGGGTTGCCGTTCGCAACGGGACGCTCATGGCCATGCACGGCGGGAAGGATGAGGCGCCGTCGGACTGGGACGCCACCGAGCGGCTCGGCTACGGGGTCGAGCGCATGGAGATCCTGATGACGGACAGCCCGGAGGACGTGGCGGCGAGGGTTGAGATGCGGCGCAACGCGGGACTCAAGGTGCTGCTCCTGGTCGGGATCGGCGACCAGTTCTCGGCGGCCAACGCCTGGAACATCCTCGCCATCGTGGACGAGTTGGACCGTGGTGATCTCGTCGGCGTTGAGTTGGGCAACGAGACGTCGGCGATCGGCGGCACCGCCACGTCCATCGCCCTCGCGAAGGCGTATGCCCGCCTCGTCCGGGCTGTCGGCAGCGGGGCGGCCGGCACGGGTTCGCAGCCGTGGATGGCGGGGCTGAAGTGGCGCGGCATTCCGCTGTTCGCGCAGGGCGACCGTTTCGGCCGCGAGGATCCGCACTGGTTGTGGGAGATGTACAAGGAGGACGCCGCCAACGGGCTGAACCTGCATTTCTACGTCGACGCGTGGGTCCTGCACCCCTACGGCCCGCCGAAGTACTCGCCGTTCCGCGAGGGCTATGACCCGAATGCGCCGTTGACGGGTCTGGACAAGCGGCGTCTGTACGACACCGTGTGGAACATGGAGTACGACCTCGCCGAGCTGAGGAAGGGGGCAACGGGGCCGTCTGCTGCTGGGTTCGCCAGCCCGAACGGGCCGGCGTGGGCCGCCATTCCGCGGGCAGTGACCGAGTTCGGCGTCGCGTCGCGCGATGGTGACGTGGTCACAGCCCTGAATGGCAAGAACTACACGTGGGAGGAAGACCTGACCTACGCGCAGGCGGGGCTGGCGCTCAAGGAGGGTGTCAGTTGCCTGCTCGACTTCTACGGCGGGCGGACCGCATCGAGCGCGAACCGGCTCTGGAACATCACGGTCTTCCACGCACGCGACCAGGCGGCCTCCAGCACCCTGCGCGAACAGTCGTTCGGTGCCTTCCGCAACGACGGGGAGACCGAGAAGCCGGGGTACACCGGTGCGGTTCGCGATCTGCTGACCTTCCCGACCTCCACCTGCCCCACCGGGGGGATGGAGCAGATTCCGCAGTAGTGGCAGCGTGGGTGAGGCGGGCGAACCGGCCCGTCTCACCCACCCCCGATAGTGGGGACTGCAGAACCGGGCGACTCCCGCCGATAACGCGGGAGTGCGGCTCCCCTCGCCGACGAAGACGTTCGCCCTGCTGCTCCTGCCGCTGGCCGCCCCTGCGCTGAGCGTGGCGTCGCCAACGGTGGAAGAGCTCGACCGTGACGGCGTGACCGGGCTCATCGTGCAGCGTGACCCTGGGCTGTCCGCTGCGGCGCGGGAGCAGGTCCGCGACGATGCGGGGGTCGAGCACGTGCGGTCGCTGCCGCTCCCCGACACCGAGCTCGTCGATGCGCCCGAGGGTGACCTCGCCGAGGCGCTCGCCGAGCTGCGCTCCGACCCGGGCGTGCGCCACGTCGAGGTCGACGTCCCGGTCACGGCCTACGGCACGAACGACCCGCTCTGGAGCGAGATGTGGGCGCTGGAGAACGTCGGCAAGAGCAAAGGCACCGTCGGCGCCGATATCGCGATCCAATCCGCCTGGGCGGTGGCGCGTGGCGCCGGGCAGGCGGTCGCGGTCGTCGACTCCGGCGTCACGTGGTCGCATCCCGACCTCGTGGGGCAGCTCGATCTCGTCAATGCCTACGACTACCTCGACCGCGACACCACGCCGCAGGACACCCACGGGCACGGTACGCACGTGACTGGGACGATCGCGGCACTCGCCGACAACAAGGTTGGCATCGCCGGGGTCGCGCCGGCCTCGAAGGTGCTTCCGCTGCGGGTGATGGGCAGCGGCGGCGAGGGGCTCGTCTCCGATGTGGTCCAGGCCTTCGACCGCGCGGGCCGGCTCGGCATCCGGGTCGTGAACGCGAGCCTCGGTGCGTCGGCCTACACCAAGGCGCTGCGCGACGTGATCGCCGCGTACCCCGAGACGCTGTTCGTCGTCGCGTCCGGCAACGACGGCAAGGACGTCGACGCGGCCCCGACCTTCCCGTGCGCGCTCCCCCTCGCGAACATCATCTGCGTCGGCGCCACGGACGCGGCCGACAACCCGGCGTCCTTCTCGAACCGCGGCGCGACCGCGGTCGATCTCCACGCCCCGGGCACGAAGATCCTCTCGACGTGGAAGAGCTTCGGCACCTACATCACTGCCAGCGGCACCTCGATGGCCTCGCCGCACGTCGCCGGGGTCGCAGCCCTCATGTTCTCGGCCGACCCCACGCTGTCGGCGACCCAGGCGAAGGCCAAGCTCCTCGCCGGCACCGACCGCATCCCCGCGCTGGCCGGGCACTCGGCCTCGGGCGGCCGGCTCGACGCGGCCGGCGCCCTGAACGCACCGGCGCCCCCTCGCGATGACGACGCCGACGGCATCCCCGACCCGAGTGATCTCTGCCCGGGCGTCCCCGACCCGGTGCAGCGTGACGCCGATGGCGACGGCCTCGGCGATGCGTGCGACCCGACCCCGGTGCCCCCGGCGTCGGCGGCCCCTGTGCCGGTGGTCGTTCCGGCGCCCGCGGCGGCGGTGACGCTGAAGTCGGTCCGCCGCAGGGGCAAGGTCGTCCAGGCGTGCAAGAGCGTGTCGAAGAACGCCCGGGCGTCACGGAAGGCGCGCAAGAAGTCCAAGTGCCAGACCAAGCAGGTCAAGCTCACGTTCACCGTGTCGGCGCCCGCCACCGTGCAGCTGGTCTACGAACGTCGTCGCTGTGTCCGCAAGCAGTGCCGCTTCACCGTCGCGACCCGCCGCAACGTGAAGGTCCGCGCGGGGCGCACGACGCTCACGATCGGCCCGAAGGTCGGCAAGCGCGAGCTCACCCGCGGGACGTACCGCGCGGTCCTGCGCCTCGGCGCGCAGCACGCCACCGTGCCCTTCACGGTGCGCTGACGCCCGTCCGCAGGTTCCTCGCGTAGGGTGCCTGCGATGAACGACGACGCGGTGCTTCGACTGGCCGAGCTCATCGTGCGCTTCGGCGCGAACGTCCAGCCGGGCCAGGTGGTGGCCGTCGGCGCCGAGCCGGGCAAGGAGCCCCTGGCGCGCGCCATCGCGACGGCGGCGTACGAGGCGGGCGCGAAGTTCGTCGACGTCACGTACTTCGACCTGCACGTCAAGCGGGCGCGGATCGCGCACGCCGCGGAGGACACGCTCGACTACGTGCCGCCGTGGTTCGGTGAGCGCATGACGCAGCTCGCCGACATGCACGGCGCGCGGATCGGTCTCACCGGCCCGGTCGCCCCGGGGCTCCTCGACGATCTGGACCCACAACGGGTCGCGCGCGACCAGCTGCCGTTCCTGAAGGAGACGATCGAGATCGTCAACGCGCGCACGACGAACTGGTGTGCGGCGCCGTGCCCGACCCCGGCGTGGGCCGAGCTGGTCTTCCCCGACCTGGAACCCGATGCCGCCCTGGACAAACTCTGGGAGCAGATCCTTCACGTGTGCCGCCTCGACGAAGACGACCCGGTCGCGGCCTGGGGGCAGCGCGCGGAGAAGATCGTCGGCGTCGCATCGCGGCTGAGCGAGCGCCGGTTCGACGCGCTGCGGTTCGTCGGGCCCGGCACGGACCTTCGGGTCGGACTGCTGCCGTCGTCGGCGTGGATCGCGGCGCGCTTCGAGACCGTCGACGGGCTGGTCCACATGCCGAACCTGCCGTCGGAGGAGATCTTCACCACCCCGGACCCGCTGCGGGTCGACGGCCACGTGGCGTCGACGAAGCCGCTGGTCGTGGCGGGCAACATCATCCGCGGCCTCCAGGTCACCTTCGAGGGTGGGGTGGCGACGCAGATCGACGCCGACGAGGGCGCCGACGTCATGCGCGGCATCACGCAGCGCGACGAGGGCGCAGCACGACTCGGTGAGGTGGCGCTGGTCGACGGCGAGGGCCGGATCGGCCCGCTGGGGACCGTCTTCTACGACACGCTGCTCGACGAGAACGCGGCCTCGCACAACGCGCTGGGCCGCGCGGACGCGATGTGCGTGGGCGACGAGGACAAGGACGCGATCAACGAGTCGATCATCCACATCGACTTCATGATCGGCTCGCCGGAGGTCGACGTGTTCGGCGTGACGGCGAGCGGGGACGAGGTCCCGGTGCTCATCGGCGGCGCCTGGCAGGTGTAGCGCGACGGAATCTCGCGCTACCCTGCGATGTCCCAGGAGAGGTGCCGGAGCGGTTGAACGGGCACG
>SXGQ01039447.1_pt1 | contig 30190 bp, 39 predicted proteins | sample 3178371 | NCBI WGS metagenome assembly SXGQ01 (sample SAMN11356859, study PRJNA531348) | freshwater metagenome | isolation source: freshwater sample F1-20 | place: China: Fuxian Lake, Yuxi | collected 2017-12-25
ACCTGAACTACCACTTGAACCTGATGTTCCTGAAGAACCACTTGAACCTGATGTTCCTGAAGAACCTGAACTACCTGATGTACCATCTGTTCCTGAACTACCTGATGTGCCATCCGTACCACTTGAACCTGATGTTCCTGAAGAACCTGAACTACCTGATGTACCATCTGTTCCTGAACTACCTGATGTGCCATCCGTACCACTTGAGCCAGATGTTCCTGATGAACCGCTTGAACCTGATGTACCTGAACTACCACTTGAACCTGATGTTCCTGAAGAACCACTTGAACCTGATGTTCCTGAAGAACCACTTGAACCTGATGTTCCTGATGAACCGATTGAACCTGATGTACCTGAACTACCTGAAGAACCACTTGTTCCTGAAGAACCACTTGAACCTGATGTACCTGAAATTCCTGATGTTCCATTTGTACCACTAGTACCTGAGCTACCACTAGTACCTGAGCTACCACTAGTTCCTGATGTACCAACACTACCAATAACTGCAGCAAGTTGACCTAAAGTAGCTTTATAAGATGAACCAGCTGGATTTTGAGATGTGTCACCTGTAATAACAATATGAATTAAATCAGTAAGTGTTACACCAGTTGCTAATACTCTATCAGTAAGTCTTTGATAATTTGGCATCCTATTTTAGTTATAAATATTAAAAATAATATTATTGATCCTCAAAAATATAAATATTTGCATCCATGAATAGAAATACTTCTCCTGATTGTAATATTTTACCCTTTTCACTCCCGCAATAAATGATTACAAATTGCTCACAACAATTTGCATCAATTATTTTAATACCAATTGCTGGAGCATTATTAAATTGAGATGGTACGTTTAATGTTATTGATGGCGGGATAGGAGTATTTATTGTTGCTAAAATTGCGCACTGATTACCATAGACATCACAGACATATAAATCGTAGGGTGCGGTAGCACCTGTTATACCATCAATTTGTAATATTAACATATACCATAAATAGTTTGATAATAAAAAAACAAACTACGGTAATATTGGGCAATATCCATTTGTTGTCGTTAATGTTGGTGTCCTTGTTGGGTTAGGTGTTCTACTTGGTGATGGACATCCACACGGATTTGTACACGTAGGGTTAGGTGTGTGAGTTAGTGTTTGAGTCATTGTTGGTGTTACCGTAATTGTTGGTGTTGGTACGCAAACATATTTAGTTTCAGTTGGTGTTGGTGTAGGTGTTGGTGTATTAGTTGGGGTTGACGTTAATGTTGGTGTAGGAGTTGGTGTAGGTGTTGGTCTAACAACATTTAATATGTTAGGACAATCACTATCAAGACATTGGTCGTTTAATACTAATATAGTATAAGTACCATATATTTCTCTTTGTGGTATTAACAACGAAGTGTTAAATGTACAAGGTAAAGTTACATTTCCCAAATTAATTACAATATTATCATTGTCAGGTTTAAATATTATATTTGCAACCTCACCATCGTAATTTATACTTTTTATAGTTATTGAATTACTCATATTAATGTTGTTGTTGTCGTTATTAATGGGTAAGTTGTTGTTGTCGTTTCAATTTCATATGTGAAATCATTTACATCACAAACAAATACATCGCAATCAGGACAATCGTAATCAAACATATCAAAAGTACCTTTCAATATATTAAAATTATGTTTAACCTCAGCCGATGATAATGGAGTAACATACATTCTAAATTGAGATATACCACCCTCAAATGTTCCACCAAAATTTTGTTCCAATAAAATATTTGTTTTCATTCCCGCAAATGTTGTTCCACTAAGAATATTCTTAGGAAATAATTCAGGATCCTGAATGTAATTGTTATAAGGATAAGTTGTTGATGAGAAAGTTAAGTTCTCATGTAGTCCTTGAGTTCCCCCACCCCAAGAAATGTTGAATGGAACTCCAAGTTGTCTTTCTTTATCTGTATTAAGTGCTCTTGGAATAATTTCTTCAAAGTCTTCAATAGTATAGAATGGTTTACCATTAACATAGATTCTTAATCTACCCATTCTATATTTTTTGTCATCCAACCATTTTTGATTTAGATTAACAAGTTCAACCATTTCAGGTTCTTTTTTACCATTAGTAATAGGAACGGTAATTAATTTTGTTGTGTCATTTGCAAGTGAGTCAAGATATTCACGTTTAGTGATATCATCTAACCCACCCCTATATTTTAAATCACAAGTATCTAAATAGGTATACCTACTCCATACAACATTAATATTAACCCATTTCTCCACATCAAAGAACGGAGCACATTTATCAACACAGTAATCGTATATACCATTTGGTGAACAATATTCGGATATAGTATAACCAGTCACATAAGTTTGGCCGGTAATACAAGTTCCCGATGTTTGACAATCACCTGTAATTTTTAATACTTTAACACCAATTTTTGGATTTTTTGGATCTCCACATAATTTTAACGAGAACGCATTTGATAAAGAATCAAATAAAGGATCTTTTTCACAAGTATCTTCTATTGATGTATACCCTGTTGTTGAACAATCAAGACAATCATAACAAGTCTCACAATTTGCACAACTTGGTGTGCACACAGGAGGTAATAAACAATTCTCAGCAGTTAGTGTTGGGGTAAATGATGGTGTTGGTGTAGGTGTACAATAACAACCTTGTTCTACCGTTGGTGTTGGAGTTGGTGTTGGTGTAATAAAAATTGTAGGACAAATATGTGTCTGACATTCCCACCCACATATACCACAAGCTTCTTCACCACAATTACATCCACAAGTTAATCTTTTTTCATTATCACCATTACATAAATTACAACCATAATTTAAATGGTTATCATGTTTATTATCAACAGATCTTGGTGGGTAAACGTAAATACATCTACTATTATCTGTGTATGTATTACAACAAGCACAAGTTTCAACTTTTGTTAAACCAGATGTTACTCTTGTGTATCCTGTAAAACAATTTGGTGAACCATCTGCATGATGGTAAAATTTATTTTCAGCTCTTGTACCAAAATAAAAAAATGTATTTTTATTATCGGGATATATTTCATTTAATGTTGTCTCGTCAGGATCAGGAAAATATTGATCAACTAATCTAGGTTTAATAACCATCTCAACTGACCAACCTTTATTCATTCTTTCAGGGAAAATGTCATAGTCATACCCAAATAGTTTGTAGAACCCTTGATAAAAACCACCATATAATTCGTGGTACTTTCCAAAAGTCGGATCTGTTTTACTAACAACCTCATATAAAGTTGTTTTTGGTATTCCAGAAAACCTATGATTAGTTTCAGTATAACCGGTAACTTGAAACATTTTTAATCTTCTATCAAAATGTAATCTATCAAATTTTAAACTATCATCATATAAACCATTTGTAAAATAAATTGTTTCTCCTGACATTTTTGTAACTAATCCATTATCAATACCAGTTAAACCAATATCACAAGCCGTTGAAGATGAAAAACAAGTTAAATCTAAATTTTTTGGGTTATAGTAGTTTTGTGATACAAAAACATTATTGGTGTTATAATTTTTATATGTTAATGTTAAATCTTGAGCACTTAACGGGTCACTAATATTAAAATTAATTGGTAAACGATCTCCATATGTTTGAGCTATTAAAAACGGGGAAAAAATAACTTCTTGATTATAACCTCTTTCATCCGAAGTCAAAGACATATCCATATTATCAGACTCAAGATTTATCCTATACTTCTTATAAACATATTGATTAATATTTTGTTCCGCCATTCTTTTTATTAATAAATACCATAAATGAAAGTATTTATATTAAAAAAAGTTTTTATGATTAACTTTAATACAGAATATTTTAAAAAACCGTACTATTTCTTTCTGAAAGATAAAGGAGATAAAATGTCCTTATATTATTCAGTTTCGGAAAATCTAAACGAAGCTAAACAAATAGATAGTAGAATGGATTTTGATAAATCAGAAGAAAAAAATATTAAAACTTTTATTAGTGTAATACTATCTGAAGATAAAAAAATGAACACCGGTGAAATTACAGGTCGTTTGAAAAAATATAAGGATGGTATTACTAAAGAATTTAAGGAAACAAAATTACTAATTAAAATTATTTTGTCTTCGGCAAAACAATATTTAAAAGATAAAGATTTTGAGTTATCAAAAGAAGAAAAAGATTTTATTAAAGACCAATCCGGTGATATTGCCAAGTTAATACCATTAATTGTTTTACAACTATTGCCAGGTTCAACATTAGCAACACCATTTATAATTGAATTTGGGAAAAAATTAGGAATTAAAATGAATAGTAAAATTCCTGAAAAATATAAAGAAAAAGAAATTGAGGGTGAAGGTGAGTTGGCAGAATTTGTTGATACCGATGGTGCATTATTAGGATCAAATATCCCAATGTTAGACCAACAAATGCACCCACACAAAACATTAGACCAAACCATTAAAATGGCAAGAGCAAATCAATGGCCATACTATAAACGTTATTGGGGTGAATCTATAGAAAATAATATTAAAAATTTACTTGATGAGGTTGATCAATCAGAATCATTTGGATTTGAAGAAACAGAAGATGTTTCAACTTACGATGAGGCAGATGAAATTTTTAAAGATGAGTTAGGTGTTGAGGATGATATGGAACGTGAAGAAAGAGTTAAACGTTTAGGTTTTGATAGAAACTTAGACAAACAACTTAAGAACGAAAAGAAAAGAGGAATGTGTAGAAATTGTTTTACTAAAAGAAGATTGTCCGAATTGGAAAAAGAAAAAATGATAGATCTTATTGATGAAATTTTAGTAAAGAAAAAGAAAAAATCTAACGATGTAGTACCTAAAGATGACTCTGAAGATTCTCCCGTTAGTAAAATATTAATTAAAAATATTGAGTCAATTAAAAAAATTGCAGACAAAGAAGGTATTAGTATTAATAAATTAATCAAACATTTAAAAGAAGGTGAATAAAAATTTATATGGCAAATTGATTTCATTACCAAAAGAAATTACCGAATACTTAGGTAAGTGTTTTGATTATATACCAAATTCAGATCCATCAATTGAAGGTCATAAACGTAATATTGATTTACGTGATAAAGGTCATGTTTCTTACCAACAATTAGGTAGAATGAAAAATTGGTTTGATAATTATGATGGTGATGGTACTGACGCACCTTTTATATTAAATGGTGGTGAATACGTAAAAAATTGGACTAATGATACAATCACTCAATTAAGAAAGGGTGATGAACAAAATACTGAGGTACATAGAGATTATATGCCATCTGACGTTAATCAAGATTTAATTGATGATATGGGTTGGTTGGCAGATATGAATAGACCATCAAAAGAACATAGTTCTACTAACGATGATATAAAAATAACAGAAGCCCTAAAAAGGATAAACGACATAATGAAAAAAATAATTTAATATGGCAACAAGTGAAAGATTAGATTTTAGTCAACCTAATAATGAATTAGGACAAATTGCTGAACAACAAAGACAAAGGTTAATCCCAAAAAACGATTACAAGTTGGGTAACCCTTACTCCTCAACCAATAAGGATGCAATATCCGATGGAGACGAGTTTGGTAAAGGTACAGGAGTATTTTTAGATACCGCTAATGGTGGTTCATCTGTAGATACAATTGAACGTATTAGTGAAATAAAAATTAATGAATATCAAAAAAACAAACCTTACACAACTCCGTCAGCGTAATGAAACTTTACAATACGTTAAAAGGTCTTATTGTTGAAGTAGCATCAATTGAATCAGTCGTTGGTGCTATTAAGAAAAGAAGGCGCGTTGTAATTTATTATAATGGTGATGAACCGGGAGGTAATGGTTTAAGAACGATTGAACCTGTATGTTTTGGTTATAGTAAAAGTGGAAATCCTGTATTACGAGCTTGGGACATGGAAGGTGCTTCCCACAGAGCGTACTTAGGTAAAAAACCTTTACCAAGTTGGAGAATGTTTAGATTAGACAAAGTTCAATTTATCAGACCAACGGCAGAAACATTTAATGAACCAAGACCAAACTATAATCCTAACGGAGATAAAAGTATGACTAAAGTTATTATTAACGCAGTCTTTGATAACACTTAAGAAAATTTAACATAACTATGAATTCAGAACAAGATTTAATACAAAAATTAATGATCTCAAAAAAGATCATGGAAAAACACAATGACATAGGTAGAAATAATCTTCAGTCATCAGGAGGGTTATCATCACCAATGGTAGAAGATTATCAACCTATTCAAGCAACTTATAATTTACCACAAGAATTTTTATCGGAACAAGAAGTTGCAAAACCAATTAATAATGGGCCAATAACATCTGATAGAATTTTAAACTCTAAATTACCTGATGAAATTAAAAAATTAATGATAGAACATCCAATACAACAACCTACAATGGGTGCTGGTACAGGTACATTATCAAATGAGTTAGTAGAAAAGGCAAGTAGATTAATGAACACAAATGCAAAGGGAGATTTAATTGAGAGTAAACAACCACAAAGAAAACAACAACCACAATCTAATGTAGGTGTGGATGCTAATGTAATAAGAGACATTGTTAGAGAAACGATAGAAGATGTACTTAGAGAAAATGGTTTATTAACTGAATCTGAAACTAAGAGTAACGAAGTTTTTAAATTTAGAGTTGGTCAACATATATTTGAAGGAAAATTAGTGAGAGTAAAAAAAATAGCAAAATAATTTAGTTTAATTTTAAATTGAAACCTCAATCGTTGATTGGGGTTTTTTGTTTAGGTGATTATTGGAATTGTAATCCAAAAAAATATGACCCCGATTATTTTAATCAAAAAAAAAACCGCAAAAGAATTGTGGGGGTATGACAAAAACAAGATTGACTTAATAAAAGAAAAGGGTTATAATTTAGAAATAGTTTGGGAATCTGGTTTAAAGGAGGACAATACAATAATTAATAAACTAATTAAAAAATATGACGCAAAATAACCCCATGAATGGTCGTGAGAGAATCAGAGTATTGGTTCTCCCAAGTGACACTTCTGGGGTTGGCTGAGGTAAATTTCGCTCAGTTGACCCCCACGTAAAATTACAAAATCTATACCCTAACGACTTTCATGTGGACATAGATTACACACCTAACATTCAAAACGATAACTATTGGAAAAAATATAATATTGTTCACTTTCATAGAAGTATTGGACAAGACTATGATTCATGTCCAATGTTAATTGAAAAATTAAAAGGGATGGGTATCATTGTTATTGGAGACATTGATGATTATTGGTTACCAACAAAGGAACATCCTATTCATCAGTTAATCATGCAAAATAAATTACATGAAAAGATCATTAAGAATTTAAAGGTTTGTTCATATGTTATTACAACAACAGAAATTTTTGCGGATGAAATACGTAAATTTAATAAGAATGTAGTTGTATTCCCAAATGCAATTGACCCAAATGAATCTCAATTTAAAGAACCAACAGTATCATCAGATAAGATCAGAGTTGGTTGGTTAGGGGGTTCTTCACATTTACACGATTTAAAGTTAATGGATGGTACAATTTCTAAATTATCACCATTACAAGATAAATTACAATATTTTGTTTGTGGTTTTGACATTCGTGGTACTGTTACCGAATTAAATAAAGAAACGGGAGAAAAAACCCAAAGACCAATTAAACCTGAAGAAACAGTTTGGATTAAATATGAAAAAATTTTTACAAACGATTATAAAATTATAACACCAAAGTATAAAGAATTTTTAAATAAATTTGAAGATGTCACATACAATGGTTGGGAAAATGAAAATTATGTTAGAGTGTGGACAAAAACTGTTACATCTTACGCTAAAAATTATTCTAAATTTGATATATCGTTAGCGCCAATTCAAAATCATATTTTTAATAGAATGAAATCTCAATTAAAAGTTATTGAGGCAGGATTTTATAAGAAAGCATTAATTGCATCAAATGTTGGCCCATATACTATTGATTTGAAACACGCTTTACATCAAGGTCAATTCACCGATGGGAATGCATTGTTAGTAGATAATACAAGAAACCATAGTGATTGGGCAAAAAATATTAAAAAATTGGTCGAGAACCCTAATATGATTGTTGATTTAGGTGAACGACTATATGAAACGGTTAAAGACAAATATGACCTTAATCAAGTTACTAAAACAAGATCAGAATTTTATAAATCATTAGTTAAATAATATGGACAACAAAAAAGGTAGAATAGGTTTTACGGCAGGTAACTTTGATTTGTTACACCCAGGTTACATATACACATTTGAGACCGCAAAAGAAAATTGTGATTATTTTATGGTGTTCTTACAAAGAGACCCATCTGAAACAAGATTCACCAAATATAAACCAGTCATACCTTTGTATGAAAGATATAAAACTTTGATGTCAATAAAATATATTGATGAGGTGGTCACATATCAAACTGAAGAGGATCTAATTAAGTTAATCGAATTTTACAAACCTGACGTAAGAATTTTAGGTGACGATTACATTGGTAAACGATTCACGGGGGATCACCTACCTATTGAAGTTATATACACAACAAGGTCTCATAATTGGTCAACCACTAAAATAAAAGACCTTATTACGATACAAACTTTAAAACAAAATCCAGACATTTTAAAAAATATATAAACAAATGATTAATATCCCAATTACAAAAATTTTATTCCTTGACATTGAAACGGTAGGGATAACAAAAGATTATCAATCTTGTGTAAAAGAATACCCAAGAATTGCAGAACAATTTGTAAAATACATTGATTGGTTTCAAAAAAGATTTCCTGAGGACGCACAATCATCTTTGGATGGGATTTTCTCAAGAAGGACTGCATTAGTACCTGAATTTGCAAAAATAGTTTGCGTTAGTGTTGCGTTTGTTATGGATAACAATGAAGTTAAGAAACAAACATTTTCAAGTGATAATGAGGGTGAACTATTAAAAGACCTTCAAACATTATTAAATCGTTGTGGTAAATTGGACTTTTATTTATGTGGTCATAATTTAAAAAACTTCGACATCCCAATGATCGCAAAAAGAATGATCATCAATGGATTAAAACCATCTTCAATTTTACCATCATACGACACAAAGCCTTGGGAAATTAAAGCAATTGACACAAAAGATGTTTGGCAATACGGAGCATATACCGCAATTGGGTCATTAGACTTGATGTGTTCTTGTTTAGATATCCCAACACCAAAGGGTGGTGACGTAACTGGAGACAAAGTCCATGATTGTTATTGGAACAAAGGTATGTTAAAAGAAATTAGTGAGTACTGTGAGAGAGATGTTGAGGTACTAATTGATGCAATTATTAAATTAAAACAATTAAAATAATGGATGACGTTACAAAATTAATAAAACAATTAGAAGAATTAGATTCAATGTTTGGTGATGACATGAATGAAATAAATTATGATGAAATTATAGATAAACATGGGTTGGATCTTTTTGAACTTGAAAAAGAAATGGAATCTTATCAACCAACAATGAAATTAGAATTCTCATCAAAAAAATACGACCCTAATTTTGCATATTCAACCGATTCAGGTATGGATTTATATTCAATGGAATCATTAACTATTGAACCATTTGGTAGAATATTAGCACCAACTGGAGTTCATTTTGATGTTCCCGAAAATTATGAAATACAGATTAGATCAAAGAGTGGTTTAGCTCTTAATCAAGGTTTAATGGTGTTAAACTCACCAGGAACCGTAGATCAAGGGTACACAGGTGAAATTAAAGTTATATTATTCAACACAACAAATAGTTCTGTTGAAATAAAGGAAGGTCAAAAAATCGCACAAGCGGTTGTCTGTCCTGTGGTATGTGGAAAATGGTTAGACTTAATTAAAGTTGATACAATAAAAAATAAAGACAGATCCGATAATGGGTTTGGATCAACAGGAATTTAATGTGGAACATTTTTACAATAACATATGATAACAATAATATACTCAACACATAAAGATACAGATTACAATAACAAATTTAAACAACATTTGTTACAAACAGTTGGTATTAAAGATGTTCAAATATTAGAATATGTGAATCATAACCAATATTCATTATCGGAAGTTTATAACAGGGGTGTTACACAATCAATCTATGATATTGTTGTATGTTGTCACAACGACATTAAACTTGAAAAAAATTGGGGTAAAAAATTATTAGAGGATTATTCTAATAACCCCGAATTTGGTATAATTGGAAAAGCTGGTTCTTGTTATTTCCCTGAATCAGGAGTATACTGGGAAAGAATGCATCAAACAATGGTTGGTCAAGTTTACCACCATCCTGATGGTCAAAAAAAATGGTTAAACAAATATTCCCCTAAATTACCATTTTTAATTCCTGTCGTTACAATTGATGGTTTATTTATGTCATTTGATAAAACAAAAATTAAACATAGGTTTGATGAAACAATTGGTAAATTTCACTTTTACGACCATTTATTCTGTGTCCCAAATTATTTAGATAGGGTTAAAATTGGGGTTACCTCATCCTTTGAAATAACTCACCAATCCATAGGAAAACCAAATCAGGAATTTTGGGAGAGTAAAGAAAAATTTGTTGAGAAATGGGGTAGTATGTTACCTTTAGATTTAAAACCTTCGTTTATTTACGCTCCAAATATAAAAAGAAAAGAATTTAAAAAATTTGGTAAGATTGCAATTATAATACCAACTAAAGGTAAGGTTGAAATGTTATACGAATGTGTTAAATCATTTCATGATCATTGTGATTATAAAATTTTTGATGTCTATATTGCGGACACAGGATCATCTGAAGAAGAAAAAAATTGGATTAAGGATAATATATTACCTTTTGGGAATGTTAAATTAATTAAGTATGATTACTATAATTTTGCAAAGATTAATAACGATGTTGTAAAAAACTTGCCTAAAGATGAATATGAATTTTTATTATTCTCTAATAACGATATAAAAATAATGAATGACGTTATTACTGGAATGTTGTCAGTATTTGAAAAAAATAAGATGGTCGGCACCGTTGGAGCTAGGCTTCATTTTGAGGATAACACAATACAACATGATGGAATATTAATGTTTATTAATAAAAAAAATAATAGAGTTGAAGTAACACATTTAAATTTAAAAAACTATTACAATTATTCTAATTTAACAAAAGAAGTTTTTGGTAACACGGGGGCTCTAATGATGGTTAGAAAATTAACTTTTGAAAAATATGGAATGTTTAATGAGAATTATGTTTCTTGCTTTGAAGATGTTGAAGTTAATATGTCTCTTCTATCATCAGGTTTTAAAAACTATATATGTAGTGAATGTGTGTCGTATCATTATGAATCCCAAACAAGAAATGAAGACCCAAAAAAGATGATAAATTTAATTTATGACTACAATAACCATCTACTTCCGGCCATTAAAGATAAAATAAATAAAATAAAAAATAATCTTATAATTATATAATATGTCACAAGGGGCACATAAAATAACAGAGGACTTTGAAAAGAAATTATCTCACTATACGGGAGCAAAATATGTTGTTACCGTTGACAACCAAAGTAATGCCTTATTCTTAGCATTAACTTATGAAAAAATAAAAGGAATGACCATTGAGATTCCGTCAAAAACATATCCTTCGGTACCTTGTGAGATTATTCATGCGGGAGGTAAAGTTAAATTCATACCTGTAGAGGGAGATACAATAAAAGGGTCGTATCAGTTAATCCCAACAAAAGTGTGGGATAGCGCTTTAAGATTCACCTCTAATATGTATGTTCCTAACACACATATGTGTTTGTCTTTTACTGGCCCTTATAAACACCTAAAATTAGGTAAGGGAGGTGCAATTTTAACAGACGACGAACAAGCCTATAAATGGTTCAAAAAAGCAAGATTTAGTGGTAGAGACGAATGTAGTTATCATGATGATGATTTTGACAACAATCCAGTTGTTGGGTGGAACTTTTACATGATGCCAGAGATATCCGCAAGAGGATTACTATTGATAACACAATTTTATGATACAAAAACAGGGGAACCTAAAGAAAATGCCGATTTAGAATTACCTTATCCCGATCTTTCAAAATTTAAAGTGTATGGACAATAACCTTACCATAGGGATAATGCAGCCCTACTTTTTCCCTTATATTGGGTATTTTCAGTTAATTAACTCAGTTAACTTATATGTTAATTTAGATCACGTTAGTTTTATGAAAAGAAGTTATATGGTGAGAAATAAAATAAAAGGGGATACTCAAATAAATATTCCCGTTATAAACGGTAGTCAAAATAAAAAATGCACAGAAGTTAACGTTTTATTAAATGAAGATTGGTTTAATAAATTTGAACAAAAACTTTCTTACCTTTATAAAAAAGATGAATATTACACCGATGTAATTGATAAAATAATACATCCATGGAAGAATGAAATTTTATCTATGGGTGATAATTGCAGTATATCAAATTTTAATTTTGTATCAATTAAATATGTTTGTAATTATTTGGACATAAAATGTGATTTCATAACGACTAGTTATGGAATTACAGAAAGAAAAAAAAATGAAGGATTACAAGACATTGTTAAACATTTTAATGGTAACAAGTACGTAAATGCGATTGGAGGTCAAAAACTTTACAATAAGGAAGATTTTAATTTAAATAATATTGAACTTAATTTTATAAAAATGGGGGACGTTAATTTTGACAACCCATACAATTCAATATTAGATATTTTATTTAGATACCCAAAAAACACAATAATAAAAGAATTAAACAATTACACTTTAATATGAACTATTTAAAAATTGCCGAACATTATAAAAAGTGTTTTGAGGACCATGGGGATAATCACTTGGGGGTCGATTGGCCAAAATACGAAGATACGCTAACAAGATATGAAGTTATGTTAGATCTAATAAATGAAAACAATAAAGTATCGTTACTTGATTTTGGGTGTGGTTTAGGTCACCTTTATAAATTTATTTTAGACGAAAAAAAAGAAAACAAAATTGTTTATAGTGGATTAGATATAAATAAAAATTTTTATGATCATTGTTCAAAAAAATATCCTGAAGTTAATTTTTTTTTAAAGGATATTAACATTAATAATGAAATACCTAATTTTGATTACATTGTTTGTAATGGTACTTTTACCGAAAAAAGAGATTTAAGTTATGAAGAAATGTTTGACTTTATGACGAATACTCTAAAAATTCTTTGGTCAAAAACAAACAAAGGGATATCCTTTAATGTGATGTCAAAATTAGTTGACTGGGAAAGAGATGATTTATTTCATGTGTCAATGGATGAGATTGGTTTATTTCTTAAAAATAACTTATCTAAGAATTTTATTATAAGAAATAATTATAAACTTTATGAATATACAATATATGTCTACAAATAAAATAATAATTTTTGGAACTTTAGATTTGGCTGAGTTATCCCACTATTATATTTCTAAAGACACTGATTACGAAGTAATTGGTTTTACAGTTAATAAAGAATATTTAACTAAAGATTTTTTCACACCAAGAGGATCATCAACTAGTTTTCCTGTTTTTGAATTTGAAACTTTAGAAACAATTTTTCCTCCATCGGAATATTTGTTATTTGCCCCAATGACCGGATCAAAAATGAATACGATAAGAAAAAGAATTTATGAAGAAGGTAAACGTAAAGGGTATAATTTTATTTCATATGTTTCACCAAAGGCAACCGTATGTGATAATAAAATTGGTGAAAATTGTTTTATCCTTGAAGATAATACTTTACAACCATTCACAGAAATCGGTAATAATGTTATGATGTGGAGTGGTAATCATATTGGTCATCATGGTAAAATTGATGACCATGTGTTTTTTACATCTCATGTGGTTTTATCAGGACATTGTCATGTTAAGGAACGGTCTTGGTTTGGAGTTAACTCAACGATTAGAGATTTTGTTACAATAGGTGAAGGTTCATTAATTGCTATGGGTAGTATGATAACAAAATCCACAGATGATAATGGATTTTATATGGGATCTCCGGCAAAAAAACAAGATAAATCGTCATTAGATGTAATGTAAAATAATATGTGGAATAAAAAAGGTAACATTTTTAACGATCACCATTCCCAAGTCCCTGTGGTTGATGAGTACAATAATTTCTATCGTATTTATTATTCCACAAGAATTGAAGGTAAAAGTAATCCGATGTTTATTGATGTTGATAAAGAAGACCCTAAGAAAATTTTAAACAAATCGACTAATCCAATCCTTAAACTTGGGGAAAAGGGTAGTTTTGATTGGGCGGGTATTATGCCCACGGAAATAGTGACAGTAGGTAATAAGAAATTTCTTTATTACATTGGTTGGTCATTAAGGATGGATGTTCCATATCATAACAATTTAGGTTTAGCAATAAGTAATGATAACGGTGAAACATGGGAAAAATTTTCTAAAGGACCTGTTTTAAGTACATCCTATAAAGAACCTGGTTATATCGGTACCGTAAGTATAATCATAGAAGGTAGGTTATGGCGTATGTGGTATCTTTCATGTTTAGATTGGATTGAGTCCGAATATGGTATGGAACCAACATATGATATAAAATATGCAACATCAACAAATGGAGTTGATTGGTATCCCACAGGAATAACTTGTATACCATTAGATGGTGATGAAGGTGGGATATCCGCAAATAGAGTGTTAAAGATTAATGACGAATACCAAATGTGGTATTCAATACGTAATAAATTAAACTATAGGGATAATGTTAATAACTCATATAGAATAAAAAAATCAACATCTAAAGATGGTATTAATTGGGTAAAAGATAATTCAATTGAATTAGATATTAGTGAAAATAACGAATGGGAAAATATAATGGTATGTTACCCTTTTATTTTAAAAACAAAAGATAAACTTATAATGTTTTATAATGGAAATGGATTTGGTAAAACCGGAATTGGTTACGCAGTTAAAGAATGAATTACAGGATAATGGATTTATAATAATTAAAAATTTTTTCAATAAAGAATATATTAATACGTTACGAAATAAGGCGGAGGAAGTATTTAAAATCCAATTTAATAAATACGGTTACACTGGTGATTTTACTGAAAATATGATTGAATTATTTCAGAACCACGAAGAAGTTTTTATTAATTGCGGTAAAATAATTCAGTCCGGATTAATTGAATTGTATAAACTTCCGGTTGAGGATAAGTTATTAAGTTTGATAAATGGTTTAGGTTTGTCATTCCCTAATTTATGTACTAGACCCGTATTATTTTTTAACCACCCTAAATTAGCAAAAGAAGAACACTATTATAAAACTCCACCACATCAGGATTGGTTATCTATGGAATCAAGTTCCGACTCAATAGTTTTATGGGTGCCATTAGTAAATGTTAATAAAGAAAATGGTTCTATTCTTATTTGGCCAAAAACACATAAATTAGGTCCATTACCTTATAAATCAGTTGGTGGGTTTGCTTCTGTTGATGTGGAGGGGGATTACATTCAACCAGAACTTGAGGTCGGAGATATTGCAATATTCTCGACGTTTTTAATTCACTCATCGGGAGATATTTACAATAACACAATAAGATGGTCATGTCACTTTAGATATACTAATATGGTAGATCAAGATTTTATTGACAGAGGTTTCCCTAACCCATATATTTACAAACCAATAACAAAATGATTGATTTTAGTATTGTCATAACAACTTACCAAAGAAAAGATGGTAGTACCCCAAAATATTTAAAAAGAGCATTAGAAAGTATATTTAACCAAGATTACAATAGATATAAAGTTTATATAATTGGGGATAGGTACGAAAATAATGAAGAATTTGAATCAATTTTTAATGAATTCCCAAAAGATAAAATATATTTTGAGAATTTACCCATCGCACATGAAAGAGATAAATATACCGACAAAACATTAGTGTGGAAATATGGTGGGTGTTTTGCAAATAATTACGGTATAAATAAATCAATATCGGATGGTTATGAATATGTTTGTCATTTAGATCATGATGATGAATGGTACCCAAACCATCTTTTATCATTAAATGATGCAATTATAAAAACAAAATCACTATGGTTATGTACTAAATCAGAATACATACAAAATTTAGTATTCCCAAGAATAAAAAGTGATTTAGAGTTGGTAAATTTTAACCCAAAACCTGAAGGTATAATACATTCATCAACTTGTATAAATTTTAAAAAAATACCACTTAGACATAGAAATGTTTATGAAGAAACAGGTGTTTCCGGATTACCAGGAGATGCGGATTTATGGTTTAGAATAACCGAATATTTTAATAGTAATAAATTAAATGGAGTTTTAGTTAATAAAATTACGTGTAAACATATTGAAGAGGGTTATGAAAAAACACACTGATGATATTAAAATAAAAATTGGAACTTACATAGATAGGTCTAATATTATTTCCGATATTTTTATTAACTACTACTTAAAGTTTTTTAATCATGGTGAGTTTCATTTTTTAATTTTAGATAAAAATTTTGATGGGGTTTCAAATTACTTAAAAACCAAAGGGTTTTCTGAAGACTCTTTTGAAATGGTTAATAACTCACACATAGGTGTCCCAATTTTATTAGGTAAACAAAACTCATTTGTTAATCACTTCACATCAAAAGGATTTATTGTAATATATGTTGATATTGATGAAATTTTATATCACACAGATTTACGTAATTACATTATTAATAATGATTCGGATTTTATAACACCTAAAGGTGTGGTCATAATACCCGACATAACCGAGAACATTATTAATAAAGACAATAAAATTTTAAACCAAAGGTCTTTTTGTGTTTTTGATGATGAATACCATTCAAAAGTAACCGTATTAAAAAGTAATTATACGTGGGGCGGAGGAAGACATAATAAAAATGACAATAAAATTTCAGAAGATATTTTTTTAATTGATATTGGCAAATGTTGTCCTATGATTATGATAGAAAATAATATTATTAGTAATAATTTATATTCTAAATCAACAGACAGGTATTCAATAACAGAAGAAATAAAAATAAACGATATTTTAAATGGATGGAGGAACTCCTTAACTAAATTACCTACCTACATTACGGATAGTAAATTATTTTAATAATGAAAGTAACCGCACTATTATTAAACTGGAAACGACAAGAAAACATTGTTAAAGTAATCCAATCAATTAGAGATCAATCAGTTAAGGTTGATATATGGTTATGGAATAATAATATTGAGGATAATACATCTTATGATGTGGATGTTCAAATTAATTCATCAAATAATTTTAAATGCTGGCCAAGATGGTTAGTTGGGTCAATGGTTGATGAGGGGTTTATTTTTACATTAGATGACGACATAATGTTTAATAAACCAGATGTTATTGAAAATTGTTTGAAGACGTATGAAACGATAGATAAAACTAAAACAATGTTCCCAATAATTGGATATTCGGGAGTTGTTTTAAATGAGGAAAAGGATTACTGGGATTCAACACACACACATAAACCCTATGAGGATACTGACACTATGGTTGATGTGATTAAAGGTAGATTTATGTTTATGGATAGTAAAATTTTAAAAAATGTTTCATTAGAAAATGAACCCACTTGTGAAGATATAAAAATATCTTCCTATTCAAATTACAAGATTATCCCATCTTTAATTTCAAATGGTTTGATCAACTTGGAAGAGGGTCCTGAAGCATTACACTCAAGTTTAGAACAAAGAGAAAAAAGAACTAATGCAACAAAAAAGTATTTTATTAAAACTCTAAAATGTTTTAATTATTTATTATTTATAAGTTGGTTTTATATTTAAGTTAAATAAAAAACTTATGGCAATTAGAAAAAAATCAATTTTAAAAGACGAATTAACATCAACTAATCAACCACAAATTTCAAGAAAAGAGTTAATTAACTCTGTAATAAAAAAAAAACAAAAAAGTAAATTTTTATCCGACAATCAAAAAGACTATTATGATATTTTGATTAAAAATCAAATCACAATTTGTTCAGGACCGGCAGGTGTTGGTAAAAGTTACATTTCAATGAAAGCCGCAGTAGATTTATTAATGGACTCAAACAATTCATATGAAAAAATTATTATTGTTAGACCTGCAGTTGAAGCTGAAGAAAAGTTAGGGTCTCTTCCAGGAAATTTGGAAGAAAAGTTAGACCCTTATATTTTCCCATCTTATTACTTACTTAATAAAATAATCGGTAAAGAGGCAAGAGAGAAGTTAAAAGACTATGAAGTAATTGAAGTGTTTGCTCTAGCATATATGAGAGGAATGAATATTGATAATTCAATTTTAATTTTTGAGGAAGGTCAAAATGCAACTCCCAATCAAATGAAATTATTATTAACAAGAATTGGATACAACAGTAAATTTTTTATATCGGGAGATTTAGAACAAACGGATCGTTATAAAGATAAAAAACAATCAGGTCTTTACGACGCATTACAAAGATTTAGTGGTATATCAGATATTGGTATTTATGATTTTAAAAATGCCAAAAATGTCAGAAACCCGATAATCAGTGAAATATTAGTTAAGTACGATGAAGAAAATAGGGATTGAGATTAATGGTGTTTTAAGGGACACTATTAGTAAATTTACTGAATTGTATGAAAAACATTTAGTTGATATTCATTTTAGTGAGTCAACGGATAAAACATATGAAATTGAATTTTCAGGTGATACAGATGAGGTAATTGAACTTAATGAAAACGTAGATGTTAATAATTTTGAATATAAAGTTTTAAGTCCTGTTACATCATTAGATTTAGGATCCCATTTTTCATTTCCATCTAAAGATGATTTATATTCATTTATGTATGAAGAATATACAATGGAGTTATTTGGTCATGCACCATCAACAGAGATGTTATCATTTAACCTGTTAAATGATATTTACTATAACTTAAGAGATACTTATGACTTAATGATTGTTTCTGATGAAATAGGTAGATCTAAACCATCATCACTTTTTTTCTTATCCAAATTTGGTTGTTTAGTGGAAAAAGTATTTTTCTATAGTGAAATAACAAAAAATGATATGTTAGGTGAGGTAGATATTTTACTTACGGCCAATCCTGACCTACTATTAAATAAACCTGATAATAAAATCATTATAAAATTTATTACAGATTATAATAAAAACATCAAATCAGAATACGAAATTTCTTCTTTATCTGATTTGGAATTAACTATTAAAAAAATAGAAGAGAATGTTTAATGTGTTTGGAGAAAACTATTATATTGATTTAGATAAATTAGAGGACTTTGTTCAGTATAGTGGTACAAGTGGTGAAACTCAAATCCACGTAGTAAAATATGAGTCAGTTAAATCAATGGTTGACACAATTTTAACTGAAATAGGAGAAGTGGATGAAAATTTAGGTATGAAAAATAATGAGGTGACTATCCCTTTTAAACTTGCTTTTAATACACTTTTAATAAAAAAAATAATAAATAAAATATAAAACATGAACCAAGAACAAATTTTAAAACTAGAAGAATCCATTCAGAAAATGAGGGATAAGAAGTCAAGAATTTATTTTATAGTACAGGACACTAAAGGAAATGCAAAAGCGTCAATACGTTACATTTACGAAATGGCTATGTCACTAAAAAATAATGGATTTAATGCCATAATACTACATGAAACCCCTGAATACTTTGGTGTTACAGATTGGTTAGGTGAGGAATATATGACAAATTTAGATCACAAATCTATTGAAGGAACTAATTTAGAAATCTCGCCTGAAGATTTAATTGTTATTCCAGAAATTTACGGATTCATAATGGATCAAATAACTAAACTACCTTGTGGTAAAATTGTGTTATCACAATCATACGATTACATTTTTGAAACACTACAACCTGGACAAACTTGGACTCAACTTGGATTCCATAAATGTATTACAACATCAGAAAAACAAAAAGAATATATTTCATCAACAATGAGAAGTGTCTCAGTTGATGTTATTGAACCAACGATTTCTGAAGTTTTTGAAAAACAAGAATTTCCACCTAAAACAATTATTGGTGTACACACAAGAGACCATAGAGATACGGTAAATTTAATTAAAACTTTTTATACTAAATTTCCACAATACAGATGGATTACATTTAGAGATTTAAGAGGTTTATCTCAAGTTGAGTTTACAAACGCAATGAAAGAAAGTTTTGCATCCGTATGGATTGATAGTATTAGTTCATTTGGTACGTTCCCACTTGAATCTATGAAGATGGGAATACCTGTTATTGGATTGGTACCTAATATCACACCTGAATGGATGAATGAAGAAAATGGTATTTGGATCAATAACCAAAATATAATTGTTGATGTTATTGCTGATTTTATACAAAATTGGTTAGAGGACAATCTTAACCCTAAATTATACGAAGAAATGGACGTAACCATTAATAAACTTTCAACCAAAGAAAAATTTGAATCGGAAGTTGTTGAATTATTTACAAAAATGATTGACACAAGAGCAGATTCTTTTGAGGCTCAACTATCTAAACTTGAAACAACTGAATAATATGGAAAATAATAAAACTATCTCGGTAATATTACCAATTAAAACTGCTAGGTCCGCAGACTTTGAGGACTTTTTTGATAGATGTATCAAATCAATTAAAAACCAAGGTGAAACCGTAAGTGAATTGGTTATTGTTTATTGTGATGATTCTCTTTTGGAGACACACATTAACTCTTATGATTTTGATGGATTAAACGTTAAATTTGAAGTATGGAAAGACGAGCCTAATTTTGCTAACCAAGTCAATAGGGGTATTGAAATATCAACATCTAATTGGGTTTCATTAATTGAGTTTGATGATGAGTATTCAAACATATGGTTTAAAAACTCACAAAAATATATGGATATCTATAAAGATATTGAATCATTTTTGCCAATTGTTGTTGATGTTAATGATAAAGGAGTATTTGTAGGATTTACAAATGAAGCAACGTTTGCGGCAAACTTCACACAAGAACTTGGTTATTTAACTAACGAAACATTGCAAATGTATCAAAATTTCCAAATTGCTGGAATGGTTATTAAAAAAGAAACTTTTTTAAAATTTGGTAAATTTAAATCAAACATTAAATTAACATTTGGTTATGAGTTCTTTTTACGTATGACTCACGCATCTGTTAAATTTTTAACAATCCCTAAGATTGGATACAAACATATGAACTTAAGAGAAGGATCTATTTTTTGGAACTACAAAAATGGTGACAACAGGTTAAGTGAAAATGAAGCTAAATTCTGGATTGAGTCAGCTAAGAAAGAATATTTCTACACCACACAGAGGGACATAAAATATGAACCACAAGAAATTTGATGTCCAAAAATGATAATTTATTAGACAAAGAAATTGAAAAGAAAAAAAAGGGAAGAAAACCCACAGTAAATAAATATTTTGATGTAAGAGAAGAAGATGCGGTTAGGTCCTACCTAACCGCAGAATCTTTTGAGGAGAAGAATAAAATTTATAATCAGTTTTTAAAAAACCCTTTAGATAAAATGATATCGTCAATTATTAGACGATATAAATTATATAGAAAAGATATGGATTTTGAGGAGATACATATGGACACTCATTCATTTTTAATGACTAAAATAGATAAGTTTAAACCAGATAAAGAAAAAAAAGCTTATTCTTATTTTGGTACTATCTGTAAAAATTATCTTATGGGTCAAATTTTAAAAGACCAAAAAGAAATGAATAGAAAAATATCTTATGAGGATATTTCAAGTGATGTTCATAATATGCCAGATATGATTTATTATATTGATAATGAAGATGTAAGTTCTGAAGAAATTATAAAAAAATTTCTTAATGAACTTAAAAATAATATGGATGAACCAAATATATCTGAACAAGAAATAATATTGGGTGAAGCTCTATCTGATATTTTTACAAATTATGGGTCAATTTTCCAAGAAACATCAAATAATAATAAGTTCAATAAGAACATTATACTGTTTGAATTAAGGGAAATGACCAATTTAAGTACAAAAGAAATACGTAATTCATTAAAAAGATATAAAAAAATATACTTTCATATAGTAAATAAATTATTAAAATAAAATAAAAAATACTTATAGATATGGGAAGGCCGACAAAAAAAGAAATTAATTTAACTAAGGAATCAATGTTATCTTTAATGCAAGAGATTTATAATGAACTTGTTGAACAAAGAAACACCGCAATTAGAATACAAAATAAGATGTTAACATTGATGAAAGAACCAGAAGATATGACTCTTATTGGTCCTGTCATTGAAAAACAACAAAAGATTATTAATGATTGTGTTGAGAAAAAACTATCGTTATCAAAACTACAATCTCAAATTTGGCAAAAATCTCAGGATAAACAAGAGGATAATTTTACTTTGTCAGATTTAGATATTGATGATGACACATTTAAAAGTTTAATTGATAAAGACACCTCAACAGATAATAGTTACAAACTGAATAAATAATGGCACAGGATACTGAAGATGGTTTTAATAAAGTAGAGAAAAAAACAACTATACTCAAAAAGTATAAGAAAGTTAGTAGTGATATTGAAGATCTACGAAAAAAGTCTGGAAAAACTTTAGAAAAGAAAAAATCTGAAATTTCCACACAACTTTCTGACGCAAAAAAATTAAAAAATAAATATCAAAAAGAAATTAAAACTCAATTTGATAAGTTGTTAGATTTAAACTTTTTGTCATTGGGCGCGGGTAAAAGTAGTCAAGGTTATCTTAAAAAAACTTTTACAAAAGCAATTAAACAAATCGTACCAAAATTAGATGATATTATTTTGGAGTTGATGTTGTCCGCAGTAGGTTGCTCACAAGACCAAGAATTTGTCCCTCAGACGATTTATATTCGAGTTAAGTCAGTTGATCTACTTAATACGTTAAAAGAGGATCCTGCAACAGATGTGGGTAAATTACTATATGAAAAAAACAGTATTCAATATAGTAGTTTTCCATTTTCAATGAATAAGGAATTATATAATAGAACTCAAAATATTAACCAACCATTTAGTGTTCCGGCATCGGGACAAAGTTATAAAGGAACCTCAGGACAAGAATTATTTGATATAACATATGTTGAGTCTTACGTTGATCCGACAACAACACAAACAATACAAGGTAACTTTTTTAAAGTTGATTTAAAAAATAGAATAAGCACAAATAAAGTCTCTGAATTTTTAAAAGATTACTTCACAACAATAAAACTTTTTGATGAAATTAATTTTTTTGCCAACTTAATGAACCAATTAACAGGTGCAATATCTATTAAAAAAGGAGATGGTAATGCAGATTTAGACGACTTACAAAAAATACTGTTAATCATGCAAAGAATATTAGGACTATGTTTTGATAATACTAAAGAGATTGATGTGTCCGGAATTGCAAAATTGTCGGAAAATGATAATGTTGACGAATCCTTCTTTGAGTTCACAGACATTGATTTGCGTTTTATTGAATCAAAAGTTTCCGACATAAAAATGGGGGTAGTTGAATTTGAGGAGTGTGATACGGTTAAACTACCTGTTGATTCAGATAGTATTACAAACGCATTAAATAATTTAGTATTTGTTGACGGTAAAAATAATTCAAATAGTATTGATGACGCAGCTAATTTAACTGATGTTTTAACTAAAAATCCAGGATGGTTTCCATTGGAAATAAATATTGATTTATCATTCCTAAAGGAATTCCCAAAAGCAATGGTGGCCACAGTCCTTTCACCTAAAGTTGTTTTACCTTTAATGATTATAACAAAATCATTAGGTCAAAGTTTAGATTTACAAATTAGTTCATTTATGGATTTTGCAAAAAATTTTAAATCGTTCTTTATTAAATTTGCATCAAAAGTGGGGGAAATTTTTGTTAAAATTTTATTTGATATAATTAAAAAAGATATTTTGAAATTAGTTCAATCAGTAAATTTAGATGTAATTAGAGGATTAAATAATAAAAGATTAAATATAATTTTATCTTTAACTGAATTAATAATTGCAATTGCTAAAATTGTAAAAGATTTCAGAGAATGTAAAAGCGTAATTGATTCTTTATTAAATGCATTAAAAATCGCATCAAGAGGATTTAGCGGGGACATCCCATTACCATTATTATTAACTTCAAAAATTTTAAGTGGTTATTCCTCAGATAGGGCATTTTTAAATGTTATCGCAAATTTTGAAGAATTGGGATTACCAACAGGCACTATGCCGGATGGAAGCCCTAACTTAATGTTGGCGGCAATGAAAGCGTTATTAGATGGTTCAGATGAGGAAAATGCATTAAATGGTAAATCACAAATTGCAATATTACCATTAAGTATAACACCAATTGGTACAACAACACCAATAGTTTGTTATGGAAAATAAAATATAAAACAATGGATAATAAAGTACAATCACAACAAGTTGTGGAAATTATTAAAGAACATAAGGTTAGACCTAATAAAGATCTAATTTTGGCGATGGAATTTATTAAAAAAGATTTTGATATTACAAAAGAAAATTTAATTAAAATGACAAGTCATTTAGACAAATTAGAATTGACATATAATACACTATTAAAAGAATATCATTCAAGAAATGTGGTTGAAAAATAAAAATTTATTTCCGGGTTATGTAAAAGATAATAAAGACCCAATGATGTTAGGTAGGGTGAGAGTTGTTCCTACCTTTGAAAGATATGAGGATTCTTTACCCGAAGATTGGAATGAAGAAAATGATAAGTGGACGGCAAAAGACCCATTTATATTTTTACCATTGTTACCATACTACATTAATCAGGTACCAAAAGATAATGAATATGTTAACCTAATTTATTACGACAATCGTGAAAGATTAGATGCCAATAAATTTTACATTCAAGGCCCAATAACAAGACCCCAAAACAACTCTAAGGAGGATTGGAAAAATTCTCAGTCCATGTTGGCAACTGGAGAATTTTTCAAACAGGCGAATCAATTAAGAGATCGTAAAACAGGGATTACGGATCCAAAAATTTATGGAATATACCCCGAATCAGGTGATAATGCCATTTTAGGTAGAGGAACTGCAGATGTTGTTGTTAAAGAAAATGATGTGTTAATACGAGCAGGTAAATTAGATCCTCTTAAATCTTCAAGTGCGGATTTTAATATACCCGTACCAAATGATAAAAGATCATTTTTACAAATATCCACATCTCCTTTAGAAAAAATTAAAGGCGAACCAAAATTAGTTACCAAATACATCAAAGAAAGTAGACAAGTTAAAAATTTGGTTGAGTGGGAAATTACAAATCTTGCAACAACAGGATCAACTTTTGATGGTAGTGTAAAATTATATAGTTTAATTCCAGTTCCTGAAACTTTATCTGATAAAATTTTCCTTACTTCTGATTTGGATAGTTACAAAGGAACAACTTTATATGAATTAAACTTTACAGGTAAAACTTCTGAAGAATCGTTAACAATAATTAATGATTTTATTAAAGGTGTTAATATTGGTAAAATAAATATTGATGGTTATCTTTCATACCCATCACAAGATGGAGCTAAATTGGAAAATCAATTTCCATTTGTGTTTACTCCAACAAAAAGTAATACTGAATTATATTTAATTGCAAATCTTGAAACTCCAAGTGGTTTAACTGAGTTTAATAACATTCTTAATTTTTATGCAAAAACTAAATTATCACCACAAAATAAAGAATTTGGATTTGGTTTAGTTTGGGTACAAGATGTTTTAGGTGAACAACTTGAAGTTAAAATAACTCAAGTTGCAAATGACACATTTGAGGCAACCCCAACATCATATGGTGTTATGGGTGGTGATTTTCTTTATTTGTTATCCCATAAATCAGTTATCCCAAGTAAAGGTACTCCAATTGATTTAAAAAATACATTATATGGTATTGATCAACCAACTTTAACAGATACAATTTACGGTAAAACAAATTCAATGGTTAGAGGTGAAGAATTAATGTCATTCTTAAACCTCATCGTTCAATTTATGATAGGTCACGTACACCCATTTCCAGGACTTGCACCAATACAAGAATACCCATCAATCCCTGATGGTCCTTCATCTAAAAAAATATTGGAAATACTTAATAATTCTCAAAATACAATATTAAATCAAAATATTAGGATTAATTGATATTTATATTAAAAACGTAAATGTCAATAAATAATTCATATTTCAGTAGGAATAATACTTTAATATCTGATAGTCTTGTTAATTCAGGAAGAAATCCTGTTACAGAATTATTTTATGGTGATGGTAGTCTTGTGAACCCAATTGGATTCACACGTTTTATCTTTGATTTAGACCTTACTTTATTAAAAGAAAAATACCAAAATGGTGTTATAAGTGAGGGGTGTAATTCAGACACAACTCATACTTTAAGAATGACTAATACAAGTTATTTTGATAAAGAATTATTAAACACTTCCACATCTCAAGGTAGACTAAGAGCAACGTCATTTGACTTAATCTTATTTAGAATACCACCTAACTCCTTATCGGGAAATTATCAGAATTGGGATGAGGGTGTTGGTTATGATTACTATGATCAAGTAACTGGTATACCAAGTGATAAAAACTATTCAGATAGACCATCAAATTGGGTAGAAACCACAACAATTACGGATTGGCAAGAACCAGGAATTTATAGTAATACAAATACAGGATTATTTAATTATAATCAATTACAAATTATTGATACACAACATTTTGAATTTGGTGATGAAAATGTAGAGTTTAATATGACAAATGAAATAAACTCTATTTTAAATGGGTCACTAACAGGTGTAACGGGTTGGGGAATTGCTTACTTACCTCAAGTTGAAAACTTAACAGGTACAACAGGTAATTACTCTGTTGGATTTTTTACAAGACACACTCAAACATTCTACGAACCATTCTTAGAAACAAACTATAATGATTCAATTGAAGATGATAGAAATTCATTTTCATTAGGTAAAATTAATAAACTATACTTATATATTTTTGAAGATGGTGATTTTCAAAACTTAGATAATAGACCTTTGGTTACAATTGGCGATCAAACAGGAAATCCAATACCTGGTCTTATTAATTTACCATCTTGTCTGGCAACAAAAGGTGTATATGAGATAACAATACCACCATTACTTGGGTATAAAACTCCATGTATCTTTACTGATACTTGGTCAAATATTTCATTGAATGGTTTTTCATTACCTAATGTAATAAATGAATTTGTAATTTACCCATTACAGAAATCAATTCAAATTGGAACAAAAACTAATGATCCTGCGGTATATGGTTTTGATTACTATGGAATTAAACAAGATGAAAAAATATTAAATACCGATATTAGAAAAGTTGGTGTTATAATCAAGAAAGCATACACAACTAACCAACAATTACCAAAAATTGAAGGTAAGTATAGAGTGTATGTTAGAGAAGGTCAAACCGAAGTACAAGTACAAGATTGGACTAAACTTAATAGAACCCCAAATGAGTACTATTTTATATTTGATACAAGGGATAAGATTCCAAATGAATATTATATAGATTTAAAAGTAATTTCTAGTGGAGAAGTGAATACTTATAAGAAACAGATTAAATTTCAAATCGTAAACAAAAAATAAAGATATTTATTAAATAAAGATATGACAGATTATATTATAGGTGAAGAACCACCAAGAAGTGCGGGAACAGAATATGAGATATGTGAAATTTGTTGTGATTGTGGATCAACGGGAAGTACTATTAATATATTAACATCGCCTCACCCTGTTTATACTGATGGATATAACACACCTGTAACACAATTAAACATGGTCGTAATTGGGGGGACTAACGGATTAAATTCATAATACAATGAAAAGAGTAGTAAGATTAAATGAATCTGATATTACCAATTTGGTAAAAAGAGTCCTTAATGAACAGAAAAGTGAACGTTATATGTTCTTTTCAAATTTAGAACAAATAAGAAGACAATGTGAATTATTATTAGACTTTGATCGTAATACGGTTGAATCTATTTTAGATAATGGGCATGATTGGGCCCAAGATCATATTTCTGAGGCAAAAAACAATATGGATCAAGTATTTGATTTCATGATGAATGAAACCACAAGAGACGGTATGAAATCATCTAAGAATAATTATGATGAAGATATGGTCATGATGGAAAGTCGTAAAAAAACAGGAACACCTCTTTGTGCTAGAGGTAAGGCATCAGCAAAGGCAAAATATGACGTATATCCTTCAGCATATGCAAATGGACACGCAGTACAAGTATGTAAAGGTAAGATTAAAGGTCTTGATGGTAAAAAACATTGTTCTGGCTCTTATTGTTAAAAAATAAAAGAGATTAATATCTATTTTTTAGAAAAGATTTTTATCTTTATTTTTGAAGTAATCAATTTATTTACTATATTTACGGTTACAAACAATAAAGTAACTATGAAAAAAATCTTTAAAAATTTATATGTAAAATTTATGGTGTGGCAAAAGTATAAAGCACTTTCACCTAATCACAAAGTTACTGAAAATGAAATTATATGTACATCAATATGTAGAAAATTAATTAATGATCCTACATCAAAATTTTTAATCGCCCCATTGTCTTATAAAAGATACATAAAAAACGATAAACTAAATATATTTGTAATATTAGACGATAATCAAATTAGTGTTTCTAACCACATTTACCATTATGATGTTACAATTACTCAAAGAGCTAAAGATAAATTATATTCCTTATATGATTCTAAAGTAGAAAAATTAAGACAGGAATACGAAGATGAAATAAAATCACAAATAGTTCATTCATTATCTTCAATTTTAGAAAAAATTAATAAAGAAATATAATTATATTTTTATATTTTTTATAAGATTACTTATTAAAATGTCTTTTTTTGTAAAAGATTCATTAATTTTTTTTCTTGGTTTATTACTAACCATAATAGGTTTTTGACCTTTACCCGTTTGAGTATCATTTTTTTCTGCAGTTCTTTTACGTTGACATGCAGACCTTTTTGCCGAATCACTCATTTTCCCCGCAACTCCTGAAGCTCTACATTTAGGGTATGACCCTTTAGATGTATCAGATCTACCACAAGGGGGGTGTTTCCCGTCCACCTTTCTACAAATATCCACCCAAGGTCCTTTTGGTTGAGAAGACCCCTTAGGTTTCTTTTTTTTACCAAACCAAACTCCCAAATCTTCATTTATTGTATGAACATCGTGAGTATTAACGTTATGAGTTCCATCTTTACCTTTTTCCCAAACACCAACAATTCTTTTTAAATTATTTTTTAAATTTTTTTTAATTGACATATCATTTAATTTATTGTCTATATATTCATAAAAAGGACCTAACTCACTTTTACTCCATTTTTTTAAACCTATTTCAATTGGGCCACTATATTCACCAGCAGTAATACTTGTACTTGCTTCAGTTATTTCAACCCATTCATTTATAGGTACAATTTTTTTATTTTTACCAGGTGTTTGGTTTATATTATTACCATCATCATCACTAAATGTTGAGTTCGGGTGTTTCTTAATATAATTTGTGACTTTTTTTGCTTTAGATTCTATTTTTTTGATTTGTTTTTTTGTTTCATCCATTGATCCATCATAACTATCAAATTCTAACATTGGACTATCGTATTTTGATACAGACATTGTGAATGGTCCGTTTTGAGAATTTTTAAACTTTCTAATACCTAATTGCATTGGTGCAACATAGGAACCTCTACTCCCACCACTATCTGAAGTCGCTTCAGATAAAACTTTCTTTATTATTTGATTTAAATCCATAATTTGTCTACTATTATAAATATCGACACAATACAAAATGGAAGAACAAGAAAATAAATTATTTGGTAACCTATTTGGGACCATCAATTTACTAAGTGAAGAACATTTAGATGCAATTCTTATATCTATGAATAAAGATCACGCATTATATTACTTAATTGAGTCAGTTAAAGCATCACATAAACGTGGTGCATTTACAATTGGTGAATCTGAAGTTATATCAAAAGCCATTAGAGTGTTGTCAAAATTGGAAGAACCTAACCAAACTATTGATAAATAAAAAAGGGACAATAAATTGTCCCTTTAGT
>SXGQ01190420.1_pt1 | contig 30168 bp, 23 predicted proteins | sample 3178371 | NCBI WGS metagenome assembly SXGQ01 (sample SAMN11356859, study PRJNA531348) | freshwater metagenome | isolation source: freshwater sample F1-20 | place: China: Fuxian Lake, Yuxi | collected 2017-12-25
CCGGCCATCGCCTGTGGCAACACGGTTGTCTTGAAGCCGGCCGAGACGACCTCGCTGACCGCCCTGCGCCTGGCCGAGATTCTGCAGGAAGTTGAATTGCCGCCGGGAGTGGTGAACATCATCACCGGTGATGGCGAAACAGGTCGGGCGCTGACGGAACACGCCGATGTCGATAAGGTCGCCTTCACTGGCTCAACCGAAGTGGGCAAGCGCATCGCCGCGGCCTGCGCCCCGACTCGCAAGCGACTGACGCTGGAGCTGGGCGGCAAGAGTCCCAACATCATCTTTGCCGACGCGGCGATTGATCAAGCGGTCGAGGGTGTGGTGGCCGGGATTTTCTTCAATCAGGGCGAGGTGTGCTGCGCCGGCAGTCGCGTGCTGATAGAGGAGAGCGTGCTGGAGGAAGTGGTGGAGAAACTCAAGCGACGCATGAAAAACCTGCGTTTGGGTGACCCGCTGGACAAGAACACCGATGTCGGGGCGATCAATAGCAAGCGGCAGTTGGAGACAATCCAGCGCTATCTGGAGATCGGCGCCAGCGAAGCCGCCAAGCGCTTCGACACCAACTGTCCGCTGCCATCGCGCGGCTACTGGTGTCGGCCAACTCTGTTCACCGGGGTGCAGCCAGCAGCCACGATTGCCCGCGAGGAAATCTTCGGCCCGGTGGTCTGCACCATGAGCTTCCGCACGGCCGAAGAGGCAGTCGAGCGCGCCAACAACACCAACTACGGCCTCTCTGCCGGAGTGTGGACGCAGAAGGGTTCCAAGGCGTTGTGGATGGCTCGGCAGCTGAAGGCGGGCGTGGTCTGGTGCAACACCTTCAACGAGTTCGACGCCGCCAGTCCTTTCGGGGGTTGGAAGGAGTCAGGATTCGGTCGTGAGGGTGGCCGCGCCGGACTGCTGGCGTACCTGCAATAGCGATTGTTGCTGCTCCGGGCGAAGTACCCTGAGCGCATGGCAGACAGAGTTGCGGTAACCAAGACGTGGAAGTTGTTCATCGGCGGCGCATTCCCCCGCACGGAGAGCGGGCGCTCGATCGCCTTCCAGGATGGATCGGGTCGCGTGGTTGCTCACTTGTGCCAAGGCAGCCGCAAAGATCTACGCGATGCGGTCGAGGCGGCGCACGGGGCGCAGCCCAAGTGGGCGGCGGCCTCGGGCTACCTGCGCGGGCAGATCCTCTATCGCCTGGCAGAGATGATCGAAGGGCGCACCGAGGAATTCGTGGCTGCATTGCGCCAGACCGGCAGGCGCGGCCGAGGCTCAGCGGAACGCGAGGTTGCCGCGGCGGTGGAGATAGTGGTGTCCTTCGCCGGATGGTGCGACAAACTGGACTCGGTGCTGGGAAGCCGCAACTGCGTCAACGGTGACTACTACAACTTCAGCGCCCCGGAGCCGGTAGGCGTGGTCGTGGCGATCGGCCCCTCTGACGCCCCCATGCTTGGTTCACTCGCCGTGATTCTCCCAGCGCTTGCGGCGGGCAACTCGGTTGTCCTGCTGGCGCCCGAATCTGAGCCAGTTCCCGCGCTGCTCCTTGCGGAGACCTGCGCCACTGCCGACATTCCCCCCGGCGTCATCAATGTGCTCTCCGGGGTGGAGGCCGAACTCGCGCCCCACATCGCTTCCCACCGGGAGATCGACGCAATCGTTGCTGCTGTCGAGGTCGACACCGCCAGCCTCCTCGCTGCGGGTGTGGCTGAAAACCTCAAGCGGGTATCGATCATCGACCCATCTGCCGATTTCACGGAGGAACGGTTCCGTAGCCCGGTAACTTTTGGTGCAGTGGTCAATATAAAGACGATTTGGCACCCAGTCGCGCAATGATCGACGATGTGTAGTGTTGCCAGCACGATCGTGCGTGTTCGGCACAGATAGATTACAAATCAATAACTAACGAGATCATGAGGCGATATTACGCGATCTAGGTCACATCGCGCGCGATAAGTTTGAGGAGAATCATGGAGACATGAACACTCCGCCGGCCATGGACAAGTCAGTGAACGAGGATTGCCTCGACCTGGCTCGGCACAGGCAAGGCGACTCGGAAGCGTTCGGACGACTTTTCGTCCGCCACGCTCCGGTCGTCTTGGCGATCTGCCGCAAAGAGCTGAACGGTCGGGGCGACCCAGACGACGCCCTGCAGGAGACCTTCATCCGTGCCTTCCAGAAACTCAACGAACTTTCCGACTGCCGCGGATTCCGGCCGTGGCTTTACGCCATCAGCCGCTTTGTGCGCAGTGAACTGGCCCGCAGCCGGAGGCGACGGGCCATTCATGAGGGGGCGGCCATGACTCAAGCCACCGCCGAGACCCCGACAGCTGACTCAACAGTCGCCGTGGCGGAGGCCGAAGACCTGCGCCGACTCGACGACGCACTGAACACCCTTGATGACGACGAGCGACTCGCCGTCCACATCTATTACCTCGAGCACGATCCGGTCGCGGCGGCGCAGAGCGCCCTTGGACTGGGCCGCGCCGCGTTTTACAAACTTCTCGCCCGCGCGCGGGGCAGCCTGGCTCTGCGCATGAAGGAGGTAGCTCTGCCATGAATCAGAACTTCGACGAAACCCCCCCGCCGCACGACGAACTTGATGCCCAGTTGCGCCGGTGGCACGAGGCCAACCGCGCTCAGGCAATATCCGGAAGGGCGCGACTCATGAATGCGATCGCTCAGCACTCGAGCCGGGCGCCTTACCGGCCGATCGCCGGGCGAATCGGCCTGCGGCAGCGCCTGACGGCGGCAGCAGTGCTGATGCTGTTCGTGATCGGCGGCATGGTGCTACTCAGCCTGCCTCCCAGCCAAGCTGGGGCCTGCGACACAGTGATGGTGCCCGATGGCGGGAGGCTTGACGCTTTCACTCCCCGCGGCGACTTGCTCGGTCCGTGCCCACTGGCCCACACCGATGTGGTGGCCGATGTCAGCGGGCCGTTCTCCCGGGTGGCCGTCACCCAGACCTACACCAACACATACACCCAGAAAGTAGAAGCGGTCTACACCTTTCCACTTTCCCACCGCGCCGCCGTGGATCGCATGACCATGACCGTGCGCACTCCCGAGGGCGACCGAGTGGTGCAGGGCGAAGTGAAGGAGCGCACGCTGGCGCGGCAGATGTACGAAGCGGCCCGCGAGTCGGGATATGTGGCCAGTCTGCTCGAGCAGGAGCGCCCAAACATCTTCACCCAGTCGGTGGCCAACATCGAACCGGGGGCGACGGTCATCGTTGAGATCGGCTATGTGGAAACACTGCAGTCGCGCGACGGCGTGTTCTCGTTCGACTTCCCAACCGTTGTTGGACCGCGCTACATCCCGGGAAATGCGGCATCTCCGGGCTCGCTGCCCACCGGGCTGTCCGGGCGGCCGGGCATCTGCCTGCTGGGGCCAGCGGCCATCGAAGTCGGGGCCGACGCGCCATCCACCGCGCCGACCGCCGCCCAACTCTCGAGTTGGCTTGCTGGAGCGGTGGCAATCGCCCCGCCCGGAACTGAGTGGATGCAGCGCCCTGGCGCTACCCCCGAGGAAGTTCGCAGCGCTTTCACCGCCGCATACGCCAACGGCAGCAAGGAAACCGGTGCGCTCTACGCCGACGGCACCGGGCAGATCAACGGGCGCTGGTTCTTCATTCCCACCGCCGTCGCCAACGACCCGGGAACCGGCTTCGCCCCCGGCACCAATCAGGTGCCCGACGCCGCGCGCATCACCCCAATGCCAGTCCCGCCGCCAACTCGCGCGGGCCACGATATCTCGATCGAGGTGCGCATCAACACCGGCGGCGCGGCCATTCTGGGCGTCGACAGTGAATTGCACCACATCATTGAGGAGCCGGGTTACGCCGCGGGTTCACCAGCGCGTCGCGCGGTGAAACTCGCTTCGGGCAGCGAAATCCCCAACCGCGACTTCGTCCTCAACTGGCGGGTGGCTGGCGATGCAATCGCCGAAGGATTCTTCACCCACGCCACGCCGTTCTTCATGTCTGGCCCAGCCATGATGGTCAAGCGCGAGGATTGGGGTTCCACCGATGACGCCTCCACCTGGGTCGACACCGACGGCTACTTCACGCTGGTGCTCTCTCCGCCAGCGCGCATGGAAGCCAAAGATGTCCGCGCTCGCGAGGTCATCTTCGTGCTCGACACCTCCGGTTCGATGAGCGGCTTTCCGATCGAGAAGGCGAAGGAAGTGATGTCCAAGGCAATCGGCGCTCTGCGCGCCCAAGACACATTCAACTTGATCACCTTCTCCGGTGACACGCACATCCTGTGGGAGCAGTGCCGCACCGGTACTCCAGAGAACATCGCCGCAGCGCAAGCCTTTGTTGATGGCCAGCGCGGCGGTGGCGGCACAGAAATGATGGCGGCGATCAACGCGGCACTGGTGCAGACCGCCGCCGGCGGCGCGGCGCAGCTTGATCCGATGGCGCTGGCCAACCTGCCAGCCGATGGTCGTGAAGTGGAGTTGGTCGCGGCGATGACTGCAGTGACGCAGGACGGCAACGGCCAGACGGCGGTGTCGGTCAGTCCGCAACTGAGCATTCCGCTGGGACTGTCGGTGGCCCTGCCCACTGTTCTGCAGCCCGAAGGCGTGCAACTGATTCTGAAGGGCCAGTGGCTGACCCGCGATGGCCAGCGCCTCCTGCAGGTTCGCGAGGCATCGTTCGCGCACGACCGCCCCGGCGCGCCGATGCGCATCTGTGTCTTCATGACCGACGGCTATGTCGGCAACGATGAGGCCATCATTCAGGCGGTGGCCGACAACGCCCGCACCACGCGAGTGTTTTCCTTCGGCATCGGCAACTCTGTGAACCGTTACCTGCTCGATGGGATGGCCCGCGCTGGTCGTGGCGCAGTGGACTATGTCCTGTTGTCATCAGATGCTGAGGCAGCGGTGAACACCCTGACCAAGCGCATCCAGACGCCGGTGCTGACCGATGTGTCGGTGGCCTTTGAAGGCCTGGAGGTGCGTGACTGCGTGCCAGCAATGAACGCCCTGCCCGACCTGTTCGATGTCACTCCGCTGATCATCAACGGCCGCTACAACCGCAGCGGCGCGGGAACGATCGTGGTTCGTGGCACAACCGCGGCTGGTCCCTGGGAGAAGCGCATTGCGGTAGAAACGCCACCACTGGCCGACGGCAACCCAGTAGCCCCCACGCTGTGGGCGCGCTCTCGGGTGGACCAGCTGCTCGACGGGCATCTTGACGAAGCCCAGACCAACTCACTTAGCGCCGAACTGCGCCGCCAGATCATCGCTCTGGGTGAGCGCTACAGCATCATGACTCCACTCACCAGTTTCGTGGCGGTGGAGAAGGCGCGCGTCACCGTGGGTGGCCGCGCGGTGCTGGTGGCCGTGCCGATTGAACTGCCGCAGGGCACGCGCTGGGAAGGATTCTTCGGCCCACTGCATGCGCCAGTGCGCCCCATCACCGATAGCCGTCATGGTGCCCTGCACGCCTGGGCGGAGAACGCACGCCAGAACGCGCCAGTCTGGTTCGACATCGACGCCGATGGCCTGAGCGAGAGAGTCGAAGTTGAGTCGCTGGCGCTCCTGGGAGACATCCCGGCAGTTGCCGATTCTCTGGAGCGGTATCGCAGCGCTGTGGCTGGTGACCCCACAGCGGGAAAGCCGACCAGTTCATCGTTGAGTGCTCGTGGTGATCGGCTCGGCGCAATTGCCCTCGGCGAGCGAAGCGAGAGCTTTGGATTCAAGCACGCGCAGGGTGGTGTGGGCGAGCTGGGCTCTCAGGGCCGAACCTCTCTGGTGAGCGACAATGGCCGCATGGCTGGTGGCATGGCCGCGCCCGCTCGACCGGGTCTGCCTTCCAGCGGCGGCACATTCGCGGGAGTTGCGGTTGTTGTCCAATCTGGCGGCGTCGGAGGTGGTGGTGGTGGAAGTGGTGGGTTGGTCGGTGGGTCCGTGGTCGACGGGACTACTACCGGCACATCTCTGCACTTCCTCGCCCCTTCAGTTACCCCGGCGGCGCCTGCAGAGGCGGGTCCTGGTGCGAGCAAAGCTGCCGCACGGCGCGGAGCGGTCGATCCCGCAGCCGTATCCGCGCCTCCACCCCCACCAGCGCCGGTGGCGATCGATCCGGCGCAGTGGTCGACCTACGACATCCGCGACTTGGTCGGCTTCGGCGTCGATGCTCAAGCTGATGTTGAACGCCAAGCGGTGGAGTTGGTGGTGCGGATGCAGGAAGCAAGCGACAAGGCCCGTTGGATTGATCAAGGTGGCGCCGACGCTGCATGGACAGCCCACGACGGAGTGCTGCTAGTGCTGGCCCCCAAGGTCATCCACAAGCAGATTGCGGCGTTCCTCCGGGCCGAGCGCGAAGCCGCGACCCGGAGTGCGGCGGGCGATCCACAGTTGGTCGAACACGCCCTCAAGGTCCGCGGCGCCACCCCGTCGAGCGACCGGGTCTTTGAACCGGCCGAACTTGACGCACTGTGGGACCGCCTCGACGACGGGCTGCTGATGCTGGCCCTGTGCGGCCGGGTGCCTGCAGAGCAACTCGACGAGTCACCGCTGGGGATCCTGGTGGCCATCCGCCTCAGTGACACTTCAACACACACGCTCGATGCGCTGGCCCTGCGCGGGTTCGCCCGCGATGCAGTCTCGGAACCAACGCGCGTGGCCGTGGGCCGTCTGCGCCGCGAGTTCCTAGATGACGCTGCCCTGTCCGATGGTGTGGAGCGTATTGCACCGCTGGCGCCCGGTTCCATGAAGCCCGCTGTCGAGTAACCCCCCGGCCCCACTCCGCGGTCAAACTGTTGTGATCGTCCCGCTGTTTTGACTGCGGAGTGGGGTGGAGTCGAGCGGCGCGGTAGATTCACCGCCAGTGATGCTCTTCGGCGCCGCGTTCCTCAAATGCTTCATCGCTCTGCTGGCGATTGTTGACCCGCCGGGCAATGTGGGAATCGTTCTGGGAATCACCGAGGCCGACGAACCACACCACCGGCGACGCCAGATTCTGCGTGGGCACATCTGGGCACTGGCGCTGCTGGTGGTGTTCCTGTTCGCCGGGCGCGCCGTACTCATGTGGTTTGGGCTCACCGTTGATGCCGTGCGGGTCGGCGGCGGGCTGATCCTGCTGAAGATTGGGTTCGATCTTCTGACCGCCGAAGAGAAAACCAAACACTCCGCCGAAGAGGACGCCGACTCCCGCACTCGCAAGGATGTCAGTTTCTTCCCGCTGGCCATGCCACTGATCGCCGGGCCGGGTGCCATCACCGTGGTGCTCTCCAGCGCGGTCGAGGGTTCTCAGCAGTCAACCGAGTATTGGCTGGGGGCGCTGGTGGCCATTTTCGCGGTGATCCTTATCAGCTGGCTCATCCTGAACTCGGCAACCGGAGTACTTCGCATGCTTGGAAAGAGTGGCGTTGCGGCGATCACCCGGATCATGGGCTTTCTCATCATCTGCATCTCGGTACAGATGATTCTGGTGGGCGCCGAGCAGATTCTGAAACATGGCGGCGCCAGCACCGCCATGGCGGCCGCACCAGCCGAGCAGCAGGCCGCGCCGGGGTCGCCGCAGGGTGAGCCCGCAGCGCCGGACGCCAGCGCCCCCCCGCGGGTACTGGTGTTCTCCAAGACAGCCGGGTTCCGTCACAGTTCCATCCCCCGCGGCATCGAGGCGGTCCGCGAGATCTGCGCCGATGACTACGCCGTCGATGCCACCGAAGACGCGGCGCAGTTCACGCCAGACAACTTGAGGCAGTACACAGCGATCATCTTTCTGTCGACGACCGGTGATGTGCTGGACCCGGAGCAGGAAAAGGCCTTCGAGGGCTGGCTGCGGGCCGGCGGCGGGTATGTGGGCATCCATGCCGCGGCCGACACCGAGTACGACTGCCCCTTCTACCAACAGGCAGTCGGCGCGGCATTCAAGTCGCACCCGCGCATTCAGCCGGCCACCGTAAAGGTGGAGAACCGCGAGCACCCTTCCACCAAGATGCTGCCAGAGGCGTGGCCGCGCACCGACGAGTGGTACTCGTACCGCGCAAATCCCCGCGCCACCACCGGCATGCTCATCCTCGCCGCGCTCGACGAGTCAACCTCTGAAGGGGGCGGCATGGGCGATCATCCGATCGCCTGGTGCCACGAGATAGACAAGGGTCGCGCCTGGTACACCGGCGGCGGACACACCGACGAGTCCTTCAGCGAGGAACTGTTCCGCGCTCACCTGCGCGGCGGACTGGACTGGGCGACGCGCCGCGCGCCTCAGTGACGCGCCCGCTGAATCTGCTCAATCAGTTCCCGAACGCGGGCGCGAAACTCCTCAGGCATCTCTGACAGGTGCCCAGCCGGATCGACTTCACCCTCGAAGACCTGATCGTCGCCGCTGGTGATCTCGACATCCAGTTTGGAGTCGTCGGAATCCGACTCAACCTCAATGCGCAGATCGCCATCAACGCAGATGGCGCGGCAGGTGGCTTGGCGAGCGGTCACATGCGGCGGCAACGGTACGCCGGGGACGGTGAGCGCCCGCACCCCGGCACGGCTCGGCGGGTTGGAATGGACGGGCCCATTGGCCACACGCGCACGCAACTCCTCCAGAATCATGGATTGAAGTGCCGGTTCCATCCCCTGGAGACGCTCGTGAAGGTCCTTCATGGCGCTGGGGGGGATATTCATCGAGGACGGCATCGACATGCCATGCGCGCCCGAGGGCGGGGCATCTTCCGGCGTCACATCAATAGTGACGGGTTCGTCAGCACCCGCCCGCAGCACCTGAATCGAAACCGGGTGGCCTGCGCGGCGCGAGCGGATCAGTTCTACGAATGCAGCTAGGTCGTTCACTTCGGCGTCCTCAATGGCCACGATGACATCCCCCTGCTGCAACCCCGCCTTCTGGGCAGCCGATCCCGGAAAGACTTGGTTGATGATGATGCCGCCACCCTCAACGCCCAGCGTCTCGCGCGTGGCGTCGTCGAGTTCCCCAATTCCCACACCGAGCCGCGGGCCCGGAGCGAAGCCGACATCCCACTCCCCGGGCTCGACCTCTACCTGCACATCCACGGTCACATCCTCATCCTCGTCGGCTAAGAAGGTCCCGGAGAACACCTGCGGGTTGAACTGCATAATCGGCCCCTGGGAACCATGCATCCCTGGGACGCCGCCCTGCACGATCACCTTGCGGATCTGGCGTTCCTCGTTGCGCGGGGCGCGATTGGCTGGCCCGCGCTGGTCATCATCGCTAGACCGGTCGCTGTGCTTGTCGCGCCCCGCGCCCCCACCATCAGGGCGGTTGTCCGGCCGATCCTGATTGGCTACCACTCCGCGATGGCCGTTCTGGCAGCACGGGCAATTGGGGCAGCAGGAATTGTTGGACTGCTGGGCCGAGGCGCGCGGGCCCACCCAGCCACAGCCGGCTAGCCCCAGAGTGGCGGAAGTTAGTGCGATCAGGCTGATGGTGGCGTAGCGCATGGGAGTCTCCGTTGGATTGGGAATGCTATCCCCCCCCCCACGGGGCAAACTCACGCCTCGCTGAAGTCGTCGGCCGCCATGTATGTGCCGCGTTCGAGCCGCACAATCTGCCGGAGCAGGTCGTTGGCCAGCGCCGAAGCGCCGAAACGGAACAGTGTGGGTGAAAGCCAGGCGTCTCCCAGCGTCTCCTTCACCATCACCAGATAGTGCAGCGCCGACTTGGCGGTGCGGATCCCCCCGGCTGGCTTCATGCCGATGCGCAGACCGGTGCGGTCGAAGTGGTCGCGGATGGCCTCAAGCATCACCAGCGTTACTGGCATGGTGGCCGCTGGTTGAACCTTGCCCGTCGATGTCTTAATAAAGATGTGTCCGTCGCGCGGCGGCGGCGCCCCCGGTGCAGAGCAGGCCGCCTCGATCGCCAAGTCACTGGCCCGCCGCACCGCATCGAGCCCCCCGAGTTCGCCGGTCTCCAGGATGATCTTCAAGTGCGCGCCGCCGCAGGCCCGGCGGATCTGGCGGATCTCTTCACGGATCAGATCGTGCTGACCAGCTAGAAACAGGCCGCGCGATATGACCATGTCGATTTCATCCGCGCCAGCCTCCACGGCCGCGGCACAGTCGGCCAGACGAACCTTCAACGGGAACTGTCCGCTGGGAAACCCGCTGGCCACCGCCGCCACCTTCACCGTGCTGCCCCGCAGCGCGGTGCAGGCCGTCGGCACCAGCATCGGATACACGCAGACCGCAGCCACCGATGGCACTGGTTCTTTGAGCGCGCCCTCCCACGGCCGAATCGCCTTGTGACAGAGACTGCGCACCTTCTCCGGCGAGTCTTTGCCTTCCAGAGTGGTCAGGTCGACCATTGACAATGCCAAGCGCAGCCCCTGCCGCTTGGAGCTCGACTTGATCGATCGCTTGGTGAACGAGGCCGCGCGGCGCGCCGCCATCACCGGCTCGACCGTACGGTCGAGCGTCACGACTCAGCCACCTCGCGCGGCGCGGAACATCGCCGGCAGCGAAGTCACATTCCGCAGCCGCAGTCCCTGAGGATCGGTCGCCGACTGGATGTAATAAACATAGAGAACTTCGGCGCGCGAATCGATCACGCAGAGGTTCTGGTACGGGTGGCTGGTGTCGTTGCCGCCGAGCCCGTTGTTCACGGTCACCACGGCAAACCCCTCGTTGCCCATGGTGGAATCAGCCTCGGCCTGTCGCTCGCCAATGCGGCCAGCCTGCAGCAGCACCATGCCGCCGAGCACAAAGGCCGAAGACCAGAGCACGCTGGATGAGATTGAGAGTTGGGAGCGCTTCATGGATTACCTCGATGCTCCGCCGGAGCCACTGGCCATGTCGGTCTGCATGTTGCGGTAGCCCAGGCCGACCAGCTTGCTCTGCTGCTCGTTCCACTGCATGGCCACCACTTCCTGATTGAGTTCGTCGACGATATAGAGGACACCGACGGTGGTGCCGTTGATGGTGCCGCCCACTGCGACATAGGAGCCACGGCGTCGGCCCTGCGCCGAGGCATCTGGGCTGAGGGTGACCGCCGCCAGCAGGGCCAGCAGCACGGCGTTCAGCACAATCAGTCCTGGAAGTCCGCGTCGCTTCATTTGAGAGGTCTCCGAAATCAGTCGAGGTGAGTGCGCTTGCTGGGCATGATGCTGACCGCCACCACCATGACTAGGCAGAGGACGATCACGCCGTAACCCAAGGCCGGGCTGGAAACCTGATTCTTGTCGATGGGTGGGTCCGGCGGACGGACATCTTCCTGCGCCAGCGCCGCGCCGCCGGTGGCCAGCGTGGCGACCAGTGCCGAGGTCCAAATGCTCGGGCGAATCTTCACATTCGGAGGATAGGCGCACCGCCCGAGGCGCACAAGGGTTCCAGTGTCCAGCGCCCCTTGGCATCGGCGCCCACCATCGTCAGGGGGAAGTCCGGGTCATGATCCAGCGCCACCTGCCAATGCTCGGCGCGCCCCTGAGCGAGGAATGCCTTCTTGGTCTGCATCGTCTCCCACGAACTCATGTCGTAGCCGAGGCTCGCTGAGAGATGAGCGTGGTGCCGGGTCGGCAGAAGATCGCCGGGGAACACCACGGTGCCGGACTCGGTTTGAATCCACACCCCCTGCTGGCCGGGAGTGTGTCCGCCGAGGGGCTGCACTGAGAGACCCGGCAGGATTTCGGCGGCGCCCTCAACCAACTGAACCTGATCGCGCAACGGGAGCAGATTGGCCGGCAGGTAGGTGCGCGCCATGATGCTGCGGTTGGCTAAGGCATCGTCCCACTCGCGGCGCTGAACAACCGCTCGCGCCCGAGGGAATGTGGGGCGGCACTCGTCGGGAGTCAGGCTGGGGTCGGTTGCCCGATCGGCTGGTGCCCGGGTGAGTCCGCCGATGTGATCGAAGTGCAGGTGAGTGACGATGACCAGCGATATGTCAGACGGTGAGGTACTGACCTCAGCTAGGGCATCAACCACGGTGCGCCGTTCCATTTCGTAGATGGCGCGCTCGCGCTCGGTCCACTTGTCGCCATAGCCCGCCTCTACCAGCACGCGTTCGTCGCCGCGCTCCAGCAGTAGCGCGCGCACCGACAGCAGTATGCGGTTGTTCTCATCTGGACTGATCCAGTGGGACCAGATGAATCGGGGAATGACGCCGAACATGGCGCCACCATCGAGGCGGAACGAGCCCACCCGCAGCGGCGTGATCTTCCAGTGCTCAGCCACTTGGGTTCTCAATCACTTGCAGCTTGCCGTTCATGGTGCGCCAGTGTCCGGGGTAAGCGCAAACCAGCGGATATGTCGCCGCCTTGGTGGGCGCGAAGCACCACATCGTGCCGCTGGTGCCAGGGTCAATCAGCCCCATGGCCGCCAAGACCTTGGGAGAACTCGGGATGTACTCCCGCGCCTTTCCATCGGCCGACTGATTCATCAGGTCGCCCTTCACTCCGATCTCACTCAGCGAACCCGGCGCGCAGAGCATCAGGTTGTGTTGCAGCGAGTCCGGGTTCTCCATCGTGAATCGGAGCGGCGTTCCTGGGGCGCAGCGGAATGTGCTGCGGTTCCAGCGCATCTGCCCGGGGAGGCAACTCAGTTCGACACTCTGGAAAGTGAGTTCGCGAGTGTGGTCGTTGCGAGCAGGGGCCGGGATGCGGGCGATTGCCTCGAGGGCCAGAATCCGCCGCGCTTCACCCTGCGCGGCGTCTGAGTAGATGGTGGCGAACTGGTCCTGAGCGGCGGTCAGTCCGGCGACATCAGCGGACAGGATTGCTGACTCGAGCCCGCTGACGGTGGATCGTGTGGCCGCCTCAGTCGGCAGCGCAGCGATTGCGGTGAGGATTGCCGCGGCATCCATGGGCTGATTGGCCCCGGAGGTGATGGCCGGCACCGTCGGCGCCGCGGCGATGCGGGCGTTCCGCCAGCGAATCACGGTGCCGCCACTGTGAACCTGAAAGGCGATGCGGCCGCTCTTGTCGGCCAGCGGGGCGTAGTCGGCGCATGGCACTCCGTTGACCCAGGTGCGGGCCCGGTCGCCGCGGCACTCGATTCGGTACTGGTTCCACTCGCCGGGGTGGAACGCTGCCCGGGCCGGTTCGCTCTCCGAGAGGTCGTCGAGCCATCCGGCGCGGCCCTCGTCGTAGAGGCCGCCCGACCAGCGCCGGTTGGTCATTTCAATCTCAATCTGGGCGCCGACCACCCGACCCTTCAGCGGCGAGCCGTCGGGTCCGGGCTCGGCGCGACTGCGGATCTGGACCCCTGAGTTGCCCTTCTCGATGAGCACCTCCACCTCCAGCAGGAAGTCCGACCAGTCGCTCGGGCTGACTAGGAAGGCGTTCCGAGCGGCATCCCCGGATCCGCGCAGCTCCCCCCCTACCAGTTGATACGAGGCTGGGCCGCCGTAGATGGTCCAGCCCTCGAGTGACTCGCCGATGAACAGCGGCTCGGCGGCGGGCCAGTTGGTGTCTGCATTGGGTGGAGGTGTGGGACTCCCCTCTTGCTCAGTTGCGCTCAGCGGAGCGACAAGGCAGACCAGAGCGATGCAATGCGCGATTGGCATGCGACGAATGTACGCCGCCACGCACCGACTCCCCGTACCTTGCGGCCAATGATTCCCACCCCGACAGTTCTTTGTGCTGGTGCTGCGGGCGAAGTGACCGGCTCGGCGAACCTGATCGATACCGGGCGGGCCAAGGTGCTGGTGGATTTCGGCCTGTTCCAGGGCGGGCACTCGCAGGAAGAGCGCAACGCCGAGCATCCCGGCTTCGATGCCCGCGAAGTTGACGCGGTCATCCTTACCCATGCCCACATGGATCACTGCGGCCGAATGGGGCGCCTAGGCAAGTTGGGGTGTCACGCCGGGATCTGGTGTACCGAGCCAACCGCGGAAGTGATCGCCCGGGTGTTGCGTTCTTCGGCATCGCTGCAGCGCCTGCGAGTGGAGGAGCACGCCAGCGGCACTGTGCCATCGATGCGCGTGCTGGCCCCCGCGTCAATGGCCACCGGTGAACTTGGTCGTACCACCGTGCCGCCAATCCTCTACTCAGAGGCTGAGGCCAAGTCAACCGCAGGACAGGTGCGATCATGCGGGTATGGCGAGGCGTGTCAGATTGCCGAGGGTGTGAATGCGACCTTTCTCGATGCTTCACATGTCATCGGCTCGGCCAGTGTGCTGCTGGAGTGGGGACGCGGTTTGTCGCGGCGGCGCCTGTTGTGCTCGGGAGACATCGGGCCGGCGCGCAGTCCGTTGCTGCGTGCGCATGGCCTGCCAGCCGAACCGGTGGAGACGCTGCTGATGGAATCGACCAACGGTGGGCGCGATGGCGGTGGCGCTGGCGGTCCGATGGTTCGCGTTGTGACACCACACATTGATGGCGCAACGGCTGTGGCGGGCGGGCCGAGCGAGTCGTTCTCGGAGTATCTGCGTCAGGCCGTAGCGAGCGGGCGGAGGCTGCTTTTCCCGGCATTTGCGCTGGGGCGAATGCAACTGCTGCTGTCTTGGATTGCCAGCGCGGTCCGCGAAGGAACAGTGCCGGAGTTTCCGGTGTTTGTGGACTCGGCGATGGCGGCACGGATCTGCGACCTCTATGCGCGGCATGGCCACCTGCTGGATCCGGCCCCGGCCCGATTGTGCGCGCGAGGTGAAACTCCATTTGGATTCGAGGGGATGCGACTGCTGCGCTCGCGCCGGGAATCCGAGGGGGCCATCGCGCAGGACGGCGCCTCGGCATTGATGGCTGGCTCCGGATTCTGCGATGCCGGGCCGGTGCTGCGTCACCTGGCCCGCATGCTTGGTGATGAAGGCTGCGACATTGTGTTCACCGGGCACCAGATTGCCGGCACGCTGGGGCATGCATTGTCGCATGGCGCCTCGCGCATTGAACTTCATGGTCGGGAGATTGCGGTGCGGGCGCAGGTGCGAGTCGTGTCTGGGTTCTCTGGGCACGCCTTTCACGGCGACCTGCTGAACTGGGCGCAGCAGCGGGTGATTCCGGGCGGCCGGGTGATTCTCAATCACGGCTCACCGGCGGCGCGCGATTCGTTCGCCGCCACACTGCGTACGCACGGCTACCGAGTGGATCTTCCACAACCGGGCGAAGCGATCTCGATCTAGTTTTGGTGGCGCCGGGGCAAGCGTCGAGTCAGACGTTCACGCCTTCGACCCGCAGCAAACGCAAGAAGCCCATCCGGGAGAGCAGTTGATGAAACTCGGCGGTCGGCTTGCTGAACACCAGCGGCAGGCCGGCATCGCGGCAGGCGCCGTGGAGCAGGAGCAACGCTTCGAATCCGCTACTGGACATCGCCGAGACGCGTGAAACATCAACTCGGCAGCGGCGGGCTTCGCGAGGTCGCGTGCGCACCGCCGCATCGAAGCCGCGTTGAAGTGCCGCAGAGAGACCGGAGTCGACCACGGCCGTGGTGAGCCGCAGGAGGAGTTCATCTCCCTGGCAAGTGACTACCAGCGGCGACACGGCATCGGTCATCGCGCCGAGCATACGGCAACCTCTGCGCTCAGAGACTTTGAGGTGAACCCAACAGCCGCTTTGGGGGAACTGCGCCGATCCTGTTCTCTAGCACCATGAGGGGAGGCTGGACTGAGGTGAACTGTGATGATGGTGATGCGGCCACGCAGAGTCTGATAATACATAACCAAGAAGAAATGACTGGTTGTGAATAGATGGCGCAGAACTTGGTATGTTCCCCGTGGAACACAAGGAGGTGCGCCAATGAATGACGAGACCACTAGCGCGTCCCGGGACAGTTTGAAACAGGTAGGCAGATTGGGGAGGGGGTTGGGAAGGCTGATTCCTGTGGGAAAACCGCGGGTCTCGAGCACCGCGCCAGTCGTGGAGATCGAACAGCACGCTGGCCCGAAAGTGGGCGCGCAGGTGCCGCTGCCAGCGCTTCCAGCGGTGGTGCCCCTGCCAGCCAGTCCGGGCGGAATCACGGTTGTGGAAGTTGCTATAGACCGAATCGTCGGAAACTCCAGACAGCCGAGGACAGAGTTCGTGGAGGCGGCGATCAAGACGCTGGCGGCAAGCATCGAGACTAATGGTTTGCTCCAACCGATTCTGCTTCGCCGGATGCCTGGCCCATCAGAACGGTACGAGTTGGTAGCTGGCGAGAGGCGCTGGCGCGCGTTCAAGTCGCTCGGAAAGGCAACCATCCCAAGCATCGTTCAGCAGGCCACTGATGGCGAGGCTGCGGTGCGCAGCCTCGTGGAGAACATCCAGCGCGAGGACCTGAACCCGATGGACCGGGCGTTCGCGCTGCGGCGATTGATCGATGACTTCGGCAAGACGCAGGCGGATGTCGCCCAGGTTGTTGGACTCGACAGGACATCGGTCACCAATCTCATTCGCCTGTGCGACCTTGATCCCTGGACGGCCGGTTGCGTCAGATCTGGAAATCTCAGCCAAGGACACGCCAAGGCGCTGCTGTCAATTGTCGATTCCAACATGCGCAAGGCGGTGGCCCAGCGCGCCATCACAGAGAGCTGGTCAGTTCGAAGCTTGGAGCGAGAGGTCCAGCGTCTGGCGGTCCCAACCACTCCCAATTCGCGATTGGGACATTCAACGCAGGTCACGAACGCACACATCGCGGACCTTGAGCGACGCATCAGCGCCACGATCGGAGCGAAGGTCTCGATCAAGACTGGTCGGAAGAAAGGCACTGGAACTCTGGCGATCGACTTCGCCTCAAACGAACAGTTCGAGGGTCTGTTGGACCGATTGGGATTCACCAACGACGCGCAGTAGGTTATCAGACCGTATGGGGCGAGCGACTATGGTGATCTGACGATGCCATCGACATTCCCGCAGGTGCAGTCAGTCTCATTCCGCCGCCGTGACAGTTCGTCGTCAGCCAAACCAGAATTCTGTTTCACCGATTACGAGCCCGACGAGGTGGTGGAGGGGCGCGCGATGCGCGAGCACCTCAGATTCGCCGCCTGCTACTGGCACACCATGCGCAATGGTCTGGGTGATCCATTCGGCGCCCCGACGGCGATCACTCCGTGGGATGACGGCACCGATTCTCTCGACAACGCCCGACGCCGCGCCGATGCGTTCTTCGAGTTCCTCAGCAAGTGCCGCATCGGGTTCTACTGTTTCCATGATCGGGACGTGGCCCCGGTCGGCGCTTCAGTATCCCAGAGCGAAGAGAATCTCAATCGCATCGCCGATCACCTCGCGCAGTTGCAGCACGCCACCGGAGTCGGACTGCTTTGGGGAACAGCGAATCTCTTTTCACATCCGCGCTATTGCCAGGGGGCGGCGACCAGTCCCAGCGTTGAAGTGTTTGCGCATGCGGCGGCGCAGGTGCGCGCCGCACTCGAAGTCACGCACCGCCTCGGCGGACAGGGCTATGTGTTCTGGGGCGGGCGCGAAGGCTACACCTCACTGCTCAACACCGACATGAAGCGCGAGCGGGCCCAGCTGGCCCGCTTCCTGCACCTGGCCGCTGAGCACGCTCGACAGATCGGTTTCACCGGCCGCCTTTACATCGAACCCAAGCCGATGGAGCCGACCACGCATCAATACGATTCCGACGCCGAGGCAACTCTCAACTTCCTCCGCGAGTTCGGTCTGCTTGATCGCTTCGCGCTCAATATCGAAGTCAATCACGCCACGCTCGCCGGGCACTCGATGGAGCATGAGATGGAGGCCGCCGCTGCTGCCGGCGCGCTCGGTTCCATCGACGCCAACATGGGCACGCCCGGGTTGGGCTGGGACACAGATTGCTTCCCCACCGACATCGCTCTGGCCACGCGCATCATGCTGGTGGTGCTCGGCATGGGCGGGTTCGCCAGCGGCGGCCTGAACTTCGACGCCAGACGGCGGCGCGAGAGTTTCGAGCCCAATGACCTGTTTCACGCCCACATTGCCGCGATGGATACATTTGCCCGCGGCCTGCGAAACGCTGCGGCAATCCGCGCCGATGGCCGCATCGCCGAGTTCGTCCGTCAGCGCTACAGATCGTGGGCGTCGCCGCTGGGGCAACGCATCGAGCAGGGAACGATGACCCTTGCCGAACTGGCGAAGATCGCCCACGAACTGCCCGAACCCGCTCTCGGCAGCGCCCGGCAGGAAATGCTCGAGGCGATCATCAACGACCTATCTCGCTGACGCCACAACCACCGCACCTCATCACGGCGGGGGAATGAAGCGGTAGGTACCACCGGTCTGCGTGGCGATGTCCTCCAGATCGATGGCGGCGCTGCGGTCGTGAAAGGCGATGGTGTTCACTTTCGTCCTGTTGTTCCAGTTGGTGTTCAACGCCTGGTGCACCGCCCACGGGTTGTCGAAGCCCCCGTCAGTCATGAGGAAGATCGCATCCGGCTGCATCCGCAGGGCATCGGCCAGAGCATCCACCGGATTGGTGGAGCCGCCACCCGGTACATGGATGGCCCAGTCAACGAACTTGCGCTTGTTGGCCGCGGTCGCCAGCACCATACCCTCCGCTGGCATGCCCTTGCTGATTGACTCAAAAACGAAAACATAGAACTTCACATCCGAGTCGAGCCGGTCGATTGACTTCTGCAACTCAGTCTTGGCGTGCACCAGCCGACTCCCGGGGCCGCCCCCCATGCTGCCGGAGTAGTCGACGATGTACACAAACGAATCTCCCACCGCCTTGGAGCCCATGAAGTCGGCGCCTTTGCCGGAACCTGAGCCGGGCGCCGCGCCGTTTCCCCGCGCCTGAGCGGCAGGTGGAGCGTTGACGACCGGATCAGGATTGGTCTCGAAGCCATAGACCGGCGCTGGTCCAAGCGGCCCGAGCTGAACCAACTGAGTCAACTCATCTGGGTCGGTTCCCTGCGCCGTCGCGGGCCCAACTGCATCCGGTGAACCAGCTTGCGCCGCATTTCCGTCACCGCTGCCGCTTCCAGAGCCTTCGGCGCCGCCGCCCGATCCATCACCCGAGCCTCCGGAGCCCAACCCGGAACCAAGTCCAGTGCCCAAGGCACCCTCGCCAGATGCCCCAACCTCGGCGGCGAACAGTGCCCACAACATCATCAGCAGCAGAACCACGGCACCACCGAACAGTCCGCCTATCGAACCGCGGCGGAATCCGCTGGAGCACAAAGGGATCACCGCCCCACGCCCCAGTTCACCTTCGATCGCGAGATGGCAACGGTCATGGGCATCGCTGCAGTATCGTAGATAGCGTCCACGGGCGGGATCTGCTGTGCAACGACGGCTCCTCCAAACAGTTCTCTGCCCACATTGCTGGCACGGCTTCACCCCGGATGAAGCCTTGTGGATCGCCGCCCACCCGGATTTGAGGGGAGACCCACTGCTCTCCGGGGACGAGTTTCAGAGGTTCCTCCCTTCGCGCTTCGCCCCCAGCGGCGAGGCAATCGATGAGCGCGGCTCGCGCTGCCAACGCCAGGCCTGCCCCAAGTGTCACTTGCCAATCTCTTCAATCCTGTTTGAGAAGCCAGCTTCAATCTTCTCTCTGGTCGGCCAGCAAGCATCTGGCAAGAGTCACCTACTCGCCGCCGCCGCCTGGCGCATGCGCCAGAGTTTCCCCACCCAGTTCGCGCTCTCCTTCGCCGACGCCGACCCGCTCAGCAATCGGCTGATCAACGACAACGAAGCGAGCCTGTTCCTGCCCAGCAACCCTCAGGCGCTGGTCCATGTTGAGAAGACTCAACTGCAGGGATCGACCTACGACTCGGTGCTGTTCTCCCCGGGCGAGCCGACCCTTCTGCCGCGGCCATTCCTCTTTACCATGGCGCCGAGCCGTGGGCACCCCAACGAGCGCTTGGCTGGCGATGCGCGAGTAGTGCTGTGCGCCTACGACAACGCCGGTGAACATTTTCTGCCTGGGGCCGACACCCCGACCGCGCCGGGGACCCAGCACCTGTCCCGCAGCAAGGTGGTCCTGTTCGTTTACGACCCGACTCAGGACCCCAGATTCCGCGCCCGATTGCAACAGCGCTCTACCGATCCGCAGGTAACCGCTCCGGCGGGCACAGGCCGGCAGGATGTGATTCTCGGCGAGATGGCCAACCGATTGCGAACCTATCGCGGCGGAGCGGTGAGCGCGCGGATTGAGGTTCCACTCATCGTGGTGGTCTCCAAGAGTGATGTGTGGAGCGGGCTTCTTCCTGGTCATGACCTCACATCCGATCCGTGGCGAGCGAGCGAAACCCTGCGCGGGCCGGCGATCTTCGATCGGCAGCGAGTGGAGACGACCAGCGAAGCACTGGGGCGACTCATCGCTCAGACCGCCCCGGAGTTCGTGGCGTTGGCCGAAGATTCTTTCGAGCGGGTGGTCTACATCGGGGTCAGTGCGCTGGGTTGTGCCCCGCAACTCGACCAAGCGAGTGGACTGCTAAAAGTTCGCCCGGCGGAGATACGCCCGCGCTGGGTCGAGGTCCCATTCCTGTATTCGCTGGCGCGGTGGTCGAGGACCCTGGTTCGCACTCACGATGTTGAACCCGCAGTGGCACCAGCGGCCAGGGGGATGAGTCATGGCCAGTGAACTCATCTACACCTCAGCGAAGCGGGGGCTGGACCTCGGGAAGAGTGGCTTCTGCACCGTGGCGATGACCCGCGGGCTGTCGGGAGTCTTGGCCGAGCGGCTTGAGGCACTCAGTGGGTTCCGTCCGTTGCTCGGGGCGACTGAGCAACCGGTGGCGGCGTCGCATTGGATCATTGATGTGTCGGGCAGCGAGCGGCATGTGCTCAGCACAGTGCGGGCCGCCCCGCCGGATCACACCCGGCGGTCCAACAAGTTGGCCCACCATGTGGTGCTCCGGGATTCGGAACTGATCAGCGCTGGCCCGGCGTGGCTGCTTCTGAATGGCGGCATCATGGTGTCGGAGTGGGCCGCTGAGCCGGAGTTGTTGGATACAGAGCGGCAGATTCCCGATCCCGGCACGACTCAGCCCAGCACCTGCGCCGCTTGGCAACAGTGGGCGGGTGATGCTGGCTGGGCCGGGGTGCTGGTCAATCAGGCCATTCTGGATCGCAGCCGGAGTGTGGCGGTGGTGTATCCGCCGGGTGCGCCGGCGCTGCAACTCATCGCCGAGGCGATGGCCATCCTGCCCCCGTCATTGCGCTGGCGCATTCCGTTCACTTCATTCTTCATGGAGCAGCAGGCCGGACTACGCATCTCGTGGCGGTTCTGCTTGGAAGGCACGGCGGAGGCCGCGGCCGCCCGCCGCTCCCGATCCCTGATCGACCTCTGTGCGCCCACCGCCCTCACCCAGCAGGGCCGCTGTATCGATGCCGCCCGCGCCGGAACGGTTGTGCCTGAGAGTGGATCCCACGCTGCCCCAACGGTGGCTCGAGCGCCGCACCCGACCGCCGCCCGGGCTGCACCATTTGACCTGGCGGAGGATCCCGCGGCCAGACCGGGACGCGCCAGTGGAAGTCAACACACAGGCTCGGCTCTGCCAGCCGATGCCAAGCAGATCGCCACAGCCGAAGGTGATCGAACTCCGCGTTGGCAATCGCGCTGGGTAGCGGTTGTCTTGGCGGCAGTCGCCATCTTGGCCATCGGCATCGGGGCGACGCTGGGCATTTTCTGGTGGCGAGCGGACCAGGCACTTGGAGCCGCGCGGGCGGCGAGTGTCGTGGCTGAGAAGGCGCAAGATTCTGCCGAGCAGGCGGCCCGAACCAAGGCCGCAAATGAGGTCCAGCAGGAGCACGCGTTGCGCGTGAAGGCCGAGCAAGAGCGTGATACTGAAGGAGCGCGGCGCATCCAGGCCGAGCAAGCCGCGGCGCAGGCCGAACGGGATGCGGCGCAGGTCAAGGCCGAACTGGCTGAGGCGCGCACCAGGTTGGCGCAGGCCAATGCGCCAACGGCGGTGGTGCAGCAACCGCCTTCGAGCAATCCCCCATGGGACCCAGAGGCGATTCTGCTGGGCAATGTTCCCCCGCCGGAGTACAGCAGCGGTGATCTAGTAGACAACAGTTGGCGGTTCAGGCCAATAGGTTGGGCAGCGGGGAGCGCGCTGACTCTCAGTCTTCCAGCGGGCGGCTACGGAGCAAACATCCGCACTCACGACGGGAAACTGATCGCCGGTGAGCCGGGATCGCCCATCGCCACGCTCGCCTGGGATGGGCCGGAACTCATCTTCACTTGGACCGTGAAGCACACCCAGGGCAAGACTAAGGAGGCGCTCCTCAATCAGTTTGCCCAGAAGATTGGCCGCTGGAATCAACTCGCCGCCGCGCTGGTGATCCGCGCCGAGGGAGCAGCGCATCCCGGTCGATTCGGGGCACCCGAGGAGGTGTCTCTGACTCTGAATGGGGATGTCTCGAAATCCAAGCTGCCCTTCGAGATCAAGAGCCTCGATGTGGCCTGTCAGGGCATCAGCCGACAGGCGACCGCGGGGGGTGGTTGGTGCCGCATTCCAATCAGTGACCGCCTCGGACCGCTGGGAGAGGTGCAGGTGCAGGTGGTACCGGAAAGAGGCGGCCCGCAGGTCGAGGCGGAATGGATTTGGGACTCCGCCGCGGACCAGTCCCGATTGGCCGAGACGCTGCGCGTACATGAAGCCAACCTCAGCCGTGACCGCCGCGAGTTGGCGAAGCTCGAGAAGGGCGATGACGACCGCAGCAGGAAGCTGAACACAGATGTCGCCGCCGCTGAGCAGCGCATCGGGGAATTGAAGGCAGTGCTGGCGGATCTTCCGGATCGCCTAGCGGCCGCCACCGCAACACTGCGCGTGGAGTGTGCCCCGCCCGGCGGACTGCCGTGGCTGGTCTTCATCGGAGCGGAGCCCAAGCCATGAGTGGGCTGTGTTTGGCCATTGGAGTAGCGGTTCTCCTGCAGGCAGGCGATACGCCGGCGCCCGCTCCTGCGGTGGCGCCTACACCGGTTGAACTTGCCGCCGGGTCATTCCGCCGGTCGTTAGATGGATATGGTCGAGTAAAGCCCAACTGCGCCACGCTCCTGAACTGCGACGCGGTGCCCCGGGCTGTCACGGTGTCCAGTGTCTTGAACCTGCCAGAGGCGCGCAGTCAGTCCGAAGCGAAGGCCATCTGGGTCGAGGGGCGCCAAGTTGGCGGCAAGTGGCAGCGAGTCGGTGGACTACGGTGGGATTCAGCCGAAGTCATCTGGCAGTGGGACGGGTTCTTCGAGGGCACCATGCCTGAGGCGATGGTGGCAGCGGACCGTTGGCTGGCGCTGCTGGCCATCGATGTCGAGGCCGCCAACGGTACGCACTACCAACTGGCGCGGCCGACCAGCCTGATCGAGTTGAGTTTGGCGCGTTCGCGGGACACAACCATCCCACTCGTGCCACTTCCTGGCGACGCGCGCCTCAGCCTCTATCGCGCCGGTGGTTGGAACGAGGTAAAAAACGACGGCCTGCGGATGACGCTGAGTGCACCCGACTCACCCGACCTGGCAATCACCCTCGACCCGGTGGCGCAATCGATGAACCTAGGGTTCGTCGGCGGGCTGGATCAGCATGTGCGGGAACTGCTGCGGGACCTTGAGCAGGTGAAGCGCCTTCGGAAGACCGCGCCGGCCGACATGGCCGAGGCCTATCGGATGCAACAGGCGCAACTGGAGGAGGAGCTCGAGACAGCGCGGATCGAGGCCGCCGCTGCCGCTGCCGACGCGCTGCCAGAGGGTCCGGTGTTGCGGGTGGGCGATGGACAGACCGGACTAGTGCGCTTCGAGGTGACGGTGAAGTTCCCCAAGGCGGAGGGTTCCTGAGATGGCCCGCGCTCAGGAGATCATTGAGTCAGTTCGTTGGGCCGTGCAGGGAGTGGTGAAGGACCACGATGCGGTGGCGGCCATCGCGGAGCGCTGTGCTGCCGCTGTGCGCCGAGTGCATTCGGCCTGTGAGCGGGCTTCGCGCCTGGCGCGCGCTGGGGCGCATGCCGAAGCGGTTGCCATCCTCAATTCCAACCCGATGCTCATGGAGGAAGCCGAGTCGTTCGCGCAGCCAGCCCTCGACGAGTGGATTGCATTCTGCACCGAGAATCTGTTGCCAGCGCCACCACTGGTGGACACGGAGATGATTCAAGAATTGCGTCAAGCGGTTCTCCGGGTAGGAGCCATCCAGCCACTCCTGGTCAGGTTTCGCTTGCAGAACCTAGCTTCGGAGAGCGCCTTGTCTCGCTTGCACACTTTGCGGCGGATCGTGGCCTGTGACCGCGCTGCGCCAGCAGACGCCGACCCTGACCTAGGCCCAGCAATGAAACTGCCGCGTGCTACTGAGAGCGCGTGGCAATCGGACATCATCGCCTTCGAACGCGCGGCGCTGAAGGAACTGCTGAAGGATTTCGATGTGGCGGTAGGTACTGGAAACCTTGAGCAGGCTCAGCGCATCCACGCCGATACAGCTCAAGGTGGCTGGGTCATTGGCGAGGCAGCCCTAGCGGCCGAGAAGATGCTGCGAATGCTGGCCGAGCTCTTGGCTCGCGATGCGGCCGATCGGGCCCGGCAGCTTGCCGAACTGATCCACGCCGACTACATGGCTGAGTCTCTCGATAGTGCCAGCGAGAAGCTCGGCGAGTGGCGCTCCCTGCAGCCTTTGATTCAGGGCACATCCGCGCAATTGCCCCAGAGCGTGCGCGAGAGCGTCACCGCGGTAGAGGATTGGCTTGCCGAACGATTCGCTGATCAGGAGCGGCGCACGCTGGAGCGGGCCCGCCTGGCGGCGCTGCAGGCGCTCTCCGAGGCTGGGCAGGTGCGCCTGGAGGTGTTGCAGGCGGCGTTCCGCTCGGTGGAGGGCGCCCGCGAGGGTTGCCCTGAACCGCTGCGAACGATGGTCGAGCAGCGGCTGCAGTCAATGCGAGCGCGGCAGCGTGCTCGGCGCCGCATGGTTGTGAGTTGCACGGTTCTGGGCGTGCTGGCGCTCCTGGGGGTTACCGCCATTGCGGTGCAGACAACTATCCAGCACTTTCAAGCCAATGAACTTGCCGCCCAAGCGCACGCGCGCCTCGAGAGGGGCGATGTGGATGGAGCGGCGGCGATGCGGGAGAAGGCGCGCGCTTCTGGACTGGCAACCGACGCGCTCGGTGCCGCCGAGGCCGAACTCGAGGCCGCGCTGGAGAGCGATCACCAGCGGGCAGCGAAGTTGCAGGAGTTGCTGGCTCTGGCGGGCCCCCCCACGGCGGAGACCGCCGATCGGACGCCAGTCGATCAGGCCGAGCCTTTGGTCCGCACCACCGAAGAGCGCGAGGCACTCGCTCAATGGCGCAGCACATTCGCGGCAGCCGAGGCGGCGCGGCGCGATGCGCGGTACGGAGCGTTCACTCAGGCGATTGCCAGGGCAACGGAAGAACTGCTGGCGGTTGCCACTTTGGATCCGGTCGAACACGGAACCTCAGCGCGGCTGACTGACCTTGAGGAACAAATCTCAGAACTGGCCCGGCGCGAAGATGTCAGTTCGGCGCTGCGAGTCAGCGCCGAGGCGCTGGTCGCGCGGGCGCGAGTCCTGCGTGAGGGTGTCGAGCTGGCCCGCACCACGGCCGAGCGCGCCCGGCGCGCCAAGCGAATGCTGGCGGATCTCTCAACCAGCATCCGCACCCCACATCGGCACGCCGAGGCGTTGCGGACCTACGCGCGCATCAATCCCGAGGCAGAAGAGGTGTTGGCGTTCGAGCGCGCCGCCGACCTGCTGGTCTGCTGGGAAGCGGTCGCCGCCTGGGATGAGTTGACGGCCGCCTCGCGGGTTGCTGCCGCAACCGTTTCGTCGACAGTCAGTCAGCAGCGGCAGGACCTGCTAGGCGCCTACCTGGTGGCGCATCCGGCCTCACCATTAGCTGCGGCCGCCCAACGGGCGATTGCGGCGCTATCGGCCCGGACGATCAGTTCGACTGCGGTCAAGGACATGGTCGAGCAGTGGCCGCCGATGCGCTATGGAGCAACGCGCCTGCGCGACGGGCGGACTCTCTATCACCCGGCGGGAAGCAGCCTGTCTGAGGCGGAGGTTGGCGGTCGCCTTGTGCTGATCGTGCCAGCCTTCACCTCGAACAACGATCCCAAGACCAGTTTCCAATCCATTCCGACAGCGGAAGTGATCGAGAGCGGTCCGAGTGCGCAGTCCAAGTTGGCTGATGAACTGATCGCCATGCTGCGCATCCCGCCGGGCGAGCTCGGCGTGCCGAGCATCCTCACTGCGATCCACAAGGTGTGCGACGCGCAAGCGGTCGATCCGGCGATCCGGGCCTATCTGGCGCTGACCCTGCTGGAGCAGTTGCTGGTCGAGGCGCCCGCCTTGACGGCACACATCGAGCCTGCCCTGGTGGAGCTGCGGGAGGCGCATGTCGATCAGATCGACTGGGTGAAGCAGAGCAACCCGGCTCAACGGCGGGAGACGGCGGCACTAGAGAGGATCCTTGCCGGGGTGGAGGTGGAAAAGACTTTTCGCGCCCAGTGCGCCGCCGACGAGAAGCTGGCCGCTGACATCCTCCAGTCAACGCTGATCCCCGCCGGAGTTCTGATGGTGACGGCCAGTGAACCCACGCTGCTCAACGATGCGTTCGAAGCTCGGCCCGGCGATGAACTCGTGGCAGTCGAAGAGTCCAACTCGCAGCCGTGCCTCCTGGTTCGCGTGGGGACAGTTGGCGCCGATGGCGCAGTCAACTGGAACACGGCGGCGTTCCGTCAGCCGTCGGGAACGATCCTGTTCGCCTCGCCCCAGGCCGCGCCGGAATTCTTCAACCAGGTGAAGCAGCCTTCACCGTGACTGAACCGAGGCCGAGCCTGATCGGTGTCCGACCCGATGCTGTGCTGTGGGGCGCGGGGGTGTTCGGGTGTCTGGCGCTGGCAGTGCCGTCGGCCCGCGTGGCGGGAAACCTGCAGTGGTGGATTCAGGCGGCGCCAGCAACCGGCGGGGCGTGGGCGCTGCTGGGGGGATTGGTGGCGCTGGTCGCGTTGGTTATGGCCGTGGTGATGACCGCCTCGGTTCGCGCCGAGAGTCGCGGTTCGCTGCTGCACGCTGCTGGCAGCGCGGGGCTCATTGGCTCGGCAATCTGTTTGGCGTTGGCCGCTGGAGGCTCGTTGGCGGGGCTATCAGCGGCCCTGCTGCTTTCTGCGGCGGCGGCGGCGGTGACCAGTGAGATCACCCAGGGCGTGCCGGCAGGCCGAGTCAGCCTGCGCCTCATCATGGCCACCATCGCCGTGCTGGTGGCCTGTGGTGCAGCGGTGCGGTCGGGTGGAGAACCGACATCCTGGGCCGCGGCGGTGGCCATCGTGATTGGTGGTGGCGCAGTGGGCGCGTTGGCTTTGGGGATGCCAACATCAGCCCGCCGTGGACGACGCCTAGCCGGCTGGAGCGCTCTGGTCCTCTGCTGCGCCACGCTGGGCGCGGCTCTCGGGGGCAGCGCCGCGCCAACCGAGATTGTTCATCGCTTCGAGACCGTTGACGGAGCGCGCTGGGCTTTGTTGGCTGGCGCCTTCCTGCTGATCCGTTCGATTCCACAACTGTCGCCGTGGGGACTTCCCGCCCGAAGTGTTCAAGAACCGCGACCTCAAGGAGCTGCTCTCATGGAGATGCCACCAGCCCAGATGCTCGATTCCGCAGATGGCGATCCGGAGGCGCTGGTCGGTCTGTCGACCGGGCGAGCCACCGGGGCGCACGGCCCGTTCTGGTTCGCCATTGCCGCAGTACTGACTGTCGGCACCTTCTTCGGCCTGGCGCTCATTCCCGGCCACGCCATGTACGACTTGATGAACCGCTGCTGGACGAACTGGGCCTGCGCCCTCTTCACCTACTGGGCGCTGCTGCAGTTGCTGGCCAAGGCGTGCAAGGTGTCCATTCAGCAGAAGGCCTTGGCAATTGACGGCATCTTCCCGCAGTCAATCGACTGGGTCCTCTCGCCTGCCACGGCACCAGAGGTGTTGAAGCGAATCAGTTCGCAAGTGGCCCGCCCCCGCGAGTTTCTACTCTTCAATCGCATCCATCTGTGTCTGAGCAACCTGAAGAACATCGGCGAGGTGCGCGATGTCGGGGCGGTGCTCGATTCGCAAGCCTCCGCCGACGCCAGTTCAGTCGATAGCTCCTACACGGCCCTGCGGGCATTGATCTGGGTGATTCCTGTGCTGGGCTTCGTCGGCACAGTGGTCGGCCTAGGGCAGGCCATTAGCAGCTTTACTGGTGTGCTGAGTGCCGACGCCCCGGTGATCGATGCCGCGGCGAGCACCCTGGACGCCGCCGCCGACATCCGCAGCCGACTCACTCCGGTGGTCAGCGGTCTGGCCACTGCGTTTGAGACCACCCTGGTGGCCCTAGTGGCGGCCATCGCCGTGCAGTTGTTGATGACTTGGACCTACAAGAAGGAGGAGCACTTCCTCGACTCCTGCGCCAACTACTGCACAGACCACGTCGTCAGCCGCCTCAAGTTGACCAACTGGTGATGCCGCGAATTCCCGGCGAGGTCGGGCCATGAAGCGCATCCGCGGCACAGAGTCGCCGATGTCCTTCTTCTCCTTCCAGGACATCATCGCCTGCGTCACCGGGATCATGATCTTGGTCACTCTTATGCTGGCGATCAATCCGCTGGGTACCACCATCCAATCGGTGACTAGGCCGGGGCACGCCAAGGCGCCGCAGGTTCCTGATGAGGGGACGACTGCCAGAGTGGAGGAGGCCCGCGAGCGCCTGACCGCAGCCCAGGAGGCGGTCCAGCGGCTGACCACAGAGATCGAGGAACGGCGTACCCGGCCGGAGATTTCTGCCCAGCAGGTGGAGAGCGCCGAGAAGCAGGCCGAAGCCGAAGAACAGTCGCTGCGCAACTTGGAGGCACGCGTTGGTGGGGCCGAATCGCTGCTCGCGCTGGCGGCCAATGCGGAGACGGCGGCCGCGCTCGAGTTGAAGCGCCTGGAGCAGCGCGAGGTGGAGGCCCGGCGTGCGCAAGCCAAGGCTCGCATGAGATTGCGATTGCTTGAAGGAGCCCCCGAAGGCTTCGAGCCAGTAATCGTGGAAATCACTCCCATCGGCATCTCCATTGGCGAACTCGACGAGGAGGGGGTCCCGGGGCTTACCGAGCAGGTCGCCGCCGCCAAAGCCACGGGCGCATTGCGCGCCGCCCTCAGTGGCCGAGATCTGAACGCCACACTAGTGCTGTTCATTGTGCAGCCGGGGGGAATCGAGGTGTTCGAGGAACTGCGCGCCATGATCACTGGCGCCGTGGCCATGGGTTGGCAGCTCTGGGATCCCAGCGGCGGGAGTTTCTTCTACGCCCCCGAGAAGTTGGTCGTTCCCCCGGCGGCCGAACTCGGCGAAAGCACTGCGCCATGAGACGGCGCGTGCCCGGACCGCGAAAGAGCAACCGGCTCAGCGATGCGATGGAGTTGTTCCTCGACGCCTTGTGCAACACCCTCGGGGTGATCATGTTCATCATGCTGGTGGTGGTGATCTTTGCAGCGCCAGCGGCTGAGGCTCCCAAGAGTCCAGTGACCACTGCTAGCGAGGCCCTCAACACCGAGCGCCAGGCGGCCGACGCGGAACGACTGGCTAGCGATCTTCTGCAAGTTCTCGCCGCGCTGCCACCGGCGGGTGATCCGGTGCTGATCGAGCGTTGGCAGAAGACCATCAAGCGGAGGGAGGAAGCCGCCGCGCAGCGCCTGCTAGTGTCGCAGCAACTCGACCAGCAGATGCAGCAGGCTGAGGATCACGAGCGAACTCTGGATGCGCTGCGCGAGCAGGTGGCCCGCCGGAAAGTGCTAGTGGAGGCGATGGAGCAGGCGGCCAAGACGCCCGGCGAGGATTCCCAGTTCGTGCGCATGGCTCACCTCCATGTGGATGCCAACAAGCGCACGCCGGTGGTGCTGCTGCTGGCGGGCGGGCGCCTGTCGCGACCGACCATCACCGACAGTGTGAACGAGTTGGCCGCCCCGGCGGCGGGTGGCTTGCCGATTGATTCTCCCGGCGCGGCTGCGGCCGCTCTGCACAAGCTGGTGCCGGAGGCCAATCCGGGCAAAGTGCGTATTCAGATTGGGGTGTGGGAAGACAGCTTCGGTGCCTACAAGCACCTTGAGCGCACGCTGATTGATGCGCGCTACGCCTTCAACCCAATGCCGGTGCGCAGCGGCCGGAGCCTCAAGCGCGGCATGTCCGGCGTTCAGTGAGTTGGCGCAGTGCGCGGGCGCGGCTGCCACTGAACCAATGCCGCGGCGCCGAGCATCAGCGCGCCGCCGACCCACTGGCGTGGGCCGAGTGGTTCACTGAGCATCAGCCATCCGCAGAGCGCCGCGAAGACGCTTTCCATGGCCATGATGATGGCCGCGTCGCTAGGTGGCGCTTCGCGCTGGGCGACCACTTGCAGGGTGAAGGCGATC
>SXGQ01502500.1_pt1 | contig 30158 bp, 30 predicted proteins | sample 3178371 | NCBI WGS metagenome assembly SXGQ01 (sample SAMN11356859, study PRJNA531348) | freshwater metagenome | isolation source: freshwater sample F1-20 | place: China: Fuxian Lake, Yuxi | collected 2017-12-25
AGCGCGGTGTCACCGTCGAACGAGTGTTGTCCGACAACGGCAGCTGCTACCGCGCTCACGCCTGGACACAGGCCTGCACAGACCTCGGGATCACCCCGAAACGGACACGGCCCTACCGGCCCCAGACCAACGGCAAGATCGAGCGCTTCCACCGCACCCTGGCCGAGGGGTGGGCCTACGCCCGCTTCTACAGCTCAGAGACCGAACGCCGAGCCGCCCTGCCCGGCTGGATCCACTACTACAATCACCACCGGCCCCACTCAGCCATCGGAGCACTGCCACCCATCAGCAGGATCGCCAACAACCTGCCTGGACATCACATCTAGAGCGGTGGGAAGGGTGGCAGATCCACCGCCGAGGACGATGCGGTGGCACACCTACCGCTCAGGGGGGCGCGAACGCAGAATCGTGCCTCCACCCCGAACGCAACCCGCAGCCCGAGACCCCGGACCGGCGCCCGCCCAGCCGCCCGTCGAGGCCCTTGCGGAGACCACACCCACTCGAAGCCGCGCCGACGCAGCCCCACCCGACCGGGAAGCCACGCCAGCGCAGCGGCCGGCCGAGCCGAACGCTCAGGCGCGGCGGGCGATTTCCGCGGCCCAGTAGGTGAGGACGATGTCGGCGCCCGCACGGCGGATGGAGGTGATCGTCTCCGAGACGGTGCGCTCGCGGTCGATCCACCCCTTCTCGGCCGCGGCCTCGACCATGGCGTACTCGCCCGACACGGTGTAGGCGGCGACGGGGAGGTCGACGGCGGCGCGGATCGACGCGACGAGGTCGAGGTAGGCGAGCGCCGGCTCCACCCTGACGATGTCGGCGCCCTCGGCGACGTCGAGCAGGGTCTCGCGCAGCGCCTCGCGGGCGTTGCCCGGGTCCTGCTGGTACGTCTTGCGGTCGCCCTGCAAGGAGGAGTCGACCGCCTCGCGGAACGGTCCGTAGAAGGCCGACGCGTACTTCGCGGCGTAGGCGAGGATCGCGACGTCGGTGTGCCCCGCGCCGTCGAGCGCCTCGCGCACCACCGCGACCTGGCCGTCCATCATGCCGCTCGGGCCGACGAGGTGGGCGCCCGACTCGGCCTGCACGACACCCATCCGACCGTAGATCTCCAGCGTCGCGTCGTTGTCGACGCGCCCCTGGTCGTCGAGCACGCCGCAGTGGCCGTGGTCGGTGAACTCGTCGAGACACAGGTCGGCCATGACGAGCAGGTCGTCGCCGACCTCGTCACGGGCATCCGCCAGGGCCACGTTGAGGATGCCGTCCGGGTCGAGCGCCCCCGAGCCGACCGCGTCCTTGTGCTCGGGGACGCCGAACAGCATGACGCCGCCCAGGCCCAGACCGGCCGCCTCGCGCACCGCCTCACGAGCCGACGCACGCGTGTGCTGCACGACGCCCGGCATGCTCGCGATGGGCTTGGGCTCGGTGAGCCCCTCCCCCACGAACATCGGCAGGACCAGCTGCGACGGCTCCGTGCGCGTCTCGCGCACGAGCGCCCGCATGGCGGGCGTCGTGCGGAGACGGCGCGGTCGGTGGACGGGCGGTCGGCCCAGCGTCCGACGACCCAGCGACGGTCCGTCCTGGGGCGTCACGTCAGGCCTTGCGCCGCGACGACGGCTTCTTCTGCGACGGCTTCAGCACCGGCTCCCCCGCCTCCAGGAAGGCGAGACGACGGGCGGCACCGAACTCGGCGAGCGCGTCCGCGAGGACGTCCGCCGACGGCTGCTCGGCGAGGACGTCGACCCGCAGGCCGTGCTCCTCCGCCGTCTGCGCCGTGGCCGGGCCGATGCACGCGATGATCGTCGACGCGTGCGGCTTGCCCGCGATGCCGACCAGGTTGCGCACCGTCGAGCTCGACGTGAACAGCACCGCGTCGAACTTGCCGGTCTTGATCGCCTCACGCGTCGGCGCCGGCGGCGGCGCCGCCCGGACGGTGCGGGAGGCGGTCACGTCGTCGACCTCCCAGCCGAGCTCCTGCAGACCGGCCACGAGCGTCTCGGTGGCGATGTCGGCGCGCGGCAGAAACACCCGGTTGATCGGGTCGAGCAGCTCGTCGAACGGCGGCCACTCCTCGACCAGGCCGCGAGCCGACTGCTCGCCGGTCGGCACGAGGTCGGCGCGGATGCCCCACGTGCTGATCGCCTCGGCGGTCTTCTCGCCGACCGCGGCGATCTTCAGGCCCGAGAACGCGCGCGCGTCGAGGCCGTACTCCTCGAACTTCTCGCGCACGGCCTTCACGGCGTTCGCGCTGGTGAACGCGACCCACTCGTAACGGCCCTCGACGAGGCCGCGGACGGCCTTGTCCATCTGCTGCGGGTTGCGGGGCGGCTCGACGGAGATCGTCGGCACCTCCTCCGACACCGCGCCGTAGGAGCGCAGGCGTGCGGCCAGGCCGGCCGACTGCTCCTTGGTGCGCGGCACGAGCACGCGCCAGCCGTACAGCGGCTTCGTCTCGAACCACGACAGCGCCTCGCGCATCGCGACGACCTCACCGACGACGGTGATCGCCGGCGACGTCATGGCCGCGGCCTTCGCGTCGACGGCGATGTCGGCGAGCGTCGACACGACGGTCGTCTGCTCGGTCGTGGTGCCGACGCGGGTCATGGCGACGGGCGTCTCCGGGGAGCGTCCCGCCTCGATCAGGCCGGCAGCGGCCTCACCGATGCGCGCGACCGCGGACAGCAGCACGAGCGTGTCGGTGCCGGCATGGTCGGCCCACGTGATGGTGGCGTCACCGACGCTGACCACGCGGTACTGGCGGTGCGCCTTGTTCGTCAGCGGCACGCCCGCGTAGGCGGGGACGCCGGTGACGGACGAGACGCCGGGCACGATCTCGAAGGCGATGCCGGCCTTCGCGCAGGCGGCCGCCTCCTCGGGCGCCGTGGCGTACGTGAACGGGTCGCCGCTGACGAGGCGCACGACGTGCGCGCCGGTCTTGGCGTGCCGGACGACGAGACGGGCGCGCGCGGCGTGGGTGAGGGCGGTGCCGTCCTCACCGACGCCGCCGTCCACGACCTCGACGCCCTCGGGCACGAGGGCAGCCTGCTCGGGCTGCTCGATGATGGCGACGTCGGCCTCGGCGATGAGCTCGGCCGCGCGGACGGTCAGCAGGCTGGCGTCGCCCGGACCGGTGCCGACGAAGCTGACGTGCCCCAGCGGCTTCGGGCTCCGCTTGGGGGCGGTGTCCTGCTTCGCGGGTGCCTCGACGGTGGCGGTGGTGGGTGGTGTCACGGTGTCGGTCTTCTTCCTGGACTGCCGGGTGGTCATGAGGTGGATCCGATCGATGTGCCGGACGGGGTGTCGGCCATCAGCTCGGACGCACCTTCGGCGAGCATCTCGGCAGCGAGACGTTCGCCGACCGCTGCCGGCTCGCTGAGCGGGCCGGAGGCGGACAGGCGGATGGTGGGTGAGCCGGAGGGGTCTCCGACCACGGCGCGCAGCCACAGCTCGTCGCCGTCGTCTCCCCAGACGACGTCGGCGAGCGCACCGACGGGTGCGCTGCACCCTGCCTCCAGCGCGGAGAGCAGGGAACGTTCGGCGGTGACGGCGGCCCGGGTGTCCGGGTCGTCGAGCACGGCGAGGATCGTAGCGGTCTCGGCGTCGTCGGCGCGACACTCGCAGGCCAGGGCGCCCTGGCCCGGGGCCGGGAGCACCTGGATCGGGTCGAGCACCTCGGTGGCCTCGTCCTCACGCCCCAGGCGCAGGAGCCCGGCACGGGCCAGGACGACGGCGTCGAGCTCGCCCGACGTGACCTTGCCGATGCGGGTGTCGACGTTGCCACGCACGGGCACGATCTCGACGCCGAGCCCCAGCGCGTTGAGCTGCGCGGCGCGACGCGGCGAGCCGGTGCCCACCCGGGAGCCGTGCGGCAGCTCGCCGAGGGTGAGACCGTCGCGCGCGACGAGCACGTCGCGCGGGTCCTCGCGCGACGTGACGGCCGCGAGGGTCAGAGCCGGGTCGGGCGTCGTCGGCAGGTCCTTGAGCGAGTGCACCGCGAGGTCGACGCGACCCTCCAGCACCGCCTCGCGCAGGGCCGCGACGAACACGCCCGTGCCGCCGATCTGGGTGAGAGGGGCCTGGTTCCGGTCGCCCTCGGTGCTGACCGTCACGAGCTGGACCTCGACGCCGGTCAGCTCGGTGATGCGGGCGGCCACCTGCCCCGACTGGGTGGTGGCGAGGGCGCTGGCACGGGTGCCGAGACGCAGGGGGGCGCGGTCGCTCATCCCTTGCCTCCCTTCACCTGGGTGACGGCGTCGACCGTGGCCGGGTCGAGCGCGAACAGGTCCGACAGCGCGTCGGCGTACGTGAGCCCGGCAGGGCCGTCCACGAGCTGCTGGACGCGCACCGTCGGCGCGTGGATCAGCTTGTCCGCGACCCGCTTCAACGCGATCCGGACCTGCTCGACCTGCTCCGGCCCGAGACCGTCGAGACGGCCCAGCAGGCGCGCCGTCTCGGCCTCCACCACCTCGGTGGCCATGCTGCGCAGCGCCTTCACGGTCGGCGTCACACGCGACTGGGCCTTGGCGGCCAGGAAGCTGCGCACCTCGTCGGCGACGATCGCGCGCACCTGGTCGACGTCGCCGGCCAGCTCGGCGTTCTCCGAGCGCGCAGCGAGCGTGACCAGGTCGATGACCGTCACCCCGTCGAGCTCACCCACGCCGGGGGCCACGTCACGCGGCAGCGCCAGGTCGACGAACACCATCTCCTCGGACCGGCGACCACCCCGGGCGAGGGCAGCGGCGACCCGGTCGGTCTCGAAGACCGATCCGGCCGCGCCGGTACAGCTGATGACGACGTCGGCGGCCGCCAGCTCGACGTCGAGCGCCTCCCAGCGGACGGCGCTCACGCCGAACGTGGCGACCAGCTCGTAGGCGCGCTGGAACGTGCGGTTCGCGACCATGATGCGGCGCGGCTCGACACCCCGCTCCACGAGCGTGCGGACGGCGAGGCTGGCCATCGTGCCCGCACCGGCCACCAGGAACCGGGTGTCGGGCTCGAGCACCACGTCGCCCACGGCGTCGAGGCCGGCCGTCACGGTCGACGGCGCCAACCGGTCGATCCCGGTCTCCGCGTGCCCCCGCTTGCCGATCCGCAGCGCCTGCTGGAACAGCGCGTTCAGCGCCGAGCCGACCGTCGACTCCGCCTGCCCCGTGTGCAGCGCCTGACGCACCTGGCCCAGGATCTGGCTCTCGCCGAGGATCATCGAGTCCATGCCCGCAGCCACCGAGAACAGGTGCGCGACCGCGGAGTCGTCGTAGTGCACGTACGCGTGGGACACGAGGTCCTCGCGTCCGAGGCCCGCGTGCTCGGCGAGCAGGTGCGAGACGTCCTCCAGGGCGTTGTGGAAGCGGTCGGCCTCCACGTACACCTCGACCCGGTTGCACGTGGAGATGACGGCGGCCTCCGTGACCGACGCGGTCTCCAGCGCCCGGTGCGCGAGCTTCACCGCCGCGTCGGTGTCGAGCGACGCGCGCTCCAGCACGTCGATCGGGGCCGACCGGTGGGACATGCCCACCACCAACACGCTCATGCCGTCACCTCCGCGGGAAGAGCACGGTACGGACGTGCCGGCATGAGGTGCCCATCGTTCGCTCGCTGGCGCTCGCTCATGCCGTCTCCGCCTTCCGCTGCTCGTGGTACGCGAGGATCTGCAGCTCGACCGAGAGGTCGACCTTGCGCACCTGCACGTGGGGCGGCACCTGCAGCACGGCAGGTGCGAAGTTGAGGATGCTCGTGACACCGGCGGCGACCAGGCGGTCGGCGACGTCCTGCGCGGCCTCGCCGGGCACCGCGACCACGGCGATCGCGATGGCGTGCTCCGCGACGACGGCGTCGAGCACGTCGAGCGGACGCACCTCGACGTCGCCGACCGTGCTGCCGACGCGGGACGGGTCGGTGTCGAGGACGGCCGCCACGCGGATGCCGCGCGGCGCGAAGCCGCCGTAGGTCGAGAGGGCAGAGCCGAGGTTGCCGGCACCGACGATGACGACGTCCCACGTCTGCGTCTGCCCGAGGCCCCGCGCGATCTGGTACTGCAGGTACTCGACGTCGTAGCCGACGCCGCGGGTGCCGTAGGAGCCGAGGTGGGAGAGGTCCTTGCGCACCTTCGCGGGGTTCACGCCCGCCGCCTCGGCGAGCTCGACCGACGAGCAGGTCGCGGCGCCCGCGTCGGCGAACGTCTGCAGTACCCGCAGGTACAGCGGCAGGCGGGCGAGCGTCGCGTCAGGGACGTCGCGGGTCGCCGATGCCGCCGCGGGATCGGGGGTCCCGGCCGGGGTCTCGCGCAGAAGGGTCACGGTGCTCCATCGCGCCGCAAAGGATTCACCCGACGTGGGCGGGCAGCGCACGGATCAGTTTACGAGCTTGTGAACGACGGAACAAAATCGACGACGGGGGTGGGTGGGATTCCTCACACGCGACGTGGTAGTACGGCGCCGCGCCTCACCGGCGCGCCTCGCCCGCCACGCCCGCTGGCCGCTCAGGGAGCCGGGCGCTCGCGCGCCGCGACCAGCCGGGCCGGCGTCACCCGGAAGAAGTCGTGCTGACGGCCGTCGACGAACACCACCGGCACCATCGCGTGGAAGAGACGGACGAGCTCGGGGTCGGTGTCGACGTCGACCCGCGCCCAGTCGCTGCCCTGCTCGGCGCAGACCCGCTCGACCTCCGCCTCGGCGGTCTCGCACAGGTGGCAGCCCGCGCGGCTGTAGACGACCACGCGGGCGTCGTGCGCGTGCGGCACGGGGGCGCCGGACCCCGGCGACGCGGGGGCGGCCTGCGGGTCGTCGGGCGACCCGGGGCGGCGACGGAACAGGCTCATCGGGCCTGGAGGCCGAGGTCCTGGCTGCGCGCGAGCGCCCGCAGCCGACCCTTGGCGACCTTGCCGGTGGCGGAGTGCGGCAGTCCCTCGACCACGACGACCTGGCGCGGCTGCTTGAACCGGGCCAGCCGCGTGGAGCAGTGCTCCAGCACGCGGGCCTCGAGCCCGTCGGTCGCTGCACCGTCCGTCGCGACGACGAACGCCACGACCGCCTCACCGGTCTGCTCGTCGGGGAGACCGACGACCGCCACCTCGGCGACGTCGTCGAGCTCGGCGACGACGAGCTCGACCTCGGCCGGGTAGACGTTGAACCCCGACACGATCACGAGCTCGCGGACCCGGTCGACCAGCGTCAGGTCGCCGGCGTCGTCGAGGTACCCGATGTCGCCCGTCGGGTACCAGCCGTCGTCGCGCGGGCCGTCGGACCCGTCGGGCCAGTAGCCGGAGAAGAGGTTGCGTCCACGCACCCACACCTCGGCCGGGTCACCGGGCTCGGCGTCCTGACCGCTGGTGTCGACGAGGCGCAGCTCGACGCCCGGCAGCGGACGTCCGACGGAGCCGGGCCGCGGCGGCACGCCGTCCGGGCGGCCCGACGCGAGCGTCGCCGTGATGACGGGGGCCGTCTCGGTGAGCCCGTAGCCCTGCTCGACGACGTGCCCCGACGACGCCGCGAACTCCGCGGCGAGCTCGGGGTCGAGCGTGGAGGCACCGCTCAGCACGTGCTTGACCCCGGCCAGGTGCTCGCGCAGGTCGGCACGACCCGCCCACGCGGCGACGACCGGCGGGGCGAGGGCCACGTTCGTGACGCCCTCGTCGCGGATCGTGCGCAGCAGGCCGGCCGGGTCGAAGCCGTCGACCATGACGACCCGCGCGCCCTGCCGCACGGCCTGGCCGAGCACGGCGTTCAGCCCGTAGATGTGGAACATGGGCAGCAGGCCGAGCACGACGTCGTCGGGCGTGACGATCGGGGGCTCGACCGCCGCGGTCTGCTCGATGTTGGCGAGCAGGGCACGGTGCGTGAGGATCGCGCCCCTCGGCCTGCCGCTCGTGCCGGAGGTGTAGAGCACCACCGCCGGCGCCTCCTCGTCGCGGGGCGCGGCCGGCTCCACGTCGGGGGCGTCGCGCAGGAGACGGTCGAACGCGACCTCGCCCTCGCGCGGCGGGGTGCCGTCGACGACGACCAGGACGTCGAGGTCGGCCACCGCGGCACGCACCTGCTCCACGGCGCTCTCGTCGCACAGCACGACCCGCGCGCCGGAGTCGGCCAGCATGCGGCCGATCTCGCGCTCGGTCGATCGCGGGTTGACGGGCACGGCGACCATCCCGCCGCGCAGGATCCCGAAGTAGGCGACGGCGAGGTCGATCCGGTTGGCCATGACGAGCGCGACACGGTGCCCGGCGCGCAGGCCGACGCCGCTCAGCGCGCGGGAGGCGGCGTCGACGTCGGCGTCGAGCTGCGCCCACGTGCGCTCCTGCCGCCCGCCGCGGTGCTGGACGAGGGCCACGGCCTCGGGCGAGCGTCGCGCGGCGGCGCTGACCAGCGCGGACACGTTCGAGGAGGTCACGATGCGAGTCAACCACAGACGGCCAGCCCCCCGCGCCCCTCTCCCGCCCCCTCCCCCTCCCCGCGTTTTGTGGACCTGACGTCGGTTTTCGCGCCCGATTCCGTCATCGAGTCCACAAAACGTGGGGAGGGGACGAGGAACCCGATAGGTTCGGGTCATGTCCAGCCAGCGGGTCCCCCGGCCGGGGCCGAACCTGCGGTCGCGGTCGGTGCTCGCCGGCCAGGCGGCGGCGGCCGCGAGCGAGGTCGAGCACTGGCTCGCCCCCGATCCCGACCCCGACGCCGCGGCCTTCTTCGACGTCGACAACACGATCATGCAGGGCGCGTCGATCTACCACTTCGCGCGCGGGCTGCACCAGCGCGACTTCTTCACCACGGGCGACATCGTCAAGGCCGCGTGGCAGCAGGTCTACTTCCGCCTGGCCGGCGTCGAGGACCCCGAGCACATCGCGAAGGCCCGCTCCTCGGCGCTCGCGTTCATCGCGGGACACGACGTGTCCGAGCTGGAGGAGATCGGCGAGCAGATCTTCGACGAGCACATGGCGCACAAGATCTGGCCCGGCACCCGCGCACTGGCCCAGCAGCACCTCGACGCCGGGCAGCGGGTCTGGCTCGTGACCGCCGCGCCCATCGAGATCGCCGCGGTCATCGCCCGACGCCTCGGCCTCACCGGCGCTCTCGGCACCGTGGCCGAGCACGTCGACGGCACCTACACCGGCGAGCTGGTCGGCGAGCTGCTGCACGGCGAGGGCAAGGCCGTCGCCGTGCGGGCGATCGCCGAGCGCGAGGGCCTCGACCTCGAGCGCTGCTACGCCTACTCCGACTCCAGCAACGACCTGCCGATGCTCTCGCTGGTGGGCCACCCCTGTGCGATCAACCCCGACCCGCGGCTCCGCGCCCACGCGAAGGCGCAGGGCTGGGACGTGCGCGACTACCGCACCGGGCGCAAGGTCGCGCTCGCCGGCACGCGCGCCGCCGGGGTCGCCGTCGCGGGAGCCGCCGCCTGGCAGGCGGTCCGCACGCTGCGTCGGTCGCGCTGACGCGCCTCGGCGTCGTGTTGGCCGGCCCGTTACCTGAGAACTCCTGACAGGAACCTCCCCGGGTGCTTAAGATCGTTCAGATCTTCGGGAGGGATCATGGAGGGTTGGACGGGAGCACTGCGCGCCGCGCTGCGGCTCGCCCTGCTGACGCCTGACGACCTGCGCCTGGCCATGGCGCTGGCCGAGCCGGCGCCCGCGACGCACGCGGCGTTCTCCGGCGGCCCCGTGGATCCCGACGGCGACCCGGAGGCCCTGCGGCTGCGCGCCCTCGTCGACCTCGCCCGCGAGGGCGACGTCGACGCCTTCGGCCAGCTCTACGACCACTACGTCACCGGCATCTACCGGTTCATCTACTACCGCGTCGGCTCCCAGACCCTGGCCGAGGACCTCACGAGCGAGACGTTCGTGCGCGGGCTGCGGGCCATCCAGCGGTTCAGCTGGCAGGGCAAGGACTTCGGCGCCTGGCTCACCACCATCGCCCGCAACCTGGTCGTCGACCACTTCAAGTCCGGTCGCGCGCGGCTCGAGATCGTCTCCGACGACGTCCCGGAGGGCCCGCAGAGCGCCCCGAGCACCGAGGACGACGTGATGGCGCTGCTCTCCAACGAGATGCTGTTCGCCGCCGTGGCCGAGCTGCCGACGGAGCAGCGCGAGTGCGTCCTCATGCGGTTCATCCAGGGCATGAGCATCGCCCAGACCGCCGCCGCGCTCGGCCGCACCGAGGGTGCGATCAAGCAGCTGCAGCTGCGCGCGGTGCGCAACCTCGCGAAGAAGATGCCTGAGGACGCGCGATGAGTCCGAGAATCCTCGCGCGCACCGCGTCACGTTCCCGTAACCCGCACGTCTTCATGGTCGTTGGACCTCGTACCACCACGACCACAGACAGGACGACGCGATGATCCGCCGACCGGGCCGCGACGACGCCCAGGACTTCCACGACGCGTGGGAGTCCGGTGCGCACGGCACGGGCCAGGTCGCCGAGCTCGTCCGCACCGCGCAGACCCTCCGCGCATCGGCCACCGTCGCTCCCCGCCCCGAGTTCGCCTCGGCGCTGCGCGAGCGTCTGATGGCCGAGGGCCAGACCGTCCTCGTCCCCGCGCCGGGCGCCTCGCGTCGCACGGCCGGCGCCGACGCACCGACCACCGCCCCGTCGCGCGCGCGTCGACGCCTCGCCACCGCAGCGGTCGCGGCCGTGTCGTCCCTCGGCGTCGTCGGCCTCGTGGCCAGCAGCGCCTCCGCCCTCCCGGGCGACGTGCTCTACCCCGTCAAGCGGACGGTCGAGGACGTCGAGCTCGCGCTGCACCGCTCCGACGAGGCACGCGGCACCCAGCGTCTCGAGCTCGCGGCCGAGCGCCTGCACGAGGTCCGTGCCGTGATCGCCGACGGCTCCCCCGCCGCCCGTGCCCAGGTCCCGGCCCTGCTCGACGAGTTCAGCACGCAGGCCGAGCAGGGCTCGGCCTCGCTGTTCGACGCCTACGACACCGACGGCTCGACGGCCTCGATCACCACCGTCAACGACTTCGCCGCCGCCTCGGCCGTCGACCTCACGACCATGGCGGCCGACGTGCCCGCCGACGCGTCGGAGTCGTTCTCCGCCGCCGCCGCCGCGGTCACCGACCTCGCCGGGCAGGCCAGCCGACTCTGCGCCAGCTGTGGCAGCGCCGACCTCGGCTCGCTCGTCGGCGTCGTCCGCTCGGTGCTCGCCCCGGCCGACTCCGGTTCCGGGTCGCGACGCGAGGCCTCGGCCGGCCGCTCCACCGCCGCACCGTCGCCGTCGGCCGCTGCTGGTTCCACCGCGCCGTCGACGGTCACCCCGTCCACCACGCCGCCGCTCGTGCAGGTGCCGACCCTGCCGGCACCGACGCCCACCGCGACGCCGCGCAAGGGCGTCGGCACCGTCACCGACCCGCTGCTGGACGGTCTCCTGGGCGACGACGACCAGGAGGGCCTCGTGCCCGGCCTGCTCGGCGGTCTGCTCGGCCCCAAGAAGTAGCCGCACACCCAGCAGGGCGCCTGCCCTCAGCGGGAGCGACAGGTACGCGTCCCCCCGGCACCCCTGCTCAGAAGAAGGCGTTGCCCCGCTCGACGAGCAGCTGGTAGAGCGTCTGCTGGATCGTCTCGCGCACCTGGTCGGTGACGTTGAAGAGCAGCATCGGGTCGTCGGCCGCGTCGGGCTCGTAGGCGTCGGTGCGGATCGGCTCGCCGAACTCGATGATCCACTTGCTGGGCAGCGGGATCATCCCGAGCGGTCCGAGCAGCGGGAAGAACGGCGTGATGGGCAGGTACGGCAGCCCCAGGAGACGCGCCAGCGACGGCACGTTGCCGACCAGCGGGTAGATCTCCTCGGCCCCGACGATCGAGACGGGCACGATCGGGACCTGGGCCCGCAGCGCCGACGACACGAACCCGCCGCGGCCGAAGCGCTGGAGCTTGTACCGCTCGGCGAAGGGCTTGCCGATGCCCTTGAAGCCCTCGGGCCACACCCCGGCGATCTCGCCGGAGCCCAGCAGACGCTCGGCGTCCTGCGTGCACGCGAGCGTGGCGCCGGCGCGTCGGGCGACCTGGCCGACGAACGGGAGGGCGAACACGAGGTCGGCACCCAGCGGACGCAGGTCGCGACCCCCGTGACGCTTGACCGCGTAGCCCGTCATGAGTCCGTCGATCGGCACCGTGCCGGAGTGGTTGGCGACGAGCAGCGCGCCACCCTCGCTCGGGATGTTCTCCGCGCCGCGGACCTCGAGCCGGAACCACTTCTCCGCGATGGGCTCGAACGCGGCCGTCAGGACCTCGGCGAGCTGCGGGTCGAAGCCGAAGTCGTCGACCTCGAAGTCGCCCGAGAGACGCTTGCGCAGCGCTGCGACCGCCACGGCCAGCCTGTGCTCCCAGTCGCTGCCGAGGATCCGCTGCGCCGCCTGGACGACGGCCACGAGCACCTCCTCGACGGGCAGGCCCGGCAGGGTGGCTCGACCCGACGCGGTGCGCGTCTCGCGCGCGGCCTCCTCGGCCGCGGCCGCCGCAGCAGCGGCGGCGTCCTCCTCCGTGACGGCGCGCAGGTGCGGTGCCGCGTCGGGCCCCGGGGCGGTCGTCGACCGGCGGGGCCGTGACGGCGAGCCGCCGGTGGTCGACGTCGGGGTCTCGGGGCGACCCGCGTCGCTCTTCTTCGCCGCCGTCTTGCGCGGCTTCTCGCGCGCCGACGCGCTCGGCTCGACCGCGGGCGTGGTGGGGGTCTCGGGCTTGGCTGTGCGGGCGGGCTTGGTGGCGCTGCTCTCGGCTGTCGACGACGCCGCAGCCTTCCGGACGGGCTTGCGCGGCGCCGCCTTGCCGCCCGCGAGGGAGCGTGCGCCCGACGACGGCGAACCCCCGCGCGTGCCCCGGCCCGCGGCGCCGTCGGTGCCGATGGTGCGACGTTCGTCGTTCATCCGTGACCTCCCAGACGTGCCAGGACCCCGGGACGCTGCGCGGCCCGGAACTCCTCGAACACCTCCTCGGTGGTGGCCGTCGGCTCGTAGCCGAAGATGTCGCGCAGGGCGGAGATGTCGACGGCCCGACCGTGCATGAGCAGACGGTGCAGGTCGGGCGAGATCTCCCCGCCCATGCTGCGCACGACCCGTGCGGCGGCGGCACCGAAGCCGATCGCGGGCAACGGGACGGTGGGCTTGCCGAGCCGGCGGGCGATCTGCGACAGCAGCAGGACCCCGGGCCCCGCCGCGTTGAAGGTGCCCGGACGGTCCTTCGTCACCGCCTCGGCGATGATGTTCAGCGCGTCGTGCAGCGACAGGAACTGCAGGCGCGGGTCGAACCCGAGCACCGCCGGCAGGAGCGGGTTGCGCAGGTAGCTGTGCAGCGGGCTCTCGATCTGCGGGTGCAGGGTCTGCGCGGCCCGCAGGGTCGTGATGAGGATCTCGGGCCGACGTCGGCTGAAGCCGCGCACGTACGACTCGGCCTCGACGACGTCCTTCGGGAACCCGGTGCGGACGCCACCGCGGGCGGAGTCGGACTCGCGGAACAGCGCGGGGTCGCGCGACGAGGAGCCGTACACGGCCGCGGACGAGCCGACGACCAGCTTGGAGACGGTCGCGGACCGCTGGCACGCGGCGAGGAGCTGCATCGTCCCGATGACGTTGCGCTCCTTCACGCCGCCACCGCCGCCGAAGCGGTGGCTCGCGGGGGCGAGGTCGAGGTGGACGACGGTGTCGACGTCCTCGACGGCGATGACCTTGGCCACCACCGGGGTGCGGATGTCGGCGCGGACGAACTTGACCCCGCCGAGGTCACCGACGGGGGGACGCAGGTCGATCCCGACCACCCGGTCGATGCCGGCGGACGCGCCGAGCTCGGCCAGGTGTCGCGAGACGCGCGACGCGAGGGTCCCGGAGACCCCCGTGACGAGGACGACCCGCCCCATGGGGCCTACTTGCCGAGCTTGCGGCGCTGGACGCGGGTGCGCTTGAGCATCTTGCGGTGCTTCTTCTTCGACATCCGCTTACGACGCTTCTTGATGACTGAACCCACGAAACAAACCTCTACTCGGTGCGGTACTGGCGGAGGACCAGCCTACGCGACGGTGGACGGACCGACTCAGCCGGCCTCGTAGAACGACTTCTGGAGGTACTCGCGCACCGCCTGCTCGGGCACGCGGAAGCTCCGGCCCACGCGCAGGGCCTCCAGCTCGCCGTTGTGGACGAGCCGGTACACGGTCATCTTGGAGACGCGCATCTGCGCAGCGACCTCCGCGACGGTCAGGAAGGTCGTTCCTGCAGTCATGGTCCTCACCTCTTCCAGGGCACCGCGCACCCCCGGCTTCCCCTCCGGGAGTCGGCGCGGCTCGTGCTCGCAGCGTAGTGCCTCCTGGGGCTCCAGGGATAGCCGAGACGGAACGAGTTCCACGAGACCTGTGTGATCGGGACGTCCGACCCGGGTCCAGGACCACGTGCCGGCCCCCCGACGCTCAGAGGTGCGGGTCGAGACCGAGCAGCGGGAAGGTGTCGGTGCGTGCCGCGAGGATGTTGCGGTCGAGCCAGCTGGCCGGGTCGTAGCCCATCTCCCAGGCACGGAACGAGGCCGAGCGGCCGTCGGTCATCCGCTGCGGCGCGCGCACGCCCCGCAGCCGCTCGACGTGGTCGCGCCAGCCCTGCGACGTCGCGGCCTCGGGGTCGACGTCGTGGTCGGCGACGATGCCCAGCAGGTGCGTCCACGCCCGCGGCACGACCTCGGTCACGGCGTAGCCCCCGCCACCGGTGGCGACCCACCGGCCGCCGCACACCTCCCGCGCGAGGTCGCGGATGGCGAGGTACGACGCGCGCTGCCCGTCGACGCTGAGCATGAGGTTCGTGAGCGGGTCGTCCATGTGGGAGTCGCAGCCGTGCTGGCTGATGATGATCTCCGGGCCGAACTCGCGGATCACGTCGGGCACGACCGCGTGGAACGCGCGCAGCCAGCCGGCGTCGGACGTGCCGGGCGGCAGCGGGACGTTGACCGCCGTGCCCTCGGCCCCCTCCGCACCCGTCTCGGTCGACCAGCCGGTCCCGGGGAACAGCGACTGCGGGCCCTCGTGGATCGAGATGGTCAGCACGCGCGGGTCGTCGTAGAACATCGCCTGGACGCCGTCGCCGTGGTGCGCGTCGACGTCGAGGTAGACGACCTTCTGCGCACCCTGGGCCAGCAGCCAGGCGATGCCGACGCCGAGGTCGTTGTAGATGCAGAACCCGCTGGCCGAGCCGGGCATGGCGTGGTGCAGGCCGCCCGAGACGTTGACGGCGTGCGTGTTCTGGCCGGTCCACACGCGCCGCACGGCCTCCAGCGTGGCACCGGCGATCAGGGCGCTGGCGTCGTGCATGCCGCCGAAGACGGGGTTGTCCTCGGTGCCCAGCCCGACGCTGGGGTCGGCGTGGGTGGGGTGCACCGACAGCTTGCGCACCTTCTCGACGTAGACGGGCGTGTGCACGGTGCACAGCTCCTCGTCGGTGGCCGGCTCGGCACCGACGACCTCGAGGTGGTCGAGCACGCCGAGCTCGCCCGCGAGCACCATCGTCAGGTCGACGCGCACCGGCGCCATCGGGTGCGCGGCACCGAAGTCGTAGCCGGTGAGACGGTCGTCGAAGACGAGGCAGGGCCCCCCTGTGGCCTGGCCAGGGGTCTGCTCCGCCTCGTCGGCGGGTCCGTGCGGGGCGCGGTCCGGCATGGTCGAAGCCTACGACCCCGACAGCTCGGCCGAGCGTCGCGCCGCCGCCCGCACGCCCGCGCGCAGGCCCTCGTCGACCCCGTGCTCGTCGAACGTGGTGATCGCGGCGTGCGTCGTGCCGTTCGGCGACGTGACCCGGCGTCTCAGCTCGGCGGGCTCGTCGTCGGAGTCGGCGAGCAGTGCCGCAGCACCCCGCAGGGTCTGCTCGGTCAGGGTGCGCGCGGTGTCGCGGTCGAGCCCGGCGTCGACGCCGGCGTCGATCATCGCCTCGGCCAGGTAGAACACGTACGCCGGGCCCGAGCCGGACACGGCGGTGACGGCGTCCTGCTGCTCCTCCGGCACGACCGCCACGCGGCCACCCGTCTCGAGCAGCCCGACCGCGGCGGCCAGACGCTCCTCGTCGCAGGCGCGTCCGGGCGAGACGCCGAACATGCCCTCCCCGACGACGGCGGGGGTGTTGGGCATCGCGCGGGCCACCGCGACGCCGTCGGCCAGGGCGTCCTCGTAGGTGGCGATCCGCACGCCGGCCGCGAGGGACAGCACGGTGGCGGACGGGTCGACGTGCGGGGCGATCGCCTGCACGAGCGCCGCGACGTCCTGCGGCTTGACGACCACGAGCACGACGGCGGCCCGCTGGACCGCCGTCGCGGGGTCGGTGGTCTGCACGCCGTAGCGGGCGCGCAGGTCGGCGGCGCGCTCCTCGAGCTTCTCGCTCACGACGAGGTCGCCGGGACGTCGGCCCGACGCGACGAACGCCGACAGCAGCGTCTCGCCCATCACCCCGCCGCCCAGGATGGCGATGCGGTCGGGATCGGTCCCCTCGGGCTGGGTGCCGTCGGGCTGGGCGTCCGTCGTCGTGCCGCTCATGGCGCCACCCTAGGCCGCGCCGCGGTCGCCGGCGGGTGCGGGCGTACCGTCGGGCCGTGCGCCGCCTCGACCCGTTCCTCGTGCTCCTGCTCGGCGCCGCGGCCCTCGGCTCGTTCCTGCCGGCCACCGGCACGACGTTCGAGGTCGTGCGCACCGTCTCGACCGTGGGCATCGGGCTGCTCTTCTTCCTGTACGGCGCGCGACTCTCGACGGCCGAGACGGTGCGCAACCTCAAGCACTGGCGGCTGCAGCTGAGCATCCTCAGCGTCACGTTCGTGGTGTTCCCGGTGCTCGGTCTCGGCACGCGACTGCTCCCGGACTCCTGGCTCGCCCCGCAGCTCGCCGCCGGGCTGCTGCTGCTGACGCTCGTGCCCTCGACCGTGCAGGGCTGCGTGGTCTACACGCGGCTCGCGGGCGGCAACGTCGCGGCGGCGGTCGTCAGCGCGTCGACGTCGAACCTGCTGGGCGTGCTGATGACGCCGCTGCTCGTGGCGCTCCTGATGGGCGGCGAGGCGCGCGTCGACGCGGGCTCGGTGCTGCGGATCGTGCTGCAGCTGCTGGCCCCCTTCGCGCTCGGACAGCTGCTGCGACCGCTCGTGGGGGCCTGGGTCGAGCGCCACGACACGGGCCTCAAGCGTTTCGACCGGTCGACCATCCTGCTGATCGTCTACGTCGCGTTCAGCGAGGGCACCGAGGCCGGCATCTGGTCGGCCGTCCCGCTGCACGACTTCGCCGTCGTGGCCGTGCTGGCGGCCGCGCTCCTCGCCCTGGGACTCGGGTGGTGCACCGCGTGGGGCCGGCTGGTCGGGTTCGACCGCGGCGACCGGGTGGCGCTGCTGTTCTGCGGGAGCAACAAGAGCCTCGCGAGCGGGTTGCCGATGGCCACGGTGCTCTTCCCGAGCGACGTCGTGGCCTTCGTGGTGCTGCCGCTGATGATCTACCACCAGATGCAGCTCGTGGTCGGCTCGGTGCTGGCCGGACGGTTGGGGAGGTCGGCACCGACGACGTAGGTCGCGGACGTCCTACTTCCGGTGGCCCGTCACCGCCAGCGCCACGCCGAGCCCGACCATCGACGCGCCACCCAGTGCGCCGACGGCCTCGCCGCGGCGGGGCGAGCGGGCGAACCAGGAGCGCAGGGCGCTGGCCACGACCGCCCACACGCCGTCGCTGACCAGGCCGATCGCGAAGGCGACGAGTCCGAGCAGCAGCATCTGCACCGGGACGTGACCGGCACCGCGGTCGACGAACTGGGGCAGCACGGCGGCGAAGATCATGAACGCCTTCGGGTTGGTGAGCCCCACCACGAACCCCTGGCGCAGGGCCGTCGGGAGCGGCAGCGGCGCGCGGGTCGCGGTGCCGTCGACGTCGGTCATCGAGAGCTGCTTGCGGTGGCGGACTGCCTGCACGCCGAGCCACACCAGGTAGGCCGCGCCGGCCAGCTTGACCGCGGTGAACGCCTGGATCGACCGCTCCAGCAGCACCGACAGGCCCGCGGTGACGAGCAGCACGATGACGAGCAGGCCGAGGGAGTTCCCGAGGACGGTCACGAGGGCGACCGAGCGACCGTAGGCGAGCGCACGACCGATGACGAACACGACGCTCGGGCCCGGGATCGCGATGAGGACGAGCGCCGCGACGCCGAAGGCGAGCAGCTGGTCGAGGGTGATCATGCCCGCATCCTGCCCGACCGCAGCCTCCCCCTCCACGCCCTTTTCCTCCCCACCCCGCTGAGTGTGACGTTTCGGGGGTGGGAACGACCGATCCGCCCCGGGAACGTCACACTCAGCGGGGTGGCGGGTCAGCGGGCGGCGTGCTCGCGGGCGAACGCGAGCGCCTCGAGCAGGTCGGCCTCGCGCTCCTGCAGGTCGACCGCCTTGCGGGTGCTGACCTCGACCACGACCTCACCGGTGAACGACGACGCGGCCACCTCGCGCAGGAACTCCGCGCACGGCTGCGTGCCCCGACCGGGCACGAGGTGCTCGTCCTTCGGCGAGCCCGTGCTGTCGGCGAGGTGCACGTGCGCGAGCCGCTCCCCCAGCTCGCGGGCCATCGCGACGGGGTCGTCGGCCGCGGTGGCGCTGTGGGACAGGTCGAGCGTGACGTGCGCGTAGTCCTCGCCGACCGGGTTCCAGTCGGGCAGGTAGGCGTGGAACTCCCGCTTGCCCGTGCGCCACGGGTACATGTTCTCGACGGCGAACACCAGGTCGTGCTCGTCCTCGAGGTCCGCGATGCCCTCGACGAAGCCCTTCGCGTACTCGCGCTGCCACCGGAACGGCGGGTGCACGACGACGACCGACGCGCCGACGGTGTGCGCCATCTCGGCGCTGCGCTGCAGCTTGCCCCAGGGGTCGGTGCCCCAGACCCGCTGCGTGAGCAGGAGCGTCGGCGCGTGCACCGAGACCACCGGCACCTCGTGGAACTCCGACAGCGACAAGCACGCGTCGGCGTCGGTGCTGACCTCGTCGATGCCGACCATCACCTCGACGCCGTCGTAGCCGAGCCGCGACGCCGCCTCGAAGCCGCTCGCCGTCGTGCCCGGGTACACCGAGGACGTCGAGAGGGAGACGCGCAGGGGGGCGGCCATGCTCAGAGGTGCGCCAGGTGCTCGAGGAGCACGCCCTCGCGCAGCGCCCAGGGGCAGATCTCGAGCTCCTCGACGCCGAACAGGTCCATCGCCGCCTCCGCCACCACGGCACCCGCGACCATCTGGTGCGCGCGGTCGTGGGAGACGCCGGGCAGCTGCGCGATCTCCTCGACGTCGAGGTGCACGATCTCCGAGATCAGCGGACGCAGGTCGGCGCGGCGCAGCACGCGGCGCACGTACTGGCCCTCGTTGGACGGCGCAGCCCCGCACATGCGTGCGAGCGACCGGAACGTCTTGCTCGTGGCCACCGCGCGGTCGAAGTGGCCGCCGCGCAGCAACGGTCCCGCGACGTCGGCGATGACCGAGCGGGCGTGCAGCCGCAGCTCGTCGTGCCCGCGACCCTCGGCGAGCCACTCGCGGGTGAGGCGGCCCGCGCCGAGCGGCACGGAGCGCGCGACCGTCGGCTCCTCGTCGGCACCCACGGCCAGCTCGAGGGAGCCGCCGCCGATGTCGAACACGCCGAGCCGACCGGCGGACCAGCCGAACCAGCGACGCACGGCGAGGAACGTCAGGCGGGCCTCGTCCTCTCCGGGGAGCACGCGGAGGTCGACGCCCGTGGCGGTGTGGACGGCGGCCAGGACGGCGTCGGCGTTGTCGGCGTCGCGCACGGCGGACGTCGCGAACGCGACGATGCTCGAGCAGCCACGCTCCAGCGCCTCGGCCTTCGCCTCGCCCACGTACTTGACCAGGCGGGCGACACCGTCGTCGGTGACGCAGTTGTCGTCACCGAGCTGCTCGGCCAGACGCAGCGGCTCCTTGAAGGAGTACGCCGGCAGCGGGGGTCCGCCGCGGTACGCGTCGACGATGAGCAGGTGCCCGGTGTTCGACCCGATGTCGAGGACGCCCATGCGCATGCGTCCATCCTCCCACGCCGCCCGTCGGGCCGGGCTCCCCCGGCGGTTCGTACAGTGGAGGCATGCCTGAGGTCGACCTGGGACTCCCGCGGACGTGGGTCGAGTTCGCGAACCCGGACGACGTCGACGAGGTGTTCCGCTGCGACCTGACGTGGCTGACGTCGCGCTGGACGTGCATCTTCGGTGCCGGCTGCGCGGGCATCTACGCGAGCAGCCCCGACGCCGGCTGCTGCACCCTCGGCGCGCACTTCGCCGACGCCGACGACGAGACGCGGGTGGCCGGCGCCGTCGAGCGCCTGACGCCCGAGCGCTGGTACCGCCACCCCGACGGCCCACAGCCCCTGCAGGGCGCCTGGACCGAGGTCGACGACGACGGCGACCGCAAGACGCGCGCCCTCGACGGCGCGTGCGTCTTCCACAACCCCCGCGGCTTCGCGGGCGGCTACGGCTGCGCGCTGCACGGCCTCGCGCTCGAGGAGGGCGTCGAGCCCCTGACCCTCAAGCCCGACGTGTGCTGGCAGCTGCCGCTGCGTCGTCAGTTCCGCGACGTCGAGCGCGGCGACGGCACCAGCTACTCGGAGGTGCAGATCGGCGAGTACGTCCGCGCCGGCTGGGGACCGGGTGGCCACGACCTCGACTGGTACTGCTCCTCCAACACCGAGGCGCACGTGGGCCAAGAGCCGGTCTACGTCAGCAACCGCGCCGAGCTCGTCGCCCTCATGGGCGAGGCCGGCTACGCCGAGCTCGAGCGCCAGTGCGAGGACCACCTCGCAGCGGGTGCCCCGAACGTCCACCCCGCGACCGCGGCGGCCCGGAGGTGAGCCGGCGATGACGACCTCGCACCTCGCCCTGGTGGACCCCGGTCGTCGGGAGACGTGGGCCGTCTGGCAAGAATGGCCCATGCACCTCGACCACCTCTCGTACGCCGCCGGCCCCGCTGGCCTCGACGCCACCGTGGCCGAGCTCTCCGCGGCTCTCGGCGCGACGTTCCTCGACGGCGGCGCGCACCCGCGCTTCGGCACCCGCAACATGGTGCTCCCGCTCCGCAACCGCCAGTACGTGGAGGTCGTGGAGGTCCTCGACCACCCCGCCGCCGACAAGGCCGCGTTCGGACAGGTCGTCCGGCAGCGCTCGGAGGCCGGTGGCGGCTGGATGGCCTGGTGCGTGTCGGTCGACGACATGACCGAGGTGGAGCGGCGCATCGGCCGCCACGCGGTGCCCGGCAACCGTCGTCGCCCCGACGGCTTCAACCTGGAGTGGCGCCAGATCGGCACGAGCGGCATGAAGGCCGACCCGCAGCTGCCGTACGTCACGTGCTGGGACGTGCCGCCGGAGGAGCACCCGTCGCAGATGGCACCCTCGGAGATCGCGCTCACCGCCATCGAGATGGCCGGCTCGCCCCACCGCCTGTCCGACTGGCTCGGCGAGCCCGCCGTGGACGCGCTCGAGGAGATCGCGGTCGAGTGGGTCGCGCCGCACGGCCTGCCCGGCATCATGAGCGTCTCCTTCGAGACGCCCGGCGGCGTCGTCCGCGTCTGAGCCCCGCCCCCCGGCGGTAGGTCACGCGCGTCTCCCCCCCCCCCCCCGGGCGGTAGGTCACGCGCGTCGAGCCGCCCCGATGACGCGCGTAGGCGACCGCCGGACGGCATTCAGCGCCTCACCTAGCGCCTGGGGAGGGAACGGCTCCGCTGTCGGACGTCGCACCTAGGGTGGGACGCATGCCCACCGCGAAGGCGCCCAAGGTCGCCAAGCCCGTCTACGCCTGCGCCGAGTGCGGCTGGACCACCAGCAAGTGGGTGGGCCGGTGCGGCGAGTGCCAGGCCTGGGGCACGGTCGACGTCGCGTCGCCGTCGGCCCGTGCCGGGCGGACCGCGCCCGCCGCCACCGTCACCCCCGCGCGCCCCATCACGCAGGTCGAGGTCGAGTCGTCGCGGGCGGTCTCGTCGGGCATCGGTGAGCTCGACCGCGTCCTCGGCGGCGGGGTCACGCCCGGCGGCGTGCTGCTCCTGGCCGGCGAGCCGGGGGTCGGCAAGTCCACGCTGCTGCTCGAGCTCGCCGCCCGGTGGGCACGGCAGGGCCGGCGCACCCTCTACGTCTCGGGCGAGGAGTCGGCCGGCCAGGTGCGGCTGCGTGCCGAGCGCACCGGCGCGGTCCACGACGAGCTGTACCTCGCCGCCGAGACCGACCTCGGCGCGCTGCTCACCCACGTCGAGCAGGTGCGGCCGAGCCTGCTGGTGGTCGACTCCGTGCAGACCATCGGCTCGGCCGACGTCGACGGCGTCCCCGGCGGCGTCACCCAGGTGCGCGAGGTCGCGTCCGCGGTCATCCAGCGCGCGAAGAGCGAGGGCATCGCGACCCTGCTCGTCGGCCACGTCACGAAGGACGGTGCCGTCGCCGGGCCCCGGGTCCTGGAGCACCTCGTCGACGTCGTCCTGCAGTTCGAGGGCGACCGCGCGTCGCGCCTGCGGCTCCTGCGGGCGGTGAAGAACCGGTTCGGTCCCGTCGACGAGATCGGCTGCTTCGACCTCGCCGACTCGGGCCTGGTCGAGGTGCCCGACCCGACGGGCCTGTTCGTCAGCCGGCACGAGCAGCCCGTCCCCGGCACGTGCGTCACGGTGACGATGGAGGGGCGGCGTCCGCTGCTCGCCGAGGTGCAGGCCCTGGCGGTCGAGACCAACGCGCCGTCGCCGCGCCGTACGTCCAGCGGCCTCGACTCCTCGCGCGTGGCCATGATCCTCGCGGTGCTCACGCGCCACTGCGGCGTCAACCTCTCGCGTCACGACGTCTACACCGCCTCCGTCGGCGGCGCGCGTCTCGTCGAGCCGTCCGTCGACCTCGCGGTCCTGGTCGCGGCGGCCTCGGCCCAGGCCGACCGGGTCGCACCTGCCGGGCTCGTCGTGCTCGGCGAGGTGGGGCTCGCCGGTGAGGTGCGGCCCGTGCGGCACACCGCCGAGCGACTGCGGGAGGCCGCGCGCCTCGGGTTCACCGCCGCGATCGTCCCCGCCCGCTCCGAGGGGCTCGACGACGTTCCCGCGTCGCTGCGCGTCACCCAGGTCGGCGACGTCGTGGCGGCCGTGCTGGCCCTGCCGAGCGCGCGTGGACGCGTCGAGCCGTCCTGAACCTGGACCCTCCCCCTACACTGTCGCCCGTGGCCCCTCGACCTGACCTGCGCACCGTCCTCGCGGCGGTGGCGCCTGGCACCTCGCTGCGCGAGGGCCTCGAGCGCATCCTCCGCGGCCGCACCGGTGCGCTCATCGTCCTCGGGCAGGACAAGGTCGTCGAGGCGCTCAGCACGGGCGGCTTCGCGCTCGACGTGCCGTTCACGGCCACCGGTCTGCGCGAGCTGGCCAAGATGGACGGCGCCATCATCCTCGACTCCGGCGCGCAGCGGATCCTGCAGGCCGCCGTGCACCTCATGCCCGACCCGTCCATCCCGACCGACGAGTCCGGCACCCGGCACCGCACCGCCGACCGGGTCGCCCGGCAGACCGGCCTGCCGGTCATCTCCGTGTCGGCGTCGATGCACATCATCGCCCTCTACCTCGACGGCACCCGCCACGTGCTCGAGGACGCCGGCGCCATCATCGGTCGCGCCAACCAGGCCATCGCCACCCTCGAGCGGTACCGCAGCCGCCTCGACGAGGTGTCCGACGCGCTGTCGGCGCTGGAGATCGAGGACCTCGTCACGGTCCGCGACGTCGCGGCCGTCGCGCAGCGCCTGGAGATGGTCAGCCGGATCGCCGCGGAGATCGACCAGTACGTGCTCGAGCTCGGCACCGACGGCCGTCTGCTCGCCCTGCAGCTGGAGGAGCTGATCAGCGGGGTCGACGCCGAGCGCGAGCTCGTCATCCGCGACTACATGCCGTCGGGGCGTCGGGGCCGGGCGGTCAGCACCGTCCTGCAGGACCTCGCCGAGATCGACTCCACCGAGCTCGTCGACCTCACGAGCGTGGCGACGGCGCTGCGCATCGGCGCCGGCGACTCCCTCGACCACCCGCTCGCACCGCGCGGCTACCGGCTGCTCGCCCGCGTGCCCCGACTGCCGCAGACGGTCATCGACCGCCTCATCGACCACTTCGGCACGCTGCAGAAGCTGCTGGCGGCCAGCATCGACGACCTGCAGACCGTCGAGGGCGTCGGCGACCTGCGCGCCCGCGGGGTCCGCGACGGCCTGTCGCGTCTCGCCGAGTCGAGCATCCTCGAGCGGTACGTCTGACGTCCGACCTGACTGCGCCCTGCCCGCGGAGGGTCGCTTGCAGGTTTGCCGGTCGTCGTGACCCTACCGGTGCGCTGCCGGGCGGCTGGGCTCTGTCGTGCGCTGCCTCGGGGGGTCTCGTCGTGCTGGTGCGCTGCCGCAGGGGGTCTGGGGTTGCTGGTGCGCTGCCTGCGGTCGGTCTCGTCCTGCTGCTGCGCTGCCTCGGCCTTCGCTGGGGGTGGTCTCCGAACAGGGCCTCGACCGGGCGGTCGGCATCGGCGCTGGTCCGGGGTCTCGGGCTGCGGCTCGGGCTCGGGTGGACGCAGGATTCTGCGTTCGTGCGCTGAGGGTCCAAAGATGCTGCGTTTCCTACGGGATCCCGTCGGGAACGCAGACGCGTTCGACCTCGCACGCGTGAATGAAGAATCGTGGCTGCCCTTTGCGTTGGGGTGACGCGAGATTCTCCCTTCGCGTGGACCGTTCCACGCGAAGGAAGAATCTCTACCGCGCCCCGCCCGCCATCGGTGGATCTGCAACCGCACAAGGGCTCCTGCGGTTGCAGATCCACCGATAGGCCGCGCCAACGCAGAGCGGTGGCCCCAGAACGCAGAAAAGAAGAATCGTGCGTCACCCGAGAGCCCAGACCAGACCCCCGAGGCCCGGAACCACCCCCAGGCCCGCTACCGGTCGAGGCCCTCTCGAAGACCAGACATCGCGCCAGCCGCGCGGCTGGCCACGCGGAGGGTCCGACTCAGTCCCGGCTCGGCGACGCGCTCGGAGTGGGGCTGGCCGAGGCGGACGGCTTCGCCGACGGCTTCGCCGACGCGCTGGCGCTGGGCGTCGGGCTGGGGCTCGGCTTGGGCTTGGGCTTCGGCTGGACGAGCTTGAACGTCGTGGCCCCCGGCTCGCCACCGAGCGTGCCGATGCGCAGCGTGTAGGTGCCCGGCGACGCCCAGCCCTCGCGCGGCGAGCAGGCGGGCCCGGAGCCGCGGCCCGACCACCGCGCCGACGCCGCCGTCGCCCACCCGGGGCTGAGCGCCACCGGCTCGTCGAGCAGGGCGGTCTTGCAGACCGTGGAGTCCCACACGGCGGTGTCGCCACTCTTGATCACGGCGATGAGGTCGGTGTCGCCCGGGTCGAGCGTGCAGCCCTTCTTGGCGGTGGTGGAGATGAGCAGCTCGACGCGCACGGCCTGCCGTGCCGACTGGTCCTCGGGCACCGTGGGCGTCATCCGCACCGACTCCGGCGTGCAGGCGGTGCTGGTGGCCGTCAGGGTCACCTGGGCGTCGCTCTGCGCCGACCGTGACGGTGTCGGGCTGGGCGTCGGCGAGGCCGTGGCCGACCCGCTGGCCGAGGCGCTCGGGGAGGGCGCTGCGGCAGGACGGGAGTCGTCCGAGCCGCCGGGCCACAGCTTCACCACGAGCCAGACCACGAGCAGCACGACGGCGAGGAGGAGGAAGCGACGACGCCAGTAGATCGCCCGCGGCAACGGACGGCGGGTCGGTCGCGTGCTCACGCTCCGAGGGTAGTTCGCATGGACGCGCGTGCGAGGATCGACGCGCCATGCCGCCCCCGTCCGCTCCCCTCCCCGACGACCTCGCCGGACTGCACGACGCCGTCGTCGGCTGGTTCGACGACCACGCCCGCGACCTGCCCTGGCGCGGGACGGCCGAGGTGCTCCCCGAGCCGTGGCCGGTGCTCGTGTCGGAGCTGATGCTGCAGCAGACCCCGGTCGTGCGAGTGCTCCCCGTCTTCGAGGCATGGATGGCACGGTGGCCGACGCCCGCCGACCTCGCCGCGGAGCCGTCGAGCGAGGCCGTGCGGGCGTGGGGCCGGCTCGGCTACCCACGACGCGCGCTGCGCCTCCACGCGGCCGCGGTCGCGATCACGACCGAGCACGACGGACGGGTGCCCGACGACCACGTCGCGCTGCTCGCGCTGCCCGGTGTCGGCGAGTACACGGCCGCGGCGGTCGCCTCGTTCGCGTTCGGCCAACGGCATGCCGTGATGGACACGAACGTCCGACGCGTGCTGGCGCGGGTCGTCCTCGGTCAGGCGTACCCGTCGACGTCGGTCACGGCCGCCGAGCGGCGGCTGGCGCAGGCGCTGCTGCCCACCGACGACGCGCACCGGTGGGCGGCCGCGACGATGGAGCTCGGTGCCCTCGTGTGCACCGCCCGAGCGCCCCGCTGCGACGTCTGCCCCGTCGCCGACCGTTGCCGCTGGCTCGCGCTCGGCCGCCCCGACCACGACGGTCCCCCGCGACGCGGCCAGGCGTGGGCCGGCACCGACCGCCAGTGCCGCGGCCGCCTCCTCGCGGTGCTGCGCGACGCGACCGACCCGGTGCCGAAGGCTGCGCTCGACGCAGTCTGGGACGACGGCGCGCAGCGCGAGCGCTGCCTCGACGCGCTCCTGGACGAGGGCCTCGCCCAGGTCCACCCCGACGGGACCTTCACCTTGTAACGGGCGACCCAGGGAGAGGCAGACGACAACTCTGCGGCGTCTCACGTCATCCCTGAACCCGCGCGTTCACGTTTGCGTTGACGACAACGCGACGACTCGGCCTCCCACATGCCTTCGTCGAAGTTGATCACGTATCGATGTGCTGCGCGGTCATACTCAACCGTGGCCGGGTCCTCAGCAGGCTCGAGCTCTTCGACCGCCCAGCCCGCCACCGCAAGCTCGATCGCGCCCTCCTGGACATCTGTCAACGGATACCAGAGGTGATGAAGGACAAAAACCAGCTCTCCTCCGTCGGCCGCAACTGCAGCCCGAAATCTTGGCACTACGCGGCGAAGTCCTACCAGTAACTGCGGTGTGTCACCTTCCCACCCGCTTGCAACGTTCACCACGAGCCAGACTTGTGGGGCCGCAGGGATGGCACCGGGGGGCTTGGCGTCCGCGACATGTACAGACATCTCGAGATCGACCATGAGCCCCCAGCTCCACTGGAGAAGGCGAAGCTCGTAGCGGCTCATTGAGCACCCCTCCACTGCGCCGCGCATGACGCGGCCTCTTCCGCGTGGCCGCACGGCTACTCAGCGAACGTCGTCGGCGGCCACTCGCTCGCGGGCGTCCGCGAGATGAGCGAGGGCGCTGGCGCCACCCGGCTCAGCCACGCACCGTGCGAGCAGTGGGTACAGCGGATGACGCAGTACCCGAGACCACGGTCGGGAAGGACGACCTCACAGAGAACCTGGAGTCCGGCGCGACCGTCTCGAGGACACGTCATAGCGGCCGGGTCCTCTCCGCCCAGTGCCGCGACGAGCATGTCGTGCCAAGCGCTTGTGCGAGCACTTCGTTTCATGGAGAGTCCAGGCCGGGCGCAGAGGTTCGGGGTCGTCAGTCTCGCACGCTCGCTGGCCGCCCGGGCGCGCCGACCCTCCATACGATCCTTTCAGTCCTCGCCGAGACGCCCCCACTTCAGAACGCTCGTGAAGATATCGTCGTCGTTCTCGTTCACATCGACGGAAACCGCCACGACGACGTGGTCAAGGCCGTCAGACGACAACACGAAGACGCTGCTGGCGCGATCGAGCCGAGGCAGCGTCGGAAGCCGCAGGTCCTCTCGGTCCCCCAGCCGATCCACGGAAAGGCCCCTCATGAGGTGAGGAAGGGCCATGTAGTCCACACCGCGAAAGATAAGATCGATGTTGAACGGTCGAGCCACCCCTCGCGGACTACGGATCAGAAGCGATGCGTGGCTGGGGGTGTACTCCCAGACCTGGAAGGTCGCGTGCGGAAAATGTGCGATCACTTGAAGGGGCCTTCCACTAGTCGACCATTCTTCCAGAACTCGAGCTTGGGAAACTCGTTCCCGGCGAGCTGCAGCAGCTCCCAATCTGTCGCACCGCCTCGCCCTGCTGAGGCCCTGGCGACACCTCCCCAGACATCAACATCGTCGAGATTGAACAGCACACGCTGATCCGGGTCGCGAAGCTTTCCGAGAACACCTTGCTTCCAGTCGACGTGAGTGGGCAAGTCTTTCCACGTCTCTGCACCGTGGGTTTTGGCGAAGGCACCGAGATGATCCTGGATACCCATGGCAAACGGCTTTGCCTGCGGTCCGGTCGACCGGGAAGATGCGGCTCCATTCACCTGCTTCGGGACTGGGGAATCGCCCACGGGCGGTCCCCGCCGCGCAGCTGCGCCGACGAGGTTCTCGGCAGCATCCGACCCCATTCGGACCGACGCCTTCCCGAGCGTGGCACCGACACCGATACCCGGCACCATCGCCGCGAAGGAGATCAGCGCGTTCTTGGTGTCTCCCTCGAGGAGGTAGAGGGCGGCGTCCGCTCCGTCTGCCACCTCACCGATGCCAGGAACAAGTCCGGCGACGGCAAGGACGGTGTGGACGTCAGTGCTGTCGACGCGGCTCGCGAGCTCCGCAACGGCGGTGCCGAAGGACCTCATCGACGGTGCAGCCGCACGCGCCTCGGCCAAGGTGCTGGACGCCGCCGTCTGCACCGACCGAGCGGCCGCCCTCACCGACCCGATGGTCGATCCCGCCGTTGCCCGCGCAGCTCCTCCCGCGGCCCTGACGGCGTTGCCCACGGAGGTAGCGACTCCCCTGACCGCCTGGTAGACCCTGGAGGCCACCTTGGCGACGTTGGACGCAATGTTCTTCGCGAACTTCGGAATACCGAAGTGACCGTCCGGGTCGAAGACGTCGATCGGGCTGCCGTTGGCGTAGGTGTAGCGGTTCAGCGTGACCGGAGCAGTGAGGTCACCCGCCACCGTGTCCTCGCTCGTGAAGGTGCCGCTGGCGGCCGAGTACCGCCGTGCCCCCATGTCCGTGAGGCCCGTGATCGGATCCGTGACCATCGCCTGGAAGGCCAGGTCGACTGTCGGAGCGCCCATGGCGGTCGGCGTGCCGAACGGGTCGTAGAGCGTGGCGCTCACGGGCGGGCCACCAGAGTTCGACCGCTGCACGCTGACGTCACCGTGCAGGTTCTCGATCAGGTGCGTCAGGCGTTTCGGAACGTGATCGCCCCTTCCGCGGCGCGAAAGGGGCGATGACGTTCCGAACCGTGGGGGCTACTCCGTCGTGCGGGAGCGGCGGGCGGAGAGGCCGGCGGCGACCAGGGTGCCGACGCCGGCGACGACGAGCATCAGGCCGGCGATGCGGAAGGGCTTCGGGGAGGAGCGGTAGTCGGCGATCTCGTTCCAGCTCTCCTGCGAGATCGGGCAGTCCTGCTCGGCGTCGACGAAGCCCGACGTCGGGCCGTTCTCGGAGGTGCAGACGGCCTTCGGCTCGCCCGGCTGGAGGGCGAACGCGAGGACGCCGAGAAGGATCAGGACCGCGCCGACGACCAGGAGGTTGCGTGCCTTGGGGCTCATGTTGAGAAGACTGTCCTGGTTCGAGGGCGCCGTCCAGTCGAACGACGAAGGCCCACCACCCGTCGGGGTGGTGGGCCTTGTCGGACGTGCGGACTGCTCGTGCTGGCTGCTACTCGGAGGTGCCGGCCTCGACCGCGAGCGGGTCGTGGCCCTCGGTCAGCTCGAGGTCGGCCTTGGGCGTGCCGCGGAAGGTGAACACCGCGTCCACGCCCTCACCCTCGACGTCGACCAGGACGATCTCGCCGGCGCGCAGCTCACCGAAGAGCAGCTTCTCGGCGAGGGTGTCCTCGATCTCGCGCTGGATGGTGCGCCGCAGCGGGCGCGCACCGAGCACCGGGTCGAAGCCACGACGGGCGAGCAGGTCCTTGGCCGCGGGCGTGAGCTCGATGCCCATGTCCTTGTCCTTCAGACGGGTCTCCAGGTTGCCGACCATGAGGTCGACCATCTGGATGATCTCGTCCTGCGTCAGCGGCGGGAACACGACGATCTCGTCGACACGGTTCAGGAACTCCGGGCGGAAGTGCTGCTTGAGCTCCTCCGACACCTTCGCCTTCATCCGGTCGTACGAGCCGACCGTGTTGCCGGCGTCGGCGAAGCCGAGCGATACGCCCTTGCCGATGTCACGCGACCCCAGGTTCGTGGTCATGATGATCACGGTGTTC
>SXGQ01465538.1_pt1 | contig 30156 bp, 42 predicted proteins | sample 3178371 | NCBI WGS metagenome assembly SXGQ01 (sample SAMN11356859, study PRJNA531348) | freshwater metagenome | isolation source: freshwater sample F1-20 | place: China: Fuxian Lake, Yuxi | collected 2017-12-25
CACCTTTTTTGCAAGTTTCTCGAACGCCATAGTGACCTCGACTTCCCACTCTTCCTCTGTCTTTTCCCCATCACGCTTGGAGAACTCATACTCATTCAGTGCGACCATCAGCTCACGCATCTTGGTGTGGTCAATCATAAGATTTCCGTATGCGTTTAACTTACGGAGAACCGCTTCGTAGACTTCGACCTTTCGTTCTAATGAGATGTTGTTCATAGATTGTTTTCCTCATTTTCAGCCCACCCGGAGTTAGCGGAGAGACGTTCGTGTAGCATATTGCGTTCTATTTCCAGTTGTTCGCAGTAGTTCAGTAGGATACGAAGGTCACCCCATTGAACGCCGCTATACTCATTTATCGGTTCCTTGTCATAGTCGGGGTGTAGCATCTTCTCATCACGTTCAGATAAGGATGCATACACTCGCGCCATCACTTTGTCAATGTTTTTCATAGATACATCTCCCGTATTAGGGTAATCAAGAGTTCATCATCAGTAGGTAATACACTACGAACATCTAACCATATTTTATTTTCAATAATACGGGTGATGACTGGAATACGACCACCGCGTAAACGTTGCTCTAACTCCATTGCGTTTCCATTTAACACTACAGACCACGAAGGTATTTTAGATGTTGGGAATGCTCCACCACCTACCGTAGCTTCACTTTTCTCCACGACACCACCGACCTGCTGTGCAATAGTTTCTGCTCTAAATTTAATAGTATTTTGGTCAGTTGTCAACATCAATAACGTGGGTATTTGTAATAATGCTTTATTAGGATTTCTGTATAATCCCAACGTAGCTTCTAGTGCCGAATAGGTAAGTTTATCTACACGTAATGCACGAGCCATTGGATGCTTCTTTAACTTGGCAACGACATCTTTCTTCCCCAAGATAATACCTGCTTGTGGTCCACCCAATAACTTATCCCCACTCATAATCACCAACGTGGGGTTTTGTTGAACCGCATCGCGTGCGGTCAACTCACCTGTTAATCCATACTCACGTAAATCCAACATCAATCCACTACCGAAATCGTGAATGAGTGGAATACCTGCTTCCTCTGCAATCGGAACTAATGTAGGAATATCAACCTCAGATACAAACCCATCTATTGTAAAGTTGCTACGATGCACCTTCACAATCGCCGCAGTGTTTGGTGTAATAGCATTTCTATAATCATCTGGGTGTGTGCGATTAGTGGTTCCGACTTCAACCAACTTGGTTCCACTTGCTGCCATAATCTCTGGAACGCGGAAACTTCCACCAATCTCCACCAACTCCCCACGACTGACCAACGTTTCTTTACCAGCACAGAGGGTTTGTAATGCTAACACCAATCCTGCTGCGCAGTTATTCACCACCAGTGCATCTTCTGCACCAGTCAGTTCTACCAAGAGTGATGCCGCATGCACGTGTCGTGAACCACGTTTACCAGTTTCTAAATCATATTCCAACGTAGACCCACCACGAGACACATTATTGATTGCATCTAGTGCTGCTTGTGCAAGTGGGGCTCGTCCAAGGTTTGTATGTAAAACCACACCAGTTGCATTAATAACTGGACGGAGTGAAGGTTTTGTATGGTTCATTAGGTATTGATTAACTGCCACTGCCCAACTCCCATCATCCACAGGTAAATCACCACCCGTTCTGGCAACAGAGATAATATCACGGATTGCATCTCTTACCATCGTATGCGTCCACTGCGTGATACACTTCTGTATTTCTATTCCTTCGAGGATAGTACCCACCTTTGGGAACCGAACAAAACTCACAGATACATCTCCTTTATATAATCCCACACAACAATGTTCATTGCAGCACTGACATTAAACGAACGAAGAACACCACGTTGCGGAATGGACATCTTGTAAAAGTGGGGATTGTCTGTAATGGTTTTAGGTAATCCATGACTTTCTGAACCGAAAATAAACAACGGATTTTCCAGTTCTTCCTTGTACAATAGACGAGCCTTGTGTGACCCAATCTCTGTACCACCATGTTCACACAACACGACACTATTCCACTTCAGTAGATATTCCAATCGTTCATTGATGAGTTCGTCGGCGTGTATCGGGTCATCAAAAGTATATTGAACGATATTAATATATTTCTCGGCACCTACGGTAGACCGCTTATCAAACTTCTTTCGTCCAAAGATATAAAAGTTTTCTGCACCCAAAAGACACGCCGAGCGAATCATCATTCCAATATTCAGTTCCCCTGTGATATTGATACATCCCACGGAAAACCGGCGTTGCTCACTTAACGAGATTGCGATATTCTGCTCGTAAGTGTTTTCCTTGTATTCATCCCGAACATTATAGTGATTACTTGCAGTGTCTGCGATAATCTTACTATAGTTGACCATCGGGTTCTCATCCATAAAATTTCCCCCAGAGGAAGTAGTCAAGCCCATACCAGTGATTGTTCATCTGTCGAATGACTGATACATTATTCTTTTCTAAAAACTTAATCATCGGTGCATTAGTAGTTAATGTATCTACCAGGATACCATCTACTTGCTTTTCTTTACTCCAAGCTTCAAAATTATCCCACAACTTTTGCATCACACCTTTTTGTCGAACGTCTGGGTGGACACCATTCCATTCTAGATACGCCACCGTCTTGTTTTCGTGTGGTTCTATATTTGCGAATAAAAATCCAAGCACTTCATAGTTTTCCACATAAATCAAATTGCATCTATTGGTATTACTGACATGCTTGTATAAGTTTATCGTAGTGTAAACCGTAATCTGTTTTTCTGCTCCACGTGTGTTGTATCCTGGTAAGGTAAACATAATGTTCCTTACCATATGATGCGTCTTTACTACATTATCGTAATCTAATTCCTTTACCATTAGGTTAATACCTTCACCTTTTTGATTTTGTAGAATGAATCGTTGCAGTAAACTTCCTTGTCATTATACACACAATACTTACAACTATTCTTACCAGGGTTTGCTTTAATAGTATCCGTCTTGTAGTTTCCTTCGTTATCGAAGCACTCATTCAAGAACTGCTCAATATGACTCCATGCACGATTGACCGAAGGTTTGCCATTGGAGGGTTCGAACGGACTGACACGAGGAATAGGATACGGAGAGTTCTCACTAATCGTCCGCTTCAAGATAATAAACTCTGTACCAATCATTTCCAACGGAGTATTAAACTTCTCAGCGATAAACTTCTTATAGAGAAGAATCTGGTTCAACTTCACAGGGTCTTTCTTCTGGTCCTGCGTCCAACCAGCTCGACTGGTCTTTAAGTCAATAATAGTAATCTTTCCCGTCTTTTCATTCTTGACGATAATATCAATATACCCGATAAACGTGATACCAGGTCGAATCTCTTCTGCGATTGGATACTCAATACCGATAAGGGAGACATCCTTTGACGGGAACAACTTCTGCCGATGCTGTTGGACATACGAAAGGATTTGGCACCCTTGATTGTAAAACTCCATTAAGGTTTTCTTATCGCAGAGGAACACCTTATTCCCATTTGCATCAGTCGTAGTATTCTCTTGGAACAACGAGATAAACTTCTGCTTTAGGGGTTCGGTCAAATCAATACTCTTAGCCATATTGTCCTTCCCCGTATACACATACTGCTCCAACCATTCTTGGATAGTTTCGTGCATCGCGGTGCCGAATACCGTATTGATTGACGAGTCATCAAACTTCACATCGTCAACATACCGCAGCTTCCACGCAAGGGGACAATTAGCCCAAATGCTGTATTGTGAGTATGAAATCTTGTTCATTACTTATCCCCAGGTTTAATATGTGCATCGCACGAAGTATAATACCAATTCTTACCACGAAGCTTACCAGGTTGACCACACTGCTCGCACACCTCCAAACTTTCGTGCTCTGCATCGTATATTACTTTATCAAGTTCTTTGTTGCTGTAATCCGTATAGATACGAAGTCCACCCCACTTTTCCTTTACCTGAACAATCTTGATAGACCCCTTGATAGTTTCCAACTTATCAAAGACACGATTGACCAGCGGTGCCCACCCCTTGCCGACACTCGTTAGTCCCATCTCTCTTGTGTATCCTCTGTAGTTGACACTCATAGTTATCCCCGCAGTTGTAGACACTTAAATATAACAAAAAACCCCTTAAAAATCAAGGGGTCATTTGCTCTAATTCTTTCTCTAATAATACTATATTATCCATTAAATGTTGTATATTAGGGGGGTTCTGAAAATGTTCATATACTACGTTATCCCTTTTCCCCACACTTATATGGAACGATGCGGGTCCGTCTTGGAGAATGGCATACCAGCTTCCAGACTCCGTAGTTCCCACTTGTTTTGCGTTAAACAGAGGCATCAGTCCTCGTAAGACGAAGTGTTGGGTAATCCACTATATTCACAATTATCGTATAAACCCATTTGTTGTGAAAGTTCTGTTAGTTCATTTGCTGCTTTATGTTGTTCTATTTTTTCATTTATACGTTTGATTTCTTCTCGTATTTGTTCCATTGATGCAGAAATTCGTGCACGATTGGCTTCTGGTGTATTTCCAAAAGTTTGTTCCCAATTACTTTTAAACGTTTCCGTATCAACACTCAATGGTCGTGGAGTATCCCCTTTTCCATTTGTCATCGCATTTCACCTATATCAATAAATGGTTTTGTTTCATCATAATAATGCACCGTCAATCGTGCTTCCTTCATCATCTGAATACTGCGTTCCCTGTGTTCCTTCCAGTACTCACCTTTTGCCCCTTCACCCTTTTCACAAAAGATAATCTTGATACCCGCATTAATAATCGCACGGGTGCAGTCTACACACGGAATATCACAAGTTAAGAATATGGTGCATCTGTCTGTCGAGACACCGATACGAGCGGCATTGATGATTGCATTACGTTCAGCGTGTTCCATCCAATAATACTTTTCTGGACGCTCTTTACGTTCTTCGTGAAAATCATCAATCCCTCGCGGGAACGAGTTGTATCCAGTCGAACGGATTTCATTATGGGTTCCAACAATCACTGCACCAATCTGTGTATGTTTGTCTTTTGACTTTAACTTTACTGTATGTGCAATCTGTCTAAAATATTCTGTCCATTTCATAGTTTATTCCAAAGAATAAGGGATGTATGAAATATATCACACATCCCCTACTCTGTCAAGGGTGTTATTATTAGAAGTTTATTCTAATCCCCATTTGCATCTGCCAACGAGACATTAAATCGTCTGTTTGGTAAGTGGTATTTAATGGGTCGAAACTAAATGTTGGAACGCTATTCACACCACGACCTGAACGATATTGGAGTGGATAGACATTTTGGTTGTTGAGGTTTGGAACGAAATAATACTTACCCCAATCCTTGTTTAACAGATTACCGAAGTTGGTGATGTCAAATGTAATATCTACATTCTTCACCGATTGAATGATACGAACATCTGCTCGGTGGTTCCACGGAGTTCTTGCACCATTTCTCTTGGTGTATTCACCACGATGTGATGAGAGATATGGGTCATTACTGATGAAGTTGTCAAGGTCCGCCCAGATTTGTGCTACCGTTCTGGTATCTACTTGACCCGTGGGACGAGCCGATGGAACCAACTTGATTTCATCAATATTACGTGGAACATAAATCAAATCGTTATGACTTGACCCGTCACCATTCAAATCTCCAGAATACACATAGGAAAATGGTGAACCAGAGGCACCCGTGTATACTGCTGATACCGTGGTGTTCTTCCAGTTCCAACTACCATTCACTACAAACCGATGACGAATATCAAAGTTTGACCATGTAAGGTCATATTGATTTGCCTTCACCAACTGATTGTATTCCACGTGAGATTGGAAGGAGTTGCGTTGACCGTTTGCTAAATCCTTTGCTTCCCCATAACTGTATGCTGCCATCACATCAAGGTGTTCCCACTTCTTACTGAGGTTTGCTGTGACGTTATATCGGTATCCTTTATCAGTATTGTTGAGTGCAAATACTGATGTGTAGGGATTGGTGGTGGTTGTAGTTAAACGTGTAGTGGTATACACAGGTCTGCGGTCACCGCCTGCGAGATTTCCTGCTGGTGCTGGTAATCCAATATTGGTGAACACGATATCATTCAATGTCTTGGTGAATGTCCAATCCAACACCAATAATGCATCAAATGGTAACTTGATGTCCGTTGCCAAGTTCATTCTACGCATCTGTGGTTGGACATACTTGTTGCCAATCACATTCATTTCGTATGTGGTGGTGCTACTCAATGAACTTTGACGAAGTGGGTCCACAATCAACGGAACCACATTGGTTGGACGGGCATCAATGTTTCCTACCACCAATCCATTATGAATGAATGGATATGCGTACCATGCGAACGGCATGCGTCCTTGGAAGTATCCCACCCCACCACGATAGGTGATATTGTTTTTTTGCCAGTTGAACCCGAAACGAGGACCAATCAACAAACTACGACCATAATCGTTGGTGATGGTGCTGTATGGTTTGGTTCCGTTGGTGAGAGTGATGTTCGTAAATGCATCTGCTTGAACTGGTGTATCCATCATATTCCAGTCTGCACGAACACCTGCGGTCACCTTGAAGTTGTCTGTGACTGCCACTTCATCTTGGATATACACACTTGGAACGGTGATGTTGAAGTTGGCGCCTGGATTGTTTAACACATAATCCAAACTATTATCCGTTAAATCAAATGTGGCTCTGATACGATTAGGACGATTTGCAAAGAATGATGCAAGGTTTGCATATTGCCAACGACCTGCATATCCATTCACGAAAGTATATTGAATATTATAGAACTCATTGTGGGTTCCTGCTGTAATCGTATGCTTCCCCACAGACCATGTGAGATTGTTGGTCACTTCATAGGTGCGAACCTTTGTTCCGTATACTACACCTTCACGGTCACTTCCTGCATTGATTTGACCGAATTGAATATCTTGAATTTCAATTTGTGGTGCGAACACATTACCATATGGGTTTCTGTGGTCACGGACAAGTGAATATCCCAATAACAAACTGTTGGATACCCCTGCACCAAGTTGCGACTTCAATTCAGCAACCGTGTTGGTGGCTCTACTGAAATGGTCGAAATCTTGTGTTGCCAACTTGGTGAGTGCTTGTCCTCGTTCCAAGTTTCCTGCCACGGCATTCACAAGATTACTACGAACGGTCAAGATGGAGTTCCCGATATTCCAATCCAACCGACCGAAATACTTTTCACTATTTGCGTTGACATCATATGCTCCAAATGTTCCCGCATCAAAGTTTGGAACACCAGACCGTGCTGCAAATGACACCAGACTATCACGGACTTGTTGTGCCACTGCTTCGGTTGCCAACACGCCTGGATTGCCAGGTGCAAATAGGATGGGGTCTGTTCTACGTGAAACTTCAAAGTTCACAAAGTAGAACAACTTGTCCTTGATGATTGGGCCACCGATACGACCACCTGCTTGATATTCATTGAAGGTGGTTGGCATCTTACCAGAAATACCATCACCAATGAATTGTGGAACACGACCGAACGAATAGATGGAACCTTCGGTGGTATTAGTTCCAGAACGGGTGACCGCGTTCACACTACCACCTGTGAAGTTACCAATCTTTACATCGTATGGTGCGATGACCACTGACACTTGTTCAATAGCGTCAAGTGAAATCGGTTGTGAACGTGAAAGAGCACCAGGTGTTCCTGTTGGAACTGATGCGGTGGATTGACCTGAGGATTGACTGAAACCGAACGCATCATTGGATGCTGCTCCGTCAATCGTCAAGTTGTTATACCGATAATTAGAACCCGCAAAAGAAACCCCGTTGCCTTGTGGGGTCATACGGGTCATGTCTTGGAGACTACGTGATAAGGTTGGAAGCACTTGCAACTTCTCTTGATTGAGTTGTGCTACTGCACCATCTTTGCGTGCTTGTGCTGCCACATCTGCAATAACCGATACTTGATTTAATACTACAACAATTTTTTCCATCTCAATATCTGCGCTTATTGCCTCACCTAAACGAACTGTGAGATTATCCGAGGACTTGGGACGGAACCCCAGTGCGGTCACCGATACGGTATATGGACCACCTGGTTTCAAGTTGGATAATGTGAACCGACCTTCAGTTGTAGTTTTCGTAACAATTCGTTGATTGGTTGGAACAAAGACCACAGTAACATTTGCATTTTCAATTGTGCTACCAGTAACATCTTTTACAGTTCCACGGATTATACCACTTGTGATTTGGGCATACGCGGAACTACACAACATCGCAGTTGCTAAAAGAATTTGTAATACTTTTCTCATAAAGAGTTCTCTTTAACCGAGCCCCGTCTGTGGGTGGCTCGACGCCAGGGGTGAATAAATAAATAGGGGGACGGGGGACTATAATTTTGCCTTTTTTATTTCTTTTTCTGTTTTTCCATACATTTGACACAAGGCTCGAAGTTCTCCTTTGTTGTGTTTATAGAAGATTTCGAGGTAGTCTGTAGCTTCTCCTGTGCTAACACTATAATGTTCCCTAACCAGGTCAACCAACCACGTTTCATAATCATTCTCCTTTTTACCTTTTATATACTTATTAAACTGCCGACCCTTTTGGAGAACACGACTAAAGAACGCATAATGGAGTTCTGGTGTTATAGTATATTTTTGCAGTTCATTCACGAACGGCAACTGGTGTGGGTTCATACTAAGGAATTTATTTACCATATAGTTATTATACGACTTTTTATCAGCGTCTGACAACGAAGTGAAATAGTCAGGACTCTGGTTCGTGTATAATGCATCTACGTGGTCAAACAATCCCTTCGTTTTCGATTGGTTGTTCGGTTGTGTTGTTTTCTTCTTTGGTGGCATTTGGATTTTTTAATGTATGTTGTATGTCATCTATAAGTTGACGAATATTATGTGCTTCAATGTAAGGAGTGTAATCTACATATGTTGGATTACTTTCAACCAAATCTTCTATTCTCCAATATACATCTGTCTTATCTCGTAATTCTTCAATATATTCTTCACGAGGTTTTTGGAACATTTCGTGGTTCACTAATTTAACAGATTTTAGTCCAGAGTTCAAGAGGTAAGGTTTTACTTCTTCTTGAAAATGATTTATAGTTTTGACAATAGCTGTCGCTTGGTCTAGTAGTGGTGCTGGTAGTTCGTGTGGTGTTTGTAGACCCTCTCGTAAATATTTGACTAAATTATCTTGGTCACCCTTACCAATCATCTGTGCGCTAGATAACAACCACCAACTTGATAACTGTTGTGCGATGTCTAATCTTTCCGTGACGATGATATAATCAAACGTTTTCCACGGAAATGTTTGTAGTGTGAATAGATGTTTGTTTGTTAATAGAGAAGTGCTAGTCAACTTCATTACAAAGTTGTCACTTCGATTGACCATCTTTAACTTTAATTCTGGTGAAGCTTTCAACCAGACATCAGAAAATAATTCAGAGTAATCTATTAAATCAAACTTTTTATCAAATATATTGCACAGGAAACCAGAACACGTGCGTGGAGTAGATACTATAACGACTTTCATATATCTTATAAAATTTTTGTCTGAAGGGTATGCGGATTGATTTCTACAATACCACCTGGAACAGGTGCACCTCTAAATGTAATTGGTTCTACACCTTTAGTCAATATGTGTTGGAGACAATACATATTTCGTGAATGCGTGACCGCTATGACATTCAATTTCTCAGCTATCTTCATCAACGAAAACAATTCGTTCTTCCATCTATTATAGAATTCAGAATAACTTTCACCTTCTGGAACAGGTACAAGTGGTGTATCAAAATATTTTGTCATTAGTGGGATAGCTTCGGTCAATAACATTCCATTAATCATCCCGATGTTCCACGGGGTCAGCCCCATACTTGGTTCATAGGGAATGTTTATGACAGATGCAACTTCTTCACACGTTTCCTCTGCTCGTTTTAATACAGAGTGAAACATCAAATTCACATACTTGTCTTTTAATTTGTGTGCTGCATCTCTAGCTTGTTGTCTACCATCTTCATCTAACGATATGTTTAACCACCCACGAATACGTTCTCCGTGTTCCTGCACTTCTGCTCGTGAGTTAAACTGCGTTGTCCCGTGCCGTATCAGGTATAGCATGTAATTTCTCTCTAATAGAATTTACAACGTCTGTTAATCCAGATTGTTGTATGAAATCGGAGTAATCTTTTGGAAATCGTTGCACTTCTAAATGTTCTGTGGTAATTTCATCACCAAGAATGTTGGATAATATTGGTAAGAATTCTTCTTGCGGTTTATTGACTAATTCACGAGATATTATACATACTTGTGGATAGTTTGTTATCATGTAAGGTTTGACAACAGAATAAAAGAAATCTATGTCCTCTACTATATTCTTCAATTGTCCTTCGTCTAACAAAATATCTTTTGGTGTTTTAAGTTTTTCTTCTAGAAACGTATTCATCTCTGATGCTTCACTGTATCCATTTATTTGGGAAAAACTAGTTATGAACCAACTTGCACAAGTTTCTACAAAATCTCGTTCAACCAACACTATCTTGTCAAATATCTTCCACGGAAAGTTTTTATACGTAAAATATTTTGCCTGTAAAAATGTGGTGCTGGTCACCCGTGCCACGTAGTTATCTATCTTCTTTAACTTCTTTAACTTTGTTCGTATATTACCAGTTAGTCCACTTCCGTCAGCAAACACCTCTGACAAGTTATTTAGATTATATTTCTTTTCTAGTATATTTGCAACGGCTGCCCCACTTGAACGTGAAGTGCATACCACAACTATTCTCATACTTTCTCCTGTAATTCCACCTTTTGTGGTTTCCATCCGTTATCTACACCTTGTATGACTTCAATCTTCTCAATCACTCCATCCTTGACACACACCTTCTGTATTAACTGTACGTATTCTTTGATGTCATTGTACGGAATAACTGGTATCTTTAATTTCTTCATCATTTGTTTCTTTTCTTTCTTTCCACAGAGAAAATAAATATATCGGTGCTTCGCAGTTTCCTCTTTTCTCCAGAACGTATGACCTATAGTTTTTGCCAAGTTTTCTACATTCTTATTTCCAAACTTAGCCCCTACGGTACGTGAATGTATCCACAAGTCATCTTCTTTCAATCGGAGACTGAAATCAGGCATCAATTTGGAATATCCGCAACCTTGATAAATCCAGTTGGTTGCTCGGTAAATCCCACCAGTATGTGCCTGTTCTGGGTCTGCATAACTGACTAACACTTTTACTCGTTTATCGTTCTGTCGCATCCACTCAAAAGATTGTGCGATAACAAAACTTTCCAAGTTCTTGCCATATCCATCTAAACATACCAATCTGGTGAGTTCTAATACTTCATCTAGTTCTAATCCATCAACGATACTATCTACGGTTCGATTACTGACTGGATGCCCATATGTCATACACCCAATCAGTTGTTCGTTTTCACCAGCAAAGAACATATGCTCAGTTTCCTCCCGATAAAAAATTCCAAGGGCGTATCGGGTGGAACTGAACTTATGTGTATAATGGTGCTTTTCAATAAAGTCCCGTGCCACAGCCTTACTGATTTCACGGACTGAGACACGGGAGATATCAACAAATGATGTTTCCAAGATTTATTTGTTCCTTTAAGTAAGATAAGTTATCTTCTTCTATAATGTTTCTACACATCAAATCTAGTTGCTTGTATTTGATATATTCACCGTAATCTACACCAGTAAAATTTACATTTACACTATCCACGTGTTCTTGTGTAAATTTTACTCCAAAGAAATTACCAAGTGTAGATATATAATTTACATCAAAATCTTCATATGTCAAGGTAAGTGTAGGAACTCCTTGCTTTTGTATAAGTTCGTTTATCTGGTAAAACTCATTTATACATCGTAAAGAATATCGTAATAAACTGATAGGAACTCGTATTTTCTTCACATCTTTCAATGCTTCTACTGTGCTATCTAAAATATCATTTGGGTCTATTGTTTGTGCATACGACAGAACCATCCAACTCGCAACTTGCTCTACTATATTTTTACGATTTAATACTATAATCTTATCAAACGCCAACCACGGAAAAATATCAGGTCTTAAAAATGTTCCGTGATGAAAAGACGATGGTGTAATCTTCACCACGTAGTTGTCATTATCAACCAATCTCATCAAACGGTGATAATCAACTTCATAGACACGTTTAGGATATGCAAATGTTTCTCTATAATTTGTCAACCCTAAATATCGCTCTAGTAAATTTGGTATCAACATAGAACGAGTTCGTGGTGAAGAAAATACACACACTTTCATTACGCAATATCCTTGACGGCATCACAGAGCTTATACTTCAATGCTTCCTGCGGTGAAAGCCATACGTCCTGCGGTGGAAGAAGTCGTTCACGGATCATCTTATCTGATAATCCAGTGCACTTCTTGTAATGATTAATCATACGGATGGTAGTCAACTCAAACTCACGCATCGTTGCGATAAGTTCGTGTTCCTTACCAACTTGACCCCACGACCATTGGTGGGACAAGATACTGGTGTTTGGAGTAATAACACGATTTTTCTTTGCACCAGAAATAAAGGTCAGTAGTCCTGCCGATGCGATACATCCTAATCCAACCGTATGTACAGGAATCTTACTTCCCCGCATGACATCAATAATTGAAAATGCCGCTGACAAATCTCCACCATAACTGGTAATCATTAGTGTGAGATGGTCAAACTTCTTACTCTTATTTAAGTTAGCCTCCATAATCCACGAGACTACATCCTTTGCAACATTCGTATTAAACTCATCACAAAGGTAATAGATACCAGCATCCCGCATACTGGTCGTGGTGGGAGGCATCATCGGTGATGGTGCCGTAGCCATATTACTTCTCCAAGATTAAAGTGGGCTTCTTATGTGCCTCTTCTTGCGTTGGTGCTGCTTCTTCCTGCATACCCTTGGGGATTACTGGAAGGAATTGCTTGTTGATATGACCACATGCGTTGCATGAGAACGTAGGAATAGGAACAATAGCTTCCTTACCCGTTGGAGAAATGAGGGCGGACATCCGCTTCATCAACATCACGTTCTGGAACGTGTAGTTTCCACAACGTTCACATACAATGTCATCTGCCTTTGACAAATCAACGTTCATCTGCGGAGCCATCGGGGGAGGACCACCAAACTTATCTCGTGCCATAACTGCCTCAACTATTTAGAATGTTATACAATGTTGCTACAAAGTTTATTTCTTTATCTACTACAAAACTATCACGATACTGCCCTTCTGCGATTGCCAAGATACTTTGTGGAACCTTGGTTGGTGCATAGTCCGTGACTTTATCAAACAATAACCGATACAACTCTGTGAAATCCTTCACGTTACTATCTGCTACAATCTGTCTGACCGAGTTGACCTTATCCTTTAATGGGAGATTACCATTTAAGACATCCAAGACTTGGAGCTTATAATCTCCCGCGATAATCTCATCAACATTCAGTTCTAACTTCCCGCCCGTAGTTTGGAGTTGTGAGTTATTTAATATTCTACGAATGTCTGGATAGTAGGAAGTGACCAACGCTGCCAAGGTTCCCTTTTCATACGAGACACCTTCCTTATCCAAAATCTTCATTACATGCACCGCCACTTCCTTCTTCGAGGGTGGGGTCAACTTAAAGACTTGTGACCGACTAATAAGTGGGTCAATAATCCGTTCCACATAGTTACAAGTCAAGATGAAACGAGTATTCTTACTAAACACTTCCATTAAGTTACGGAGTGCTGCTTGTGCCTGTGGAGTAATGAAATCCGCCTCGTCCAATACGATAATCTTCATCGGCTTAAAGCTCATCGTGGCAGCGAAGTTCTTAATCTTGTTTCTGATTGTGTCAACGGAGTTTTCATCGGATGCGTTGATGAACAGATAATCACATTCGATATTCTTAATCAAAATCTTTGCAGCAGTCGTCTTACCAGTTCCCGCAGTTCCACAGAATAAGAGATGTGGAATGTCCTGGTTCTTGATAAACTGCTCCAGCTTGGCTTTGAGATTATCATTACCAATATAGTTTTCTAATGTATCAGGGCGATACTTCTCGACCCAGAGCGTATTGTCACTCATCGTCCAACCTCACCCAAGTATGTTTGTTTAGCTTCATCCCAAGTCATTTGCACCATCTTCCGATAATACAAGATATCTGGATTTATTCTATTACTTTCTAACAAGTTATTATATCGGTTCAGTGCTTTTTCTCTCCACCATAACATAACACTCTCAACATCGTTTGTCAATCGGCTTGACAACTTTAGTTGGTCATCACCGATTTCACCACGGAGATATTCACGGGTATTTTCATAAAGAGGTGCAAAATAGACACCTCGTTGGAACCCATGCTCATAATCACTTGATTTAATACCCAAGATTTTATACAACAATAACATCTGTTGCAACTTTGGACCCGTTGGTGGTGAACCACAACGACATTTCTTATCGTATACCTCACCCGTGCTATGCACCGAGTAGTTATCTCCTTCTAACATACTCACCAGTTCATCACGAGAAGATGCGGTAATCTTAGTTGTGCCATCTGTGCAAACCCACATCTCACCCTCTTGGGTAATATCACCAAAGTATGGAATCGTGCATTTATCAAATGCTTCTGAATGATTGACTTTCAGATAGTTTGCCCATTCACTAAAAACATCATCATCTGGCTTAAGAGAAATCTTTCCAGCAGTGACCCCAAGCTCCTTCCAGAACGGAATACGCTGATACATACTATGTGACCCATACAACGAGGTCGTGGTCACCCCAACTAGTGTATTACCGAACTTGCGTTTCCACTCATCACGAATCACTTTCGTAGTAAGTAATGATGCAATCATCTTTCCACCAAGAAAGTTATATCCAAATGGTTGTGTTGGAATAATAGTGGTGCAAATAGCAGTCGAGTTCAGTAATCCCTGCTCAAACTTATTTTCCTTTGACCATCCAATCCAGTTATCTCGAACATTAATGGAGGCAACATCAGAACCAAGTGATGCGGCACCCACATACTTTCCAGAACTGCGGTCACGAATCAATACACGAATCAAACGACCAACATTTGCTGTGAACTCCATTGTATGACAGAATACTCTGATATATTTCCAATCATTAAAATATTGTAAATCATCTGGTTCAACAATAATAATCTCTGGGTCAATCGCACTGACCTCTTGAATGGTCAACTCTTTATTAAAAATATCCGTAGGTTGCCAAATCTTTGCCTGTACGATTTGTGCCATCTGAATATCTTTGGTATTGTTATAATCGGTAGAGAGTTCCTTCCATTTCTTATACAACGTGCTTTCCTGCACACTTTGACTTTTGAGCTTATCCATATGCTCCTTAAATCTGACCTTCTCTACATCAAAGTCAAACGATGCACCCTCACCACTAAAGAAATCGGTGGCAGAGGTGTTCAAGACAACACCACCCTTCGGCGGTTTCTTCGCAGAAGGGGGTTTGGGTGTTGCTTGTTTTGGACTATCGTTAAACTCAAAGAATGACATTAGGAAGCAGTCTGGATTTGGACGAGATAGTAATCGGTGTTGTATTCCGTGACACCGAACTTGACATACGCCAATCCCTTTGCACTTACCTTTAACACACCACTTGCCGCTTCACGATTAGCTGAGATGATTTCCTTTAGGTATCGTGCAGAGAAGTTGATAGGATTGACCTTAGCGTTCTTACTGGTTTCCACATCCATCGTGATACGATTGGTATTCATATCGGAATACCCAAGAACGATTTGCGCTGCCGAACCATCACTTAAGATTGTGAAGGTTTCTACGTCAGACAACGCACCTTTAGCTTTCAGAAAGGTATTCATTACCTTCTGGTCGAGCTTGATTTCGATATCAAATGATGGGAGCTGCTTCAAATCTGGAGCAGCGGGGATGACTGCACTATCGGCCAAGACATAATCAACCTTTGCATTATCATCAGTAAGGTGGATAGCTGAAACCTTACCACTATTCTTCTTGGTCGTAATCTTGATACCTTCACCAAGAACCGACAACATTGAGGAGAGTTGCTTCGTATCAAAGATACCATACTCCCCTTCATCTAACTTTGCATCCTTGACCGTCACGACACCAAGAACATTCTTGTCATCGGAGATGCACTTTACGGTAATATCAGTGCCGTCAGACTTCCACAGCACACTCTCACACGAACCACCAAGATTATACTTGGCAATAAACTTCTCTAACTTTGACTTTTCCATAACCTTTTAACCTCTGTTTTAGTTTAAACCGAACCAATTACCATAATTCTCTGGTCTTACTGTATCATAATCTGCACTTACACTTGCTGACAATCTCTTACTTAACGGAATACACTTGTGATATCGTCTGTATGGAATATAACACACATCTCCAGGTTGTAAAGTGTATTGGAAATCAACAGTTAATATACTGTCATTTACACACACTACCTCGTTTGGTTTTCCATTCCAGGTTTCACCATATATAGTCCAATCGGATTTACCATCTAATTGTAGTATCAAAACGTATTGTGAATCTGCGTGCGTTTCAAAAGATTTAGAATTATTTTTTATTCCGCCATATATGTTTGTCGTGACGTACATATTATGAATACGAGAACACATATTAGATGCGTAAAACAAACCTTTTGTGTGGCGTTCCATATAATTCAATATAAATGAACTACCATTATTTACTTCACTAAATATTGTTTCGGAAGGAGTGCCACTTGTTTCTGTACTCTTATACACATCTTTCTTTTGTTTGTTATCACCGATAATAGTGATTTCTGTATTGTGTGTATTATCGTTTAGATAACGTTCTACATCATTCCAAGTAAGAATACTCTCTGGAGTGCATGAATTGGTGAGGACGAACGCACGTTCTTTATTTTCTAAAATTCGTTCAAACACTTCATCCTTTACCATCTGTCCCACTCCTTCATCCATATTCGGTCAAGTGTGCCATAACTAAACCGAGCAAAATAATCGTATCGTTTTCCGTCTATCAACTCACCACTATAGAATATAATATCTCCGTGTAAGTCTGTCAAGTAGTCACGGCGATAAGTTCCATCTACTTTAACTAATTGTTTTCCAAACGGAGTATCTGGGTTTTCAATCCATTCATAATCCCACAACTCGCAATATATCTGTCTATTATCTGAGATAACATAATTTTCTAATAAGCACTCAAACGATTTCGTTTGAAACTTTTCATCAGTAATATATGAATATCCTGGTAATTGTATATTAACTTGAATGGTATCGAACATTCCCATACACTACTCCTTCACAAAGGCTGTTTCTTCTGGATTATTTCCTATCTTTTCTACATAATACGTTTTGTGATTGACCTTTAATCTAATCGGTAATTGCCAATTTGTAAAACTATCTTCCCACCATCTAACTCTATTATTTGGCATTGCTACCAAATATCCTTCTGGGGATACCAACATATTAAAACTTTTGTCTTGTTGTGGTGCGTTAGAATATCCATCATCGTGAAATTCAATAGCCCATCCCAATCCACGACCAGTAAATTTTTTACCCAACGAATCCACCCATTCTGCACTCAATCCTTTGGAAAATGTCATATCCACGATACTAAACTCTGTTCCAAAACATCCCCACACTTGATGACAATGTAAATCTTGCATCGGTGGTGTTGCTTTATTCGGGTCTTGTCCGATTATCAATCCGTGAATAGGAACTCCACGATATTGTGCCCCATTTTCCAATAATACCGAAAAGGTTAATGCTTGTGCTGGTCTGACGGATACCGCATGAATGATGCAATTTTCCACGCCAGTATCCAATCCATTCGTAATAAACTCACGATGAACTTTACCATATAAATGTTGTGGAAGTGACGCGGTTAGTGAATGCATTACATCAATTTTGATAAAGTTTTGAGTGTATCGTTATATTCTTCTTGATAATCTTTAGTCCAACGATACAATCCAAGAAGAAGTTGCGCACCCTTTGCTGTTGCTCTGGTTCCTTTCATTATTGCTTCGAGTGATTCGTCTAAACGGTCACCCCACTTCTTTGCATATCCCATCCAACTATAATACTTTTGAGGATTATATTGCACGAACTTCATAGCGACTTCAGCTTCACCCAAGAATGAACCATATGCGTGAAGTGAGGCACTGATGGGACGACCTGTTGGTTTGTTTCCAACTGATGGTTGCGCGGTGTCTGGATAACTATTTACAATTGAATGATGAAGTTCTGATACAGGATTCAATACAAACTCATCTGTCGTGTGCAACATATCAAATACTTCTGGGCTGACCCCTTTACCAAATCCAAGTGCTGTAAACTTCCAGTGTATCATTTCGTGATACATATTACGCACAGTGATAACAGGATCGTCACAAAGTGGTGCCATTACAATCCAAGAATTCGGATATTCCTTTGATGCGTGCTGGCATGAAAATTCATTACCATCATCTGCAAGATGAATTGGCATATACACATCTACTAGTGATTTGATAGTATTCCAAATAACAGGAACAGCTTTTTCTGCTTCCTGTTCTACTTGACGAAGCTGGGTATCATTTGGATTGAATGGGGCGCCCATTTCTTCTGTGGTTTTCCACGTATGCACATACATACCTGCCAGTTTTTTGAACGGAAATTCTTTCTTGACAAATCCCTTTTCTGCTTTGATTTGTTGGTAGGCCTGGATGTCGTACCCATCTTGTTGTGCGTTGATAATTCTGCTATAGTCTATTGTCATAGAACCTCTTCCCACGCATATTGCGCATTGAATTTGTATGCTCCGATATATCCATCCCAAAATGTTTCTTCAGGACTGACCATAGAGATGAATGCCGAGCCGTTTTCCTTCTTATATAAATAATAGGTTTGCCCGATAATCGGCTTAAAACCTATAGAACTTTCATATAAAAGTTGATTTATTTGGTAATCTTTTACGAGTTTTTCGTATTCTTTAACCAACTCGTTATATCGTTCAGTAAAATAATGTTTAAATGTAGGTGCGACCACCGCTTTCCATTTATCAATATCTACAGGTTTGATAGACGCAGGTGCGCTGGGGGATATCCCATAGGTCAATGCATTTGGATTTTTATCCTTATCGTCATCCGTCATAGTGCGTAGGTGTAGATGTGTTTTGGTTTAGTCTTTATGATTTGCACGCCTGGGTCACCACGTTTGTATCTGTTGTTGATTTCTACCCCATAGGGTCTATCCAACATTGTCAAGGTTCTTACGTGGAATGACTTGCCATCAACTAACAAGGTGGTTCCAACTCCTGTTAATCCTTCATACTTAAAGTTTGATGCTCTATAAATAATACCTTTGTGTCCTTGTGCTTCGTCGGCATAACTCACGACAAACTTCCAGTCCGTGTTTTTCTTTAACCACTTTAAGGTTCTACTCACAAAGAAACTTTCAGCGTTCTTCGGTGTATCGTCAATCAAACACAACCTGCGAAGTTCTAGACATTTATCAGGATCTTCTGGATAGTATTTTTGTGCTGCGGCAGCACCTGCTGGACGGGTATAAACACAAACACCCACCAGTTCTGGTAGGAATGTGCCTTCACGAAATAATCCAAATGTTTCTTTTTCTTGAATATTTACATAATCAGAATAATGCCATCTACGCATAAAATTGCGAACGGTTTCTGAAAATGAGATATGTTCAACTGTATATCCTTGTAATGCCATAATCACCTCAAAAGTGGCACCGTGGGATTCGAACCCATCTAGGCTCTCACCTAGTCCTTGGCTAGCATAGTATGCTTGTAACCTCGGGTAGCGCCCGTGTCATACTATCGTTGTCCCGACCAACTGCGGTGCCGATTACTACTTGTTATTTCCACCAAAGTAAGCGTAAATCTTTTCACACGCTTCGATGTGTTCCTTTATTTGCTTCATATCCCTCTTGTAATCCAAATCAAACACAGTCCCCTTTTTATTGTTCTTAACCTGAACGAGCTCTCCTTCGAGACTTTCCTTCATCTCTTGCATTTGCATACAGATGATATTGTCTACCGTTTCATAATCCAACGGAACCATAATTTTAGTCATTAGAATTCCCCCCACTCACGAATAGAGACACCGACTGGAAAAATAGGAACACCATCCTTGCTCAGCTCTTGGTAGCGAACCGTTAGATACTTGCCAATAAGCGAACGACGATTCTTGAATAGGTCCGCACGATTTTCTTGTGAACCCTCTGGACGGCAATTAAACCGCTGACCAGAATCAGTCTCCAATTCAAAAATGGCGAGCCCAACGTCACTACCATCACCATCAACAACATCAACAATACGATATTCTGCATCGACGAAATCCTTTAGTTTAAGAAGTGAATACGAACGCTTACCAATCTCATATCCCATATGAGGGTCACGAATCATCGTTCCCTCGAATCCATCTCTGGTGAATGACTTGTGCCACACCAACACATCCGACTCGGTGAACGCTTCCCACGTAGGAACACGGACAACATTCTTCGGAGTATTATGAAAAATTTGATGAATTAACTTATGCCGTTCGGTATACGAAAGACTATCATCCACAATATCATAAACGTGATAGAGCAGCTTCGGGGATAACTCTGGACGATACTTCTTAATGGCGGTCATACTCTCTTGGAGTAGAACGTTGTTCGGAAGCATCAACTCACCATCAAGAATGTGACCACCCGTGTCAAACTTCAAATGCTGAATGACTTCAGGAATGACTTCCTTGTTTCCACGACTCCACCCGTTCTCTCCGTCGAACAACATACGCATACCATTCAACTTTGGCTGAACATAAATAGGAAATTCGACCTTCTTCTTGTGGTCAGTAAACTTATGGGCAAGCATCGGCATCGGACGAACATTCTTTCGTTCACCCTTTACACGGAACCCCTTGTCCCGTTGCTTCTTAATTACTGCCTCAAACTCGAACTCCGCCTGCTGCGCAGAGTTACGCTCGTTTGACCGACCAACATTCGTAGGTTCAGCGAAATAAGGTTCAGACATCTGCTTCTTTGTTTCACGACCTGTCTTGGAAATCTGATACCATTCGGTCTGGGTGTAATAGTCAGAACCATCCTTGACGATATGCAACCTCCAGAACTTCTCACCACCATTCTTGTTTTCAGAAATGAGCCAATCACTCGACTTGACAATATTCATTTGATTACCCTATCAAGGATGAACATAACAATCAATGAAATTAGAAATAACTTCGCACCAAACAGCCAGTCCCAACGCATCATGAGATATCCCTCTCTTCGTCCATCTTGATAAGAGTGTAAGAAATATGTGCGTAGATGGCACTAATCAATACAAAGATTGCGAACGCACAAGCAAGAACGACACCAATCTTGAATAGCATGTTAGTCCTCTGTAATAACAAGGTAAATAATGATGGCAAACCCGATGGCTGCCGATACCCATCCAGCGTTACCTCTACTCAACCACAACCCAATAGCAGACATACTACCTCCAAGGAATAGGGGATGTATGAAATATATCACACATCCCCCAAAATGTCAAGTCCTTTATTAAATATTATTTAATAACTTTTAACGTGGGTACTACATCTGTGTGGACTGGTTTTGTTATTGCCGACTCATGTATTAAATTCTGTTTATCTGGTTCTTTTATGTTTAATTTAATTGAGTGCGTATCATTTCCTACCTTCACACCACTTTTAACATCAGTTCCCGTAAAGTAATGGCGTTGCCAATCTTCGTTGTGTTTACCCTCACGTTTATCTTGGGCAAATGAAGAACGTGATGCATGGTAAGTATGAAACTTTTCTGCTAGTTCTGGATTATTATTCATAAAATCAATCTTGAAATCAAACTTCTCTGCGTAATTATGTGGGATTGGTTGCAAGAAACAAATTGGATCACCTTTCTTAAAATAGACAATCTTGTTTGGTTCCGTGACACGCCAATTCATCGTAAATGAGTAGTTTAACCAATCTGTTTCTACTACACCCTCCAAAGGAACCGCACCATTAACAAAAAAATTTGGTGCGCCACGAACTAATAAATTTACACCAGGTGGTGTTCTTACCATAAAATCAAATTCAAATGTAATGACACCACCAACGAAATGACACTTTACCCAATGATTTTCTGGACGGAGAACTGCATTATATTCAGGGTCTACCCAAAAATGCATACTACGTCTATCTTGTCCACCAAACCACACAGCTTGAATATCGCAAGGACACTCTATAACCCATCCATTTTGATTTGCGATTGTCATTGGAAGGCAACGATACATATGAATGTATTCATCCATCCATGCACGTTTTGGTGAAGCGGCATGAAATTGCCATCCTGGCATGGGTTTGTTGTCATGCGTTCTATATACTGTTATAGTATCTTGTTTCTCTGACATAATAACCTCTTAGAAAGAAAAGAATTCATCTGCTTTCTGATTAACATCGGTAGGGAGTAATCCCCAATTCATTGCGCTATAAAAATCTTCCAACTTCTTCTTTAGTTCATTCACAAACAACGCTTCGTAGTCAATGTATTGTTCTGCGATATCTGTGATTTCCTTGGGGTCATTATATCCCTTGACCGCAATGGTTTCAAGGTTCCACGGATTGTTCGTGAGATAGACATACTTGATTTTCTCACCATCACTAATCTTCTCATACTTGTTCTGTATCTTGAAGTGATGGAGTAGTTTATTATAACTAATACACGCCTTCACGTGCGCAGGGGTTCCCTTCTTAAACTCATTCAACTGCTTCCCCGTTCCCTTTTCGTATTCACTGATATTCTTGACCGAAGTATTTCGTGCAACATTGAGATAGGGTTCGTCATTTAACTTCTCACGGAACTCCAATACCTTCTTGTCCATATCAGTTTTACCAATACCACCCAAGACATCTTTTAACACCCCGTTCATAAATGCACGGAATGCGGGTGGGAAGGTTGACCGAACCACATCAAGACCTTTAATCTTGATTTTATTGTCAATGTCAATATTGGACTCCAAATCATACACCGCGTTCATCGCATATCGCTTCTTTTCAATCCACAATCCCTTACTTGCAACTGACTCACCCTTGATATAAAGACGATGCTTATCGCAGAAAAAGAGTTCCTTTGACATTACATTGTAATAATCATTCAACTTATTCTCAACCGCCCGTGCGAGTTTAATCGTGAAGTCCTTTGGGTCAGCGTTCTCTGGAAGTAATGCCTTCGACGAGAAATACAACGAGTCGGTATCAATGTAGATACAATAATCGTTGTTGTCGTTTAACTTATCGTTATACAACTTGTTAGCAAAGTCTGCACTATTCTTAATCACATCTTGACCCGTTGCTGTGACCGCGAGTGCGTTGTCAATATCGAAGAAACGGAAGATAGGAAGTCCCAACACACCATAAAGTGAGTTCAAGAAAATCTTCTGGATGTGTTGGCGTCTATCATAGAACTCTGCCAACTCGGTATTTCCTTCGTTCTTATACTTCTTCATCAAGTTCTTAAACTCCACACGCTCTGCGAACCACTTGTCAAGCACTTCTGGGATAATACCCGTCTTACTACTATCGTACATTACCCCGTTCGAACTAACATAGAGATTTGCCTTCTCCATAAACTGGATAAAGTTCTCTCGTGGGAGTTTGACCACCGTATCGGTATCCTTCTCACGAATAAGATAGGTATCAATCTCACCCTTACGATGCTTTTCAACATCCCAGTTTGTAATAAACCCACGCTTGGTTTCTGGTGAGATATTGAGAGACATAATAATCGACGGATACAGTGATTGCAAGTCGAGTGAATACACCCAATCATACAACCCAGGAACAGGAGGTTTCACATATGCACCCGCAAATCCTTCGTCATCATTCTCGACTCGTTCGTTCATCAACTGCCGACCATCTGCGGGTTTATTGCTGACCACCAATCCCTTGCGGTGAAGATAAGTAATAATCGTCCCTTCCAAGAACTTTGAACTATAACAATAATCTTCGTATTGCACGTGACCCACGTGACAGATACCACGAACCAACTCAATCAACTTCATCTTCTTGTCGATTTCTACAATGATACGAACGTCTCGCACGTTGTATTCAATGAACTTCTCTAAATCAGTTTTGAAAAGTTCATCCAACGACCCTTCGTATTCAATCTTACCCATATCAACCTCAATACGACCAATCGTATCAAGACGATAGTTCTGCTGTTGTCCGTATGTAAACTTCTTATATAGGTCAAGATAATCAAGAGACGAGACACCCGCAATCATCCACTTCTTACGGAACTTGGAATACTTCAGCTTCCCGATTGGAGAAAGTCGGTTGGCAATCCCATTCCCACACTGCTGCTTCAATCGGTTATAGAGATACGGGACATCGAAGTAATCACTATTCCATCCCGTGATAATCGTGGGACCGATAGTTTCATATACATCAATAAACTTATAGAGGAGGTCTACCTCATCCTTGAAGAAGAATGTATTGGTATCACCCTTGACGAAATCTTCACGCTTCCCCGACTTGTCGAGCACGAGAACATTATACTCCTTTGTGATATTATCGTAGAGAGTAATAGCAGTGACTTCGTTGTTGGGGTTTTCAATATTTGGGATACCATTTTCCATCGACACCTCAATGTCGAAGAAAATCACTTTATGTCCCGCAGATGGATTGTCCTCTTCCAAGTATAAATCGGTCAACACACGAGTTTCACGAGGGACATCACTTTCAAATAGGGTGGGGTCATCCCACTTATACATCTTGGTCTTACTGACCCGAACACCTGTCATACTCAACTTTGACCCGTTGCGGTCAGCCTTATACGCGTAATCAAACTGTGAAAACGGCAAAGTGGTATAGCCGTTCTGGTCATCCCAGAGATGCACTATACCACGACCTTCACCATCTTCAATAAAAATATTCTGATACACGAAAACCTCGTTTGTTTTTCTTCTTTGGTGTTATTTCTAAGTTCATGCCGATGTATTTACCAACCACACTTCCCGAGATATAAAATATAATGACCCAGAAATTTCCTTTCAAGAGTTCATCAACGGAAAAGAATGTTGACCCCAACGCCATCAAGTTTATCCATACCGAGTTGACCAACAACTTACGAACGTTATGTTGTAGTGTAAATCGTATTTCCAACACCTTGAAAATATTGAATAATACTTGAAAGATAAATACCCACAGCAGTCTCATAGAAATATAACCTTAGTCCTCGTGTTTGTCAACTCCGAACTTAATGTATTTATACCAAATACGTTCGTGAATAAAATATATTAATGGTTTAAGTATCAACTCAATACCACCCGCGATAGATGAAATGTAGATACTACCTGTGAGTATGTATCCTATTATTACGGTTTGAACGCTTCCCAGAAATCTGTAGGATATAGCCTTCGCAATATGGCGTTTTACATGGACCATTACAACCCCATTTCCTTACGAATTTTTGTGGCGCTAATAGCTTCGATTTCGTCATCCAGCTTGAGTTGTTCGACCTTGTAGCCCACATCACGCCCATAATATACACCTGTGATGTTTGGTAGCACGTGTATCGTATACTTCCCGTAATAATCTTCTTCCAAGTCGTGATGGATGTTAGTGATAACAGTGGTTGGATCAAAAGGGTCTTTATCACTTGTTCCCTGCGTGTCACGCACCACGATACAAACCTGACCTTCCTTTTCAAGAATTTTCTCGAAAAGAGTGCGATGTCCCTTATGCCACGGTTGAAAGCGTCCAATCATCAACCCTGTGTTTGCTTTAGAATTAAATTGCATAACTTTTCTGCCTCTATATCTGAGTTAAATTCCGTGATACGAATATTGTATTCGTCCTCTTTAGGGACTTGCCACGCTTTGTTCGTATCTTCAAAGCGTCCTTCGGTGATAGTGTCCATCCAAACACAAAAATGTGGTTCGTAGATTGCACGCAACTCACGAGTTGGAGCCACGAAATCTGCTACCACATAATCTACACGATCTTCTAGTAAGTTGTCTGCCATCGTCCGCATACGGAGTGCTTGTCTTGCCCGACCTGCTGGGCTAAAATCCCAATCCTCAAATGCCTTACGTATTGCGTCTGCGTTTAAATGTCCTGCGTTGGGAAGAAGATGTACTAACTTTTCTGCTAACGTAGTCTTTCCAGAACCAGGTAATCCAAATAATAAAATTCTCATAACCCCTCATTTAACTTTATGTGTTTCTTAATTTTTGACTGAACAATTTTTGGATTGTTTCGTATGTCGTTTTCCCAGAGACACAGAAACTTATATCCCATTTCCTCAAACTTCCTTTTCCTTTCAATATCTCTGTTCCATATCTCTTCCGCAGTTTTCTTTTTACCACGATTAAAATACGAAGAAGTATATTGCTGTGGATTACAGTGCCAAAAGTCACCATAACATTCAACAATATACTTCTTATTTACCAAAAAGTCAACGGTATATTTGTCTACCGAGACTTGTTCTTCAAATGGAAGATTTAATCTCGTTAGTATTGTCGAAACCGTTTTCTCAATTTTGTTACCTATTACTCGTTTCTCTTGTTTTTTACGAGCCATACGTAATCAAAAGGGTCATATATTAGTATTTGGTGTTGAAGCTTAGGGTAATTCTCATATTTGTCTTATTCGGTGGTACGTAGTGTTGCAACCACCCTGGGAATAATACAAGTTGTCCAGTTTTTGCTTCTACTCTTTCTACATTTGACGTATATTTTCCAGGAGCGTTGGGTGCGGTGTGTTGTACATCTAACATTCTATATCCTTCTGTTGCACTAACGAACACAATTGGTGCACTTCCTTCATCAACGTATGGGTAATATGCTGCACTGATTACACTTTCATAGTGACGGTGAACACCAACAGAACCATTCATAGTTAGAATATTCATCCAACTTTCGTAGATATAGCTTGTTTGAATACCTATTTCTGCTGAATAATCATCAACATACTTTTGAAATTCAGTATACAAATGCTTTAGTTCTGGCATTTTACTTGGGTCTTGATTACCACGAATACCATCAACTAAATCATTTTCAGTATACCCGATACCTTGTAAAGTTTTATTAATATCTTCCGTTACAAGATATGATAGGTCATAAATTCCTACAGGTACCTGAAATAACCAGTTCACAACCTTTTTTGTCATAACATCTCCTTATGCTGCGAAACTACTTCCGCATCCGCACTTTGCTGTTGAGTTTGGATTATTAAACGTAAACCCAGAAGCTTGCATTGACATCACATAATGTACTAACGTGCCGTTTAGATATGACGTTGAAAACGGATCTACAATAACTTTTAATCCGTTTTCTTGTTCAATTACAACATCATCTTCTTCTGGATTATCTACTAAGTTAAAATCATACTTGAAACCAGAACATCCACCTGGTAATACCGAAATACGAAAGTAATTTGCATTTTCTGCTTCTGCAAACTTCTTCATTTCTCCAAGTGCTGCTTTTGTAAAGGTAATATTAAAGTCAGTTGCCTGTTGAACCGAATCCATTGCTCCCCCTTCCATCTACCGATGTGGTTTCTGTGACTTCTTCAACTTCAAAGTTGACTGTCGGAACTAAAATCATCTGTGCAATCTTTGTTCCTTCTTGGATTTTTGCGACATCTCCACCACCATTATATAAAGCAATTTTAATCTCGCCGGTGTATCCGTTATCAATTACACCAGCCACTACAAATAAGTATTGTTTTGTAGCCACCGAAGAACGGTCACGAAGCAATGCTCCGTAATTTTCTGGAAATTGTACGGATATTCCAGTAGAAACTAATTTTACTTCCCCAGGAAATATTACGATTGCTTCGCTAGCGTATAAATCATACCCCAAATCCCCAGCGTGTGCCTTGGTTGGTAGAATTGCGGTTTCTGATAGTTTCTTAACCTTCATTATGCCCTCATAACCCTTTTAAGTTTCATTTCAATCTTGGACTTCTCGTTCATACCAAATGCAAACTCACGAATACGTCCTTCTTTGTAGATATATAGCATTGGGACAGCCTTTGCTCCCGTGAATGTCTTTGCATCTGGAACTTCATCAATATCCACCTTATAGAATGGGATATCGTTTGTATTAGAAAGTTCCTCAATAACTGGGAGCATTTCTTGACACGGCTTACACCACGTTGCATATAAATCTACAACTGCGATATTGTTGGTGGTGACCGCTTCTTTAAGTTCGTCGAGTGTGCTAACGCTTTTTAACATTATGAAATTCCTTTACTGTAATCGTGTTATCGTAATCAATCAATATTGCTGTTAAATTTTCTACCCAATCACCAGAGTTCAGATAATGCACTCCAGCTATTTGTCTGTCCTCTGGTTTGTGAATATGTCCACAAATTACACCTGAACAATTGTTTTGTTTAGCAAGATTTGCCGCACCCACTTCAAAGTCTGTGATGTAGTTGACTGCCGCCTTCACACCTTGCTTGATATCTTTAGAGATAGAGTAATATGGTAATCCTCTCCATGCTCTCCATTTATTATACCACGTATTGAGTCGGAGCGCTAATTCATACCCACTTGCTCCAATCTTAGCTATCCACTTCCACTTGGCAACGAATACGTCTAAGATATCTCCGTGGAAGATGAAATACTTCTTGCCTTCACCTAAATCAAGAATATAATTTTCTTCGACTTGCAACTTTCCAAGGTGCATGTGCATAAATTCGTGTAAGAACTCATCGTGATTTCCACGTATCCAGACCACGGGTATCTTTCTGGAAATGTCTAATACTTTGGATATCACCTTGGTATGCTTTGCTCTCCAACGAACCCCACGGGACAATGCCCATCCATCTACGAAATCACCGTTGATAATTAAAATATCGGTATGGTGGTTATTGAGGAACTCTAAAAATTCTACTGCTTTACAATCTTCGGTTCCTAAATGAACATCTGATACGATAATAGCTTTATAATGCTTCATATTAGTTCCAGTAGTTCACTTTTGCCTTCTCGAAGTGTTTAAGGTTATTTCTATTAAAGAAGTTGACCACCATATACCAAATCATACCTGTATATCCTAGTTTGGTAAATCTGCGTTCATCTTGACCGAAGTAGTGGTCACCGATTTTAAAGTGCTTAGCATGATACTTCTTACTCAGAATATAATCTTCCGATGTGTCGTATTTGTTTGGAAATCCACCAAAGTAATTAAATGCATCCGTTCTGGTAAGAAAGAAGGCACCTATAGCGAATGGTGTTTTCTTGGTCATAATTTTATTAATCAAGTTGAAACAATTGAAGAAAAATGATGCTCTCCAGTCTGGTCCATAGTTCTTTAAATTTAATGTCATCAAGTCCAGGTTATATGTTCGCATCTGATACAAGGTGTCATAAATTGCCGATGGGTGAAAAAACCTAACATCTGCATCTAAAAATAAAATGTATGGGGTGGTCACTAACTTTGCACCATTATTTCTTCCAACCGAAACAGGACCACCTTTTATGACTTCAATATTTAATACATCATCATATAACTTTACAACTTGGAGAGTATTATCGGTGCTATCGGCGTCTGCGATAAGGATACGAGTACCTCCCATACCACTTTGTTGTGATAAAGACTCCAATAAGTGTCCAATATAATCTTGCTCATTTTTGCATGGAACTACTATGGTGAGTAAATCTTTCATATTATGATACTTCGCATCCACCAGCGGAACATGCTGCTTCACCTTGTAAGTTGGTCACATCTTCAACCTCTACAACTTCATCAAGATTGATTTCGTGTAAATGACCAACCAATTCGTTATAGGTTTCTTCGTCAACATCTTCAAATGGTGCTTGAATATATGTGTGGTCTGAGAATGGAAGAACTGAGAGTGCCGTGAAGTTCTCACGATTTTCCCACATCCATTCACCAACTTCCTTCCATTCACCATCCTTGATTGATACGGTGACCGACACGTTATTCTTGTTTGCACCCTTACGGTGACCAGTCTTGACCCATTCCTTCCAGACCTTACTGGTACGATGGAGAAGGTCTAATGCACTTTCTTGACGAGTGATTGCATCTTCTGGTGCCTTTTGTGGCACTTCAATGACAGCTTGGATATTTGGCTTGAAGTATTCGTCGGTGACCAATTCTGGATGATTGTTCTTTAAGTATGCGTAA
>SXGQ01209562.1_pt1 | contig 30153 bp, 27 predicted proteins | sample 3178371 | NCBI WGS metagenome assembly SXGQ01 (sample SAMN11356859, study PRJNA531348) | freshwater metagenome | isolation source: freshwater sample F1-20 | place: China: Fuxian Lake, Yuxi | collected 2017-12-25
ACCGCATGAAGGTCAAACTCAAAAAAGAAATTGTGACGCTAGGGGTGCCTGGTGTATCGCCCACTAAAATGGTGGGTAAGTATGTCAAGCCTCAAGACTGGAATCAAATTATTTCAGATCCTGAGGTGGTATTGATTGATACACGTAACGATTATGAATATGCGATTGGCACTTTTAAAAATGCCATTAATCCTAAAACGAATACCTTTCGTGAGTTTCCTGAATATGTGAAAACGCATTTTGATCCTAAGAAGCATAAGAAGGTCGCGATGTTCTGTACAGGCGGTATCCGTTGTGAAAAAGCATCCTCCTATATGATGTCGGAAGGCTTTGATGAGGTCTATCACTTGGAAGGCGGTATATTAAAATACCTAGAAGAAGTCAAACCAGAGGCTAGTTTATGGCAGGGTGAATGCTTTGTGTTTGATCAACGTGTCGCAATTAAGCATGGATTAGAGGTGGGCGATTACGATCAATGTTATGCATGTCGTTATCCTTTATCAGCGGACGATATAAAAAGTGATAAGTACACACCGGGCATTTCATGTCCTCATTGCTTTGATCAACATACCCCTGAAAAATTAAAAGCACTCACTGAGAGACAAAAACAAGTAATTTTGGCTAAAGAACGAGGTATTGAGCATATCGGTACTAAACCTCAGTTCATGACTAAACAAAAAAAGAAGCGTCTAACAAATAATAAATCTGTTTAATATTTCTAAATATTATTTTTTACTTAGCGTTTAAGTCCGGCGAATATTCTTTAACCCAATGACTAAGATTTTTTTTAAGTGTATTTTCATCGAAATGATCGCTAGATTTTATCCAAGATAACAAATCAACTAAAAGGCTAGCATCAAATTTTCTTGCTTTAGCAACTCTAACTTTTTTGTGTTTGGTAGGCATAGAGTGTTCCCCATCGGCAATTAATTCTTCGAATAGTTTTTCTCCTGGACGAAGACCCGTAAACTTAATATCAATTTCATTTTCTTGAAAACCTGAGAGTTTAATCATGTCACGAGCTAAATCAACTATCTTAACTGGCTCACCCATATCTAACACAAATATCTCTCCACCTTTGCCCATCAACCCTGCTTGCATCACTAATTGAGCCGCCTCTGGAATGGACATGAAGTAACGCGTAATGTCTGGATGTGTAACAGTAACAGGGCCGCCGGCAGCAATTTGCGAGCGAAATTTTGGAATAACACTACCACTACTTGCTAATACATTACCAAACCGAACTATGACAAAACGTGTGGCGTCTTTTTGCTGTAGGCCTTGGCAAATCATCTCTGCTAAACGCTTTGTTGCGCCCATGACATTGGTAGGATTAACTGCTTTGTCTGTAGAAACTAAAATGAATTTTTCAACACCTAAATCGAGGCAGCTTTTAGCAAATTGATAAGTACCCAATACATTGTTTGATATGGCTTCAGCTACATTATCATTTTCCATCATGGGCACATGTTTGTAGGCAGCCGCATGAAAAACTAAACTCGGTTGATATTGAGTAATCAAATTACGTAATCGCAATTCATTTTTAACGTCGCCTACAATATATAGAATATTCGCTTGAATTTGATCTGAAATGAAAGATTGTTCTAACTGATAAAGTGCATATTCTGAAAGGTCGAAACAGATAAGTAAATGAGGTTTAAATTTTAAAATTTGGCGACTAAGCTCTGAGCCTATTGACCCTGCAGCACCTGTTACCATTATCACTTTTTCAGTGATTAAATTTTCCAACCCTGAATTATCTAGCTCAACACTTTCTCGCCCAAGTAAATCTTCTACATCCACGCGGCGAATTTGCGAAACATTTAACCGACCACTCATAAGATCTTCAATGGCAGGAACTGTTAATATTTCAAGTTTAAGTTTCTTCGCTAAATTAAGAATGAAGCGTTTTTCTTCTTGTGAGGCAAGAGGTAAAGCAATGATGACATGACGAAATTTAAATCGCTCAACCATTTTAGATAACAATTCAATGGAACCAAAAACTTTTAAGCCCAAAAGTTCGCGGCCATGCATACTCTTATCATTGTCTAATATACCAATCACTTGCCACTCAGGACTTTGAGATAAATTCCTTATAAGTGAAATAGCAGTTTCGCCAGCACCTATGATAAAAACTGGTTTGCCTTGTTTTAGATTTACGCCATAAATTTGATGCTCTTTAAAGGCACGATAAATTATTCTGCTACCGCTCATCATCAAAATTAATAAAATAGGATTCAGTATTAAAATAGAACGCGGTACATTAGTTTCGGTATTCATAACAAATAAGATCGAAACTAAAATCACTGAAGAGACAAATGCGGCAGCTAAGATACGCTTGAGATCGGTAAGGCTTGCAAAACGCCATGTGCCTCTATATAGGCCAAAGGAAAATGAAGTCATAGCTTCTACAACAAAGACCATAATAAGAGTGTTCTTCATTAAAGCCATTTGTTCTAATGGGATATTAAAATTGAAGCGAAGCAAGAAAGCCCCGTACCATGCAATTATTGCAACGGCAATATCATGCATAAAGGCTAATGCGCTTCTAAAACTAAAGGGCCATTTTTTCATTGTTAAATCAAGGTGTAATAGCCATTAATTTTACATGGTTATTAAATTGGCGACTATGAATACTTTGAACTGATAAATAAAATTCAATAGGTTAGGAACAGCAAAAATACTCGTATATTAAAGACTCGCTAATTTTAAGACGTCCGCAATCGCTTCTTTCGTCTTATTCATATTTTCTTGAGTAAGTGTTGGATGAACCAAAAACATTAGCGATGTATCGCCTAACGTCTTTGCGATTGGTAAACGGTTTTTAGGTGTAAAGCCGGTACCTTCAAAAGCCTTTTCTAAATAAACTTCGGAACAGCCTCCTTGAAAACAAGGCACACCTCGCATTTCAATTTCTTGAATGATGCGATCTCGAGACCAACCCTCTTTTAAATTAGCGTTATCAACATACACATAACATTTGTAGTAAGCATGTTTGCATTGACTTCGAGATGAACAGTCTTTTATGCAATCTCTATTGCATTTAAAATTAGGTGTACGAATAGCTTTGAACGGCTCAAAAGCCCTCAATATGCTTAGCGTAATTTCATTACGTTTAGTGCTCCACTCACTCATTTTCTTTAATTGAATACGACCAATGGCAGCCTGTATTTCTATCATCCTAAAATTACTACCAAAACTCTCGTGCACCCATCTAAATCCTGATGGATGCTCTCTTTCATAAACAGCTTCATAACTCTTGCCATGATCTTTATAGGCCCACATTTTTCGCCATAGTGTCTCGTCATTAGTCGTAACCATTCCCCCCTCACCTCCTGTGGTCATGATCTTGTCCTGACAAAAACTCCATGCACCAATATGTCCAATACTGCCAAGAGAGCGCCCCTTGTACATAGCGCCATGGGCTTGGGCGCAGTCCTCAATCACCTTAATATTATAAAGAGAAGCCAATGCCATAATAGGGTCCATATCGCATGGCCAGCCTCCGAAGTGAACACAGACAATTGCTTTTGTTTTAGAAGTTAATACTTTTGAAATGGTTTCAGCCGTAATATTTCCTGATTCGGGATCAACATCCGCAAAAACAGGTATGGCGCCCACATTAACAACACAAGAAATGGAGGCAATAAATGTTCTTGGTGTAACAATGACCTCATCACCAGGCCCAATATAGAGTGCTCTAAGGGCTACTTCAAGTGCTAATGTGCCATTAGCTAAAGCAATTGAATAATTAACACCCGACCATTTAGCAAATTCTTTTTCAAATTTACGACATTCGTCTCCGGTCCAATAATTGACTTTATTTGATAGTAAAACATTTTTAATGGCTTCAGCCTCTTCTTCTGAAAAAGATGGCCATGGAGCAAATGTAGGATGATTTAACAAAATAAGAAACTTAAAAAATTTTTAAATAGCACGGGCTGGATTTCCCATAACAGTGATACCGGATGCAATATCATGGGTTACAATGGAACCTGCGCCCACGGTGACATAATCAGCAATTTTTATACCTGGCAACACAATAGCGCCCGCTCCAATTAAAACCCCCTGACCTACTTTAACGCCACCACCAAGACTTACATGAGGTGCTATATGACAAAAATCGCCTATAGAGCAATCGTGATCAATCACTACATGATGATTCACAATAGAATGTTTGCCAACGCTAGCATCGGGGCTAGTGATTGAGCCCGCGGCTAAAAATGTGCCAACTTCAATTTTTGCTCTTGATGAAATAATTGCATCAGGATGATAAATAGATACAAATTTAAAATTTTTAAATTTTTTGGCGATTTCTTCTCTCGTTTTACAATTACCTATTGCAATATGGAGCTCAATATCATCAATATCATTTAAAAATGAAGATGCAAATACAGGCAAATCTATCCATTGATTTAAAGCTTGATCATCGATAAAGCCTTCACATTTAAGACTTGATTTTTGCAAAGCATCCCAGACGACTTTGCCATGTCCGCCGGCGCCATAAATATATGTTCTCATTTAGTATTACCTGTAAATTTTGACATTGTAACTTGACCGCTCTCAGTAATACCTTCTCTCATTAAAACCTTCTTTAGAGTCAAAACAATAATTTTAAGGTCAATCCAAAAAGTATGGTGATCGACATACCAAATATCAAAATCAAACTTTTTTTTCCATGATATCGCATTTCGTCCATTGACTTGTGCCCATCCTGTAATCCCTGGCTTAACCTCGTGACGTCTTTTTTGCTTTTTATTATACAAAGGCAAATATTCCATCAAGAGAGGTCTGGGCCCTACTAAACTCATGTCTCCCTTCATTACATTCCACAAAGACGGCAATTCATCAAGACTTGAAGCCCGTATAAATTTACCAAATTTATTTAATCTCTTCTCGTCGGGTATTATTTTACCGTTAGCATCTGTACAATCGGACATCGAACGAAACTTGTACAAATAAAAAGGTTTTTCGTGAAGACCAGGTCTTAATTGGCTAAAAAGAACTGGAAAACCTGAATTAAAAAATACTAAAAAAAAAATAATTAAAAAAATAGGTAAAAAAAGAAAAAGTGCTAAAAAGGAAAAAGAAAAATCAAAAAGTCTTTTAATCATATGAAGCTAAAAACTTTTTTAAAAAAGCTAAAAACTTTTCCTGATTTAAGATTATAGTCAGCCCAATAAATGAGCACCATACCAAAAGAATTGTTACACCATGTAAGAAATTTAAATACCTTTGTTTTAAGCAATAAAGGAGCAATAGAAAAGAGCCAATTCCAGTAGAAAGCGCCATTGAAAAAGATAACCCGCCAACATTCATAAATTTTATAAAAAATAAACTAAATATCAAATTCAGAACTGAAATAATAATGGAGACTAATGCAATTAGCTCCATTCTATTCATTACATTTCCATGCTTCAATATAATTATGTTAAAAACCCAAAAAGGTAATTGAATTAAACTATATTTAATGACGGAAGATAATGCAAGTATGGATGAATTTTCTTTAATAATTTGATGAAAAATTAAAAATGTTAAATCATCACTAAAAAAAAATGCTAAAGCAGAAAAGGGAATTAAAAATACAGAGGTGAAGAAAAGTAAAAATAAAGTTTCCCTATGTAAATCAATAGCCCCGCTAGAATTAAAAATTTTGGAAAAATAGGGTAAAAAAACTGAGGAAAATACTACTGTAAAAAGACCACAAAAAAATAGGTTAAATTTAATTCCTAAATTAAAAATAGAAACCGCTCCGCCGCCTAAGCTTGAAGCAATAAAAGTAGATAACGGGATGTTTACAGAATTGAAGATAGCAATAATTACCAAATAAATGTAGCCAGTCCAAAAAACCTTTTTTAAGTCGTCGGGTGGTTGGAAAATAAAGCCCCTAAAAAATATTTTTTCTTTTTTTAAAGCACTTTTAATTATCATGAGGTTAAAAAATTGACCTAATACCATACCCAAAATTACAGAATATACACCTATTGAGCTTGCAAAAAAGAATAAAAAACAAATAGCTAATAACGGTACAATTAATTGAGCAATATTTGGCAATAGATAATGTTTTTGATGTAAAAGGATTGAGTTACAAAGAATTAACCAGCCACTCAGAAGAAGCAGCGGAAGGAATGCTAAAAGTGCTAACTTGTCGCTAAGTTGAAATGGATGACCTTTAAATAAATATAGCACGTCATATAGAGCATAAGCGATAAAACATAAGATCAAACAAAAAACTATTGAAATAGAAAAAAAATAACTGATAGCCAAAGAAAATTGAGGTTTTTTAATTTTGTCAAAAAACGGCATGATAACTTGCCCAAATGGAATGCAAAAGATACCAACCAAAAACATTGGGATAGTTGATACCAAGTAAAATCTATCAGATTCTCTGCTAAAACCAAAGAATTTGGCTATATAGTAATCTCTTAAAAAAAACCCAAAAAATAACACAGCAGTTAAGATTGCAACTATAAAGCTAGTATGGAGAATCTTTGATTGTTTGTAAGAATATAAAATATTTTTAAAATTTTTCATTTAACAGAGTTTACATGAAGATTTATTCTATTTTTAACTCGATCTATCATAAAGCCCCACCCAGATAAGCCGAGAAGCAATAATATCATCTCAAACGGATAACGAATGCGATAGAGCGTTCCAATATTCGGCGATGAAATACCATAAATTATTAAAGGAATGAAAGCAAAGCAAAAACAAACCAAGGGTATGCATTGATTTTTTTTAAAAAATAAAAATATTAAGCCAATAAACGCGGTATAAAAAATTAACATCTCCAGAGAACAAGTAAAATCTACCAGTTTTTGGGTTTTAAACCATTTAGTTGGGAAAGGTACCAAGAATGAAACTTGAAATGCTCTAGGAATATACCTTATTAATTCGATTGCACTAGCAGGTTTTCTATCAACATCAATCATGGATTTTACATTTGAAGCAACACCAGAAATGATTAACGCCGCTCTTGTTGATGCTAAAGCATTCAGTTTTTGATCTAAAATTTCAGGCAAGTATTTTGTTTCTCTCCACGAAAAATTTTTTTGAAAATCAGAAGAAAGATATTCTTCCCCTGATAGCCATGGTGATTCACCGTATTTATTTATTTGTATAAATAAAAAAATTGACGAAAAAAGAAAGATGCTAAGCGCGCATACTTTAAAAAAACTAACCGGTAAAATTCGACATAATTGAGACAAAAGTATTATTAGTAAGATAAGAGAGAGAATTTGCAGAAAATAAGGCTTCATAGAAGCAATTAAAATTAAAGAAATAAGAGTAAATAATAAGCATTTAAAAAATTCTCTAATGCCCCCAGGAGATGAAAAAATATTTATAGTAGCGAATAAGGCAAGAAAAATCCCAGCTGATAAACACGATTCCTTGTGAATTTGACCAACCCAAGTCATAGCAGATGGGAAAAAAACAAATAGTGTAGACGAAATGAATGCTATCTTTTTGTTAAATCGATTATCAGAAAGAATTTTTAGAGTAATGAAATAAACTAAAATTCCAGAAATTGCATGGAAAAAAGCATTGAAAAAAATTGCAAATGCGGGGATTTCTCCAAAAAAAACATAGAAGACCGCAAGAAAAGAGCTTGCCCCAGAAGCTCCTGTAGAAGGATATAGCTCCCAATTAACCCAACCATTTTGATTGATTTTTTCAGCAAGTTTAATTGCTACATCATTAAAATAAGCTGAGTCTGGACTTAGTGGCGAGTTTTGCATGTGCAGCGACGAGATATTTGGAATAATATATTCTAGGAAAATTACTCCCATAAAAAAAGAGTACAAAAAAAACACTAAAAATAAAATCAGCGGCTTAGAAGTTAAATTAAATATTATCTTTTTAAGCATTTTTTTAAAATTCGAGAATAGAATTCAATCCAGAATGCAGTTATTTTTTGCGAGTCAAATTCAGCTATCGCTCTTTTTCTGGCAGTTTTACCAAACTTTATTGCCATATCAGGTTTATTGAGAAAATACTGCATAGCCCTAACGATGGCATTCACATCCTTAACAGGATGAAGAATACCGGTTTGATGATTAAGGATAGCATCGGAAATTCCGTAAATATTTGAAGCAATAGCTGGAATTTGTGACGCAGCGGCCTCTATAATCACATTTCCAAAACCTTCCCGGTAACTTGGTAAGCATAATATATTAGATGCTGCTAAGTAAAACTCTGGAGATTTTGTATAGCTTATAAATCTTATTTGATTTAATTTATGTTTATTTATTATATGAATTTGATCAGCAAAGCTCCCTTCGTCAGACCCAACTACAAGAAGATACGCACTTTTATCCTCAAGCTTGGCGAAAGCTTTAGCCAAGTCTAAAACACCTTTATCGCTGTTGAGCCTACCTATAAATATAAAAATAAAAGCATCAAAAGGAATCGAAAGAGCAGATCTGATCTTAAAGAAGGTTTTTTTGTTCGGTCTAAATCTTCTTAAATCTACCCCCGAAACAGATCCTGAACCAAAAACAATCGATTTCTTTTGATTCAAAATATTATTCTGAATCAAGAATTTTTCTTGAGATGGGCTATCAACTATATTATAAGTGGATAATTTTGCAATTAAAAAATCAATCGCTTTTAATGTCAGTCTAGTAAAGCCTTTTTTATTGGCCCACACCTGACCTGTAAAAGTATGAATTCTTAAAGGGACACAAGCTAAATATGCAGCTAACATGCCTAAAAGTCCGGCTTTAGGTGTAATTGAATGAACCGCATTTGGTTTCGCTTCATAGAAAATTTTGATTAAGGTAAATAGACAAAAGATATCTGAAAAAAAATTGATTTTTCTTAATATATTGATTGGTATAACTTTTATTTTAAGACCATATTTTTTTAAAAAAAAAGGGTTGTTTGTGTTAACAATTAGAGTTACTTCATATCTTGAGGACAAACCTATCAAATGAGTTTTTAAAAATGAATTAACTGTTGATTCAACAGTAGCAATGAAAAAAACTTTAGCCTTCATTTAATTTCTTAAATGGTAAATTTGAGTAAATATATTTCTTTAAAAATGCAAAAAAAGCACATATTCTTAAATACGCAATTGTATAAAAAAGACTTTTTAGAATAGGCGATTTATTTAAAAGAATCCCATTTTTTAATGTGTCCTCTCTTAGCTGAATATTCGCTGTATCTTCACTTCTAATTAAATGTCTGATTAACCAAACAAACATAACTAAAATATAATTAAAATTATTTTCCCATTTTAAATCCTTATTAGAAGTATATTGCTGAATAACTCTCAATTCCCACCTTGAAATATTCCTAATATTTTTAGAAAGGCCCTCAGAGTTAAAATGGTATAAATATAAAGGCTTAGATATAACATTAACTCTGATACCGCTTAAAAGTAATCTGAACCATAGATCATAATCTTCACAGGATTTTAAATTGGGGTTGTATCCCCCCATACTTAAGATTAATTTCTTTTGGCAAAGTAACCCTGCTCCATTCAATTTATTAGAAAACATTATTTCTCTAGGTTGAACGATCAAACGATCAGATCTTGATTTAGAATAACTTTTTCCATTGGGTAGAATATTTAACACTTCGCATGTGACTACAGTATTTTCTTCTAAGTATTCTAGTTGAATTTTGATTTTATCTGGATGATATTCATCATCAGCATCTAAAAAGGCAACAATCTCACCTTTTGCTAACTGAATACCTTTATTTCTTGATGCAGCTAAGCCAAGATTTTTCTTGCTATAAAAATATTTAATACGAGGATAATTTTGTAGGTATTTCTCAATTATTTCAGTTTCAGGAGAGCAATCATTTATAACAATAATTTCAATTGGCTTATATGATTGAGCAACAACTGAATTAATAGCTCTACATAAAGTCTTAGAGTCTTTGTAGCACGGTATTATTACACTAACGAGCTTCATTAATAGAATCTTAACATCACATTAACAGTGAAAAAGTATATTGATTTAATACGAAAAATTAAATCAATGGGACTGCAAATAGCCTGTAAAAATAAATTTTGCGCTTTTGTCCTATCGCCATATGACATTGCAATTCTTGCGATTCTATATGCCAAAAAGCCTCTGGCTCTTTTTTTTTGAGACGAACTGAGTTCGTTCATATATTGATCATAAAGAAACTCAATATAATTACATTGAGCTGGAGATGCAATTGAAATGTTACCCCCACCTGACCAATAATATCCCAAAGCTCGAGGAATTCTGGCAAATTTTTCAGTAACTTTAGACAATCTAATCCAAGTATCGTAATCTTCAACTGAAATTAAATCTTTTTTTTCAGAAATTTTTCCAATTTTTTCAAGACATTTTTTTTTGACAACAACGCTTGAGTTAGGTAAGGACATAGCAGAACAAAGAAGTGAAGTAAACATTGGATGCTTGGGCGGTGAAGAAGTTAGCTTATCTTTAAAACTACTTTGATTCGAAGAGCGAGCTATATACATATCGTGATAAATAACTTCAGCTCCTGCTTCAATTTCAGACAAGGTGAACTCAAGTTTATGATGATGCCACCAATCATCTGCATCTAAAAAACAAATCCAATCGCCCTTTGCTTTTGCTATACCTCTATTTCTTGGTCTAGCAGGCCCGCCAAAATTTTTATCTTTGTCATAAATAATTCTTTTGTCTCGAAATGAATTAATTATTTCTTCGGTATTATCAGTTGATCCATCATCCATGACCAATACTTCAAAACTTTTGTAAGATTGGGACAGAACGGATTCAATTGCTCGGTGAATTTTGTTTGCGCAGTTATATGTTGGAATAACGACTGAAAAAAAAGGCTTCATCTAAATATTTAGCATTAAATTAAATGGGGCTCCATGTTTCAATTTTGAAACCTTTTTTAAGTGACTCTTCAAAATAAGTAATAGTTTTCAGAAGTCCTTTTTCGAGATTTGCTGAAGGCGTCCAGTCAATTGTTTTAATCGTTTTAGATAAATCTGGTTGCCGTTGCTTTGGATCGTCTGAAGGTAGAGATACAAAGCTTAAGTTGGAAGTCGAATTTGTTAATTTAATCACCATTTCAGCTAGCTCGCGAATAGTAAATTCAATAGGATTCCCCAAATTTAAAGGCCCCGTAATTTCATTTGGCGTTTCCATAAATTTTATAAACGCATCAATTAGATCATCGACATAACAAAATGAACGAGTCTGATTACCGTCCCCATAAATTGTTATCGATTTATTCTGTAGCGCCTGAATTATAAAATTTGAAACTACTCGGCCATCGTTTGGATGCATACGAGGGCCATAAGTATTGAATATGCGACCTACTTTAATAGATAAATTATATTGACGTCGATAATCGAAAAATAAGGTTTCGGCACAGCGCTTACCTTCGTCATAGCAAGACCTTGAACCAATAGGATTTACATGGCCCCAATAGTCCTCTGTTTGTGGATGAACTTGCGGGTCGCCGTAGACCTCTGATGTTGAAGCTTGAAAAATTGGTGCTTTTAATCTTTTAGCCAAGCCCAACATATTTATAGCCCCATGCACAGAGGTCTTGGTAGTCTGCACAGGATCGAGTTGATAATGAATAGGAGAAGCGGGACAGGCTAAATTATAAATCTCATCGACTTCAACGTATAATGGAAAAGTTACATCATGACGTATAAGTTCAAAATTTGAATTAGAAAATAGATGTGAGATATTTTCTTTTGATCCGGTAAAGAAATTATCGACGCATAACACATCGTGCCCATCTTTAATTAAACGATCACATAAATGTGAGCCTAAAAATCCAGCTCCTCCTGTCACTAAAATTCGTTTAAGTATATTTTTCATTAAATTCCTTTTGTTGCGTTATTTTTGATCACCTCAATGATCAATTCAATTCATAACCATGATACTTTATAAAGTGTTAATCTTTGGAGGTTTTGGTCTAAAAATTAATTAGTTTCGGACCATAAATACCAAAATTATTATTTTGTAACAATGTGAAATAAAGACACATCTCAAATTGGTTTCTTACAAATAAAATGCTTAAGCGATCTTCCGCTTGAATCAGCTATAGTTGCGAGGTGTGTGTTTAAAAGCTCAAGAAGGTCGAAGCCTGCAAAATGAATTGATTTTTTCCAATACCACTCTGGATAATCAACGTCTCCTAAGCATGGGTCATATAAATAACTTCCTACACCTATTTTTTGACTGTGTGGTGTGTAATTTTTATAAAGATTACCAATAAAAATTCTGAGAGAAGCTTTAGCTATTTGAAACATAAATCTAAAAAACCCAGGGGGCGTTTCATTTAAGATCATTAAATATGCTCCTGGCTTTAAAACTCTTATAAACTCTTTTAATACTAAATTTAAATTATCCGCATGGTGAAGAGCTGAAGAAATTACAATCATGTCAATAGACTCATCTTCCAAAAGCAGGGGGGAAAACAACCCCTGAACTACTTCAACTTTAGTGATATCACCTCCTGAATGCATCACTACATGAGGCAAAAAATTATCTAAGTAATTATTACTAGAATCTATAGAAAAAATTTTATTTATTTTTTTATTTTTTGATAGAAATCCAGTTAGCCATCCGCCGCCACAGCCTATATCTAACACAACAGAACTTTGAACTAAATATGCATCCCAATCTATCATTTTGACTGCCTTTAAATAATTACAGGTTTCTGTCAAATGTTTAAAATAAGATAGGGCGTCCTTCATCCATGAATTAGTACTCGGATAAATGGCAGTTAAATTTTTATCCCATTGCTGGGTAGAAGATAAAATTTGATGTGCTAGCCAATTAGTTTTCATATCAAGAAACTCAAAATTAATTCCATTCTAAATGATTAAATTCCTAAAAAATATTTCTTAACTTTTTAACTGAAACAATAAAAGCCCGGCAAATGAGGGCGATTGGTAAGAATAAAATAGCAGCAGGGTCTTTTTTAAAAACAATATTAGATAACGACATAAAAAATTGGGTACCATCAAATGAAGGCTGAATTATTTTTATGGTCCAAAGATACATCACATGAAATCTAAATTTAAAATGCTCTAGAAGTGTTAAATTTTGTCTTGTAATCTGAGTCAATAAAAGACTTAAAACCTCGCCGAAATAAATCTGCTCTTTAGTGGTATTCCTAATTGTAGTTTTATGCTGCCGAAAAGAATTTAACGGCTCAGCGATATAAGCTATATCATAGTATTGCGTAACTCTAAAAAATAGATCCCAGTCAGCACAAACCTTATATAGGCCGGTCATACCCCCACTATAAATATAACAATTTTTTCGAAACAAAGCCGCGCTTAAGTTTGGTATGACACATGAATTTAATAAAAACTTGCTGAATATATTCTTTGGAACTAATATATTTGTCTTACAAAAATTTCTAAATGCCTCTTCTCTAATTAAAAAGTCATCTCCCAGCAACTTGCCACTTTGGTCGATCATCTTGCTTCTACAATATGCAATACCCGCTGTAGGATTTTTTTTGATGGATTCAACAAGCTTTTCAAGCATTTGTGGTTCGCAAGTATCATCGCAATTAGCAAAAATTATGAACTCGCCTTTGGATACATCTACACCTTGATTACTAACATTAACCCAGCCACCATTAATCTCACGAATAATTAACTTAACTTTAGGGTGACTCTCATAACCCCTCAAAACCTCAAGGCTTCCGTCAGTTGAGCAATCATCAATCACTAAAATTTCGAGATTTTGGTAAGTTTGATTGATCAAACTATCCATTCGCTCTTTAAGATATTCGCTATGATTGTAGCTTGCGACAATGACGCTAACTAGCCCGGGCTCCATTAAGCCCTTCCTTTAAATAAACCTTTAGATTCCATCTCTTGTAAACTTTGTTCATATCGATCAACTTCTAACCCCTCTGTTCTTAACCATTCCACAAAGCTAATCAAACCTTGTTCAACTGAAATCGAAGGTTTAAAGCCAAAAATTCTTCTTACTTTAGTAAGGTCGGCATAGTTATGTCTAATATCACCAATACGAAACTGTCCAGAGACTGTGGTTGGTACTTCAAGATTCAATAGTCTTTGCAATGTGTTTGCAATAACTAAAACATCGGTTGATACCCCAGATCCTACATTGAAAAAATCTACTAATGGATTGCCGTATTTGATCGCCTCAGCAGTAACAGAAACGACATCGTCTATGTATACGAAATCTCTACTTTCTTTCCCGTCTTCAAAAATATTAATTGGTCTTTTGTTTCTTATGCGATTAGAAAATATAGAAAGAATGCCTGTATAAGGATTTAATAATGACTGGCCAGGTCCGTAGACATTTTGATAGCGAAATGCAATTGCAGATATCCCAAGCGCGCGGCCAACATTAAGCACTAATTGCTCTTGAGTAAGCTTTGTAACACCATACACAGAGCTTGGATGAGCCGGGCTTTCCTCGTCAGTAGCTACCAATTCAGCAGGAGCGCCGCATAATGGGCAATGCACTTCAAAATCCCCGCGCTTCATATCTTCTAAAAGTCGTGAAGATGGATATACGAAACCATGTCGAGCGCATTGATATTTACCTTCTCCATAAACTGCTCGGGAAGAAGCAACTACAATCTTTTTAACAGGTAATGATTTGTTAGCAATTAGATCCAATAATAAAGCCGTGCCGCCAACATTAACATCGGAGTAATGTTTAATGGCATACATTGATTGACCAGTGCCGGTCTCAGCAGCTAAATGAACAACTGTATTAATACCATCTAAGGCAATTATTAAATCACTGCTGTTAGTAACACTTCCATGAATAAACTCCACGTCTGGGTGCAAGCTAAGAAATAATGGGGATAGCTCTGGTTCATTGCCATGAATTTGTGGTGATAAGCTATCAAGCACTCGAATTTTATAACCATCAGCAATTAATGTATTTGCAAGTCGAGAGCCTATAAATCCGGCACCACCAGTTATCAGTATGTGATTAGCCATGCTTAACTCGTTTTTTTAATTTTTTTAACAAAAAAACGATCAATACATAAAACGTCAATGTCGGTTGATAAGAAGCATCGAATAGCATCTTCTGGGCTTTCAACAATTGGCTCACCAGCCACATTAAAAGATGTTTCTAAGACCATAGGAATGCCAGTCCGCTTATCAAATGCTTTAATTAAGTCATAATATCGCTCATTTACATCCCTCGATACTGTTTGCACTCTGGCAGTGTTATCCACATGGGTGATTGCTGGTACCATTTCTGCTTTACCTGATTTAACGTAGGCCGCCAAAAGCATAAAAGGTGACTCTACATCCAACTCGAAAAATTCTGACGAGCGCTCAGCTAGAACTGACGGTGTAAACGGCCGAAAACTTTCTCTAAATTTAACTCTGGAGTTAAGTATATCTTTCATGTCAGGACGACGAGGATCAGCAATAATACTCCGGTTACCAAGGGCTCTTGGTCCAAACTCGCTTCGGCCTTGGAACCAACTTGTAATCTGACCAGATTCAATAGCGGTAGCCATTAAGTCATACATAAGATTTAAATTGGAAAACTCTTGAATTTCAATAGTTGGATCGGTTAAATAAGGCTTTAAAGCTTCTTTAACTTCATCTTCAGAATATAATTTACCAAGCGAATCTGTTGTAGCTATATATTTTCTTGGGTTGCCTTTCAATATGTTATACACGTAAAGCGCTTGACCAACAGCCAATCCATTATCACCAGGATTCGGGTGCGTGAAAATATTATCGAATTTTGATTTAATTAAAACTTGGTAATTTGCAACACAATTAAGCCCCACACCCCCAGCAATACATAGATTTTTAGAACCAGTCTTTTCGTGTAACCAGTTAGCAAGATGAATCATCACATCTTCAGTTATTTTTTGAGCAGCAAAAGACAAATCACGCTCAATATCAGTGATTTCATCTTTTTTACCCCTTCGTTTAAAGTTGCGTAAAAAAGAACTATATTTAGGAAGCTTATATAGGACTCCGATGGAATTAAAGCCGGATCTTAATAGCGAAATGATGCTTCTTAAATTCAAATCTAATGTATTAAATTTAAGCTGATTTTTGAGTGCGTCATAATATTTTGAAGTTCCATATGGGGCAAGCCCCATTGTTTTCCCCTCTTGATTAGTTTCAAATCCAACAGCTTTAGTAAAGGCGCCATAAAGACCTCCCAGGCTTTGTCTAACTGGCACCTCATGAAGCACTTCGATATTTGCTCCATTTCCATAAGCTAGACAACCAGCTAGCTGATCCCCACCGGTACGCTTAAGAGGGACACCCTGACCATCTATCACCATAATAGCAGCCTCTTCAAATGGGGAAGCCAAAAATGCTTGGCACGTATGTGAAAAATGATGGTCTGGAACAATAAATTCAATATTCGGATTTTTTTCTGCAAAAAATTTACGTGCATTTTCGTTGTAGCGATAACTATAGACCACTATATCGATATCGCTTAAATCAAAACCACCCTCATTTAATAAATAATCAAGAATAAGATGAAATTTTTTAAGTTTATTAAAATCTACATCGGAATAATCATTATCTAAATCAAAAGGCAAATCTAAATTATTTTGATAAATTTCTGGTGAATTATTCCAGCCAAAAGTTTCCAAATCAGAGCGCGAAATAGGAAGCAAGATATCATTCTTTACACGAGTAAGACGTTCAAGACTAGTTGCAACAAGAACAACACCATCAACACATAAGACGCCACTAAAGCCATGTCCGCTTGCCGTAAAACTCAAAATTACATTCTTTTTCATAACTTTTCCAAAAATAAAATATATCTACAAAATAAAATTATTTTTTATAATTAGTCAAAAATAGTTCAGGGTCTAAAAAATATGTAGACAATGCCTTTAATTTTTCATCTTCAAATTCCCACCATTTTGAATTTAACAAATCTTTTATAACATTCTCCTTAAAACGCATTTTAATTTGCTTGCAAGGATTACCGGCTGCAATTGCATAGGGAGCAATATCCTTAGTTACTACGGAGCCCGCACCTATAACCGCACCAACTCCAATCGATACTCCAGCCTTAATAATTACTCCATACCCAATCCACACATCTGATCCAATTTTAGTGCGAGGTAATTCTTTAGAAAAAAATATTCCCTCAGCCATAAACATAGGTAAAGGTTGCGAATTATCATAAAAAACCGGGCTTGTACTTACCATCTGCGTTGGGTGATTTGCTAAACCAATACAGACATTACTCGCAATTGAGCAAAACTTTCCAAAATCTGTATTGTAAATGAGGCTTTTAGACTGTACATAACTATAAGCACCTAGTCGTGAATTAATAAAAGTAACATCTTTAAATAGCACAGAGTGATCATGCAATTCTGATAGTTTATCTAGATAAACTCTCTCATGAATTACGCTTTTTGAAAATTTTTTTTTAAAATACAAAAGTCGAATAAAGTTTTTAATCGATGATAAAAAATTCAATATGGCAACTCCCTTTTTGGGACATTTAGAAGATCATATATGAAATTTATATTTCTCAATGTATTCTTGCCATCAAGCGGCCCAATATATTTTTCCATAACAGGCTTTTTAAGAAATCTATTAAAGCGAGAGTGTAAATTCTTAAAATCAATAAATGCTTTTTGAAGTTCAGTAACTGAGTGGACTGTAACTAACTCTGATTTGCCATCAAAAGGGGCATCAAGATATTCCTTATCTTTCTTATAGTAAATTGCTGGAATACCTAAACAAGACGCCTCGAACAGGGTTTGAGAGTAAATCGATATATATAAGTCTGTTTTTTGTAATACATAATCCATCGAGACTTCTCTTAAGATCTCGATTTCCAGCTCAGGGAAATATTCTTCAACAAACGATTTGTATTGATTGAGTACACCATTAGGTCTTACTTTAATAATAATTGAAAATAACTGCCCTTCATTTTTCAACTCTTTAAATGAAGTTAGCACTTCATACATAAAATCAAACTCAACTGCCACATAACTATTAAGATCTAGATTGTTAAACCCAGATGCACCGATACTTACAACTGGTTTAATCCTGTTGATACGCTTGCTTCCTTCTTTTATCTCTTTTATATAGGCGTCCATTCTAGGATCACCCAAACAAACTACATTCCCAGCATTTTTATAGTAATTTCTCTTTATCTCTTGACCATAAGAATTAATATAAGAAGCGTATTTCGACTCATCACCGAATGTAGAAGTCATTAAGCCGTTAATAATTAAATAGCTTGGAACAGCTTTGGTTTTCAAAACGCAATCCACGGTTGTTTGCAACAAACCTAAGTTAGCAATCATCAACTCAATATGAATAGGATGCTTTTCTATATAGCTTATTGTACTAGTTAGAACATGTAGAGCATCAGAAACTCTATGCTTAATTTGGCGTTCAATTATTGCATATACTCCTTCCGTAATATCTATGCCATCATTAAGAGTCAATTGTGCACAGCGTTTTTTCCTAAATTCGCCAAATAAAACATCTGCTTTATTTTCAAAAGACACTCTACTGCCGCGAATAGGAATTAATCGTTGGAAAAAGAATTTTTTCCAACCTTTTTCAGCAAAAAGTGAAGGTGTAACAATACGCAAATTAGCATCCTTAAAAAGATGACTAATAATCGGCTTAGTTGGATGATAAATTTGAGCATAAATTGTTTTTTTACTTTTCTTATCAAACATGTCTAAAAGAAATCGAATATTCGATAAGACCAATATGATTATATATTTGGCAATGTTTTTTATAGACTTTGCATGTAATGCGTTATACATATACTTATGTATATCAAAAAAATACACGGGTTTATTAGATGCGATTTTTTTGTCTATTGAATAAAAATCTAATCCAACCTCACGTAAAATATTCTTTAAAAATTCATTGCTTTCACCAACAAAAATCTTTATAGATTTTATTTTTTCTATTTGTCCGATATTAGCTCGCAACCTTACATAATGTAGATATTCAGACCAAATTTCGATACGAAATGCGAAGCCAAACGGCACACCATTTTCGGTAAAAATATCATTACCATGCTCATCGTAGTGCCATTTTTTAAAGAACTCAGCAGCCAATAAGTTATTTTTTTGCATTTCATCAGGCGAACATAAGCTATCGACATAGAAAGCTTTCCCACCCATACTCTCAACAAGATTTTTTAAGCCGAAATCAAATGTCAAGACAAGATCTTGTGTTAAATCAAAAACCTCAGAAACCACGTCCCAATAAGATCTGGACTCTAAAAGATATACATTTCTATATTTTTTTTTTATATCAATCAAAGTGAAAAGCCATCATCTATAATCAAATTTTGTCCCGTCATGTATCGAGATTCATCACTCAATAAAAACATCAATGCGCTTACTAAATCATTAGCATCTAACATACCTTTTGAGGCGCATTTTTCGTTATACGCTTTAAGAAAAGAACTAGGCTGACCCGCAACGATTCCCCCGGGGCTTAGTGAATTAATTCTTATACCAGCCCCTTTAAAATACTGAGCGAAATAACGTGTGAGGTGCTCAATTGCCGATTTAATTGCTGCATACTCGACTGGCATTGTCATCTGCGTACCATCATATAACTGAAAGATAGGTGCAATTGAACCATAAATAGAAGACATATTGATTATGTTTCCATGCCCTTGTTTTTTAAATGCAAAACAAAATTGCTGCGCAACAAGAAAATATCCGCCAAGGTGCATATTGATATTCTGACAAAAATCTTCGTAGGTTATATCCTCAAGTTTACGCCCATAGTTTTTATTTTTTGGATAAGCGTTGTTTACAACAGCATCAATTCGACCATATTTTTGGGTTAAACTATTTATTAATGAAGTAATCGAGTTAACATTAGTTATGTCTAAAGCAAAAGCTTCAGATCGGGCACCGACTTTAAAAGCCAGTAATTCAGCTGCTTCAAAATTAATATCGGCAATGATTGCAATGCCGTCATTTTCAGAAATAGATTTCACAAAAGACTGGCCAATAGCCCCTGCTCCCCCAGTGATTACAATAATTTTGTTGGCTATATTATTACTCATAAAAAATTAATCCTTTTTTATAGTTCTAAAGATTTTTGCAGGATTTCCAACTGCAATAGTAAAATCAGGAACATCTTTTGTAACAACTGATCCAGCACCAACTACTGCATTTACGCCAATAGTTACCCCTGGTAAAATTATTGCGCCAGCACCAATCCAACACCCCTTTTTTAAAGTGACGGAATCATCTTCGGTTGGTGTGGGGTAGCCTTGATCATATATTGGAAGACTTACGTTATTAAATTCATGATTGTTTGTATAAACATGAACTCCTGGGCCAATTAATACTTTATCTTCAATAACAATCTTCCCGCCACCGGCTCTTGGATCAGCAAAAAGAAAGGTGCCTGGTCTAATTATCACATTGGCACCTATAGATATTTTTGAACATGCTTCGGCATATGCTCCCGGCCTGAATTCAGAGTTTTCGCCAAAAAACTTAAACTTTTTAACGCACAGGTCTCTCATAGTCGACTTGAAGTGCAGTCGCCAATGAGATAGCAGCATATCAACCCCTATTCTATCAGCCTCTCTCCAAAATTTAATGCGAGTGACTACCTCAGAAAAACTTAACATTCATACACCTTTTTTTATTTAACGTTAGTTTTATTTTCAAAATGAGTGATTTTTTAAATTTAAAAGGGCCTCGGCTACTTGGAAATCAATCAAAGTATCAATATCGATCGCCCTTTCGGCTGGAACTTTAATTGCTTTAACAACCCCATTAAATATTGAGTCATGAATCATTACAAACCTAGGATTTAGAACGTAACAAACCGTTGTCATATCATAAACAACAGGAGCGTCTTGCCGACGCGCAATAGCTGATTCTGGTGGATTCACTAATCCCACGGAACCATCTTGATTTGACTTAACCATATTAAAATATGGGCTGCGATGTGCCTCTGTCACAGTAATCACAGCATCAGCGCCGCCTTTTTCATACTCATCTAAACAGTTCTCAATATCAATCGAGTTTCTTAAAGGTGCAGTTGCTGGAACGGAAACCATAATATCTGGTAAGTTTCCTGAGGCTCCTATTAAATAATTAAGCGCATGGCGCCAAGCTAACCATTCCGGACTATCGTCATTTGCTAATGCTGCTGGACGAATAAATGGAACCTCAGCACCATATTGTTTTGCCACTTTAGCAATTTCTTCCGAGTCAGTGGAAACAATAACTTTATCAATTCGTTTGACATTTAAAGCATGTTCAATAGACCAAGCAATTAATGGCTTTCCGTTTAATAAACGGATATTTTTTCCCGGTAAACCTTTTGAGCCTCCCCGTGCGAATATAAAAGCAACAACACTCATGCGCCACTCTCTTCTAAATTTTTGGAAGGTGTTATATAGACTTTTTTATTTGTCGATGAGGATTTTTGAATTGCATCAACTATCTCCAAAACCTTTAAACCATCTTCGCCTGTTACCAAAGGAGATTTTCTTTGATTTACACATTCAAGAAAGTTTTCCCATTCTGCTTGATAGCTTTCGTCACGCTGATGTTTATAACTAAATAACTGTTGCCATTCTTTTACGTCAACTTCAAAGATGTCAACTTCTCCTGTTAATGCATTCCAGCGTAAGCTACCTTTTTCTCCGATAGCAATACAAATCCTTATGGCGTCATGGCGAATAAAGTCTAGGTTAACAACACCGATTAAATAATGAGCATCAGGTCCTGCTTCAAAGCCGAGCGTTATGTGAGCTGTATCCTCAACATCAATATCTAGATTGCTTTGTTTGCTTAGAGTTGCATTTACCCATTCAACTTCGCCAAATATCCAACGCAGGTAATCTAACTCATGACTAAGCTCCAATAAAGCACCACCTCCTAGCTCATGCCTTGCTGATACTCCTTGACGATAATCACACTCTGGACGCCAAGATGGTAAATACTGACCAACCTCACATCGAATAGATAAAATTTTTCCGACAACCCCCTCGCTCAATAAATTTCTGTAACGTTGCAGTGATGGTAAAAATCTAAGGTTATACCCTGTTAACAAAACTATATTATTTTTTTTACAGGTTTCAAGCAGTTTTGTAACGCCAGCAAGTGTGGCAGACAAAGGTTTCTCAACAAGAAGATGCACCCCAGACTTTGCCAACTCTTGGGCAGCAGCCACATGATGCGTAGCAGGGGTGGCAATTATAGCTATTTGCGGTGCAAAATTGATTGCTTGTTCCAAGCTAGAAAAACAACCATTTGCATACTCAGGAATCGAATTGCACTCTTGATGGCGCAACACTCTGATATCGGCTTCAGGTAAAAGCTCTCTAGCCAAATGCAGATGGCGCTTACCGATGCTACCTAGGCCTACAATCAGAATGCGATTAATCAAATTTGCCAACCTGTTCAGCACCTAAGTGTTGTTCTAACATATGGATATCCCATAATGGTAACTCTACTCCACTACTAATAAGTGATTGGCGTGCTTGCTTTAACCCATCTCCAACAAAGTTAAATAAATTTGCTGTTGCAACAGCATCCACTCGCGACTCAGCAAGACCTGCTGCAAGATGAATGGCGTTACCAACTCCGCCAGCCAAAATAACGGGTTTAGACATATTGACGGGTAACAAATCCAGCAATCCTAAATCGTAGCCCTGACTAGTACCATCACGGTCGATTGAATTGAGATAGAGCTCACCAATATCATCTTGAGACACTTGCTCAATCCACTTGGCAGCTGAGCCCTCAAGGCACTTATTACCAGATTCTGACCAGGCTTGATAGCTACCATCTGGCGCAGATTTTATATCCATTGATGCAACCACACATTGCTGGCCAAACTCACTGGCCAAGTGACTGACAAAACCATTTTTTTCATATAACGTAGAATTAACAACGACCTTATCAGCACCGGAGCGGAGCAAGTTACGCGCGGCTTCAATAGTTCGAACACCCCCACCTGCAGCAATCGGAACAAAACAATCCTTGGTGAGTAGTTGCAGTGCAGCACAAAACTCTTCGGGCTTCTTTTCACCACGTGTGACATCAAGCACTATTAGTTCATCAATTGAATATGAAATATGTGAGAAATTGTAATTAGTCTGCAACCATTGCAAGCTTCCCACTTTCTGTAAGCGAAAATTTCGACTCAGCATAAACTGGCCATTACTGTAAAGCAAAGCAAATATCAGGCGTTTTTTTAGCATAACACTACTGCGCCAAAAAGTTTTTTAACAACTTTAAACCATTCGTCTGGCTTTTTTCTGGATGAAACTGAGTAGCAAAAATGTTATCTTGCTCATAAGCAGCGAGAAACTCTACACCGTAATTACAGATTGCTGGTTTGCCACTTAATCCCGATGGCAACATGCGATACGAGTGCGCGAAATAGAAGTCGACAGCCAGATGTAATCCTTTAAACAGGCTTGCATCCGGCTGACTATATACTAGATCGAAACCAATATGCGGAATTTTATTAGATCCAATTTCCTGAGACGTGAATTTATCTACCATGCATGGTATCAAACCTAATCCAACCGTATCGCCGTCCTCTGAACTATTCGTACCCATCAATTGCATGCCTAAGCAAATACCTAAAATCTTATTCCCTTTTGTTTTTACGGCTTCAACAATAGACTGATCTAACTCTTTTTCCTTGAGTGCAATCATAGCTTTTCGGAATGATCCTACACCCGGGAGTACAAGTGTGTCTGCATTTATAATTTCATCAGGATTTCCGCTGACATTAGGGCTGTATCCCAGATAACGCAGAGCACTTAACACAGACCATAAATTACCCATACCGTAATCAATTACCGTGATGCTTTGTTTATTCATACCACCACAAACTTTGGCTGCCAAACGCCAGCTACTTTCTCAAATAAGCTTTTATTAGCAAACTTATCGATAACATTTTCAAACTCTTCACGAGAGATGCCATAATAATCACAATAATTTTGATAGCTCTCTAACGGCGCCTGGCCATCATATAATTTAACTAGACTTATAGCTTGGTCTCTTGTCATAGCACCCCTTCTTATCTCAATTCCAGCGTCCTGAGTTGCTCTACCAAAACCAAATTTTAAATACATCAAATAATAATGTAGAGACGCAAGTTCTTGATCGTTTTGTGCGAAATTTGTAAAAGTACCTACCACCGCCTCATCTTTTTCCTTCAGACCACAAAACTCTTTAGCCACCATATAATTTCGATATGGATCCCAGTTTTCATAAAAACTGAAATGTGTAACCTCTATACCTGATAGAGAATCCAAGGATGTTTGCGGAAAAGTGAACCAATAAAGATGACGCTTATCAATCTTAGCAAGAGACATGACATTGTCATAAGTAGCATTAAGATAAGCACTTCTCATGTACTCTACCCCATAGACTCCTTCATATCTCTTTTCACTGCCACCTCCATATTCAACCTCTCCATCCTCAGAGTAAAACACTAAGGATATATCGAACTTTTCTGCGATACGCAAAACCGCTGTATGTATCGCTATAAGCCAACCATAGTAGCCCTGACCATATTGCAAAAACCCTATCTTATCTAATTCACGCATTGCTTCAACGTTTGGAGAAACTAAAAGGTGCTCAAAACCAGAATTTATAAAAGCCTTGAGGTTATCATCTCCAATATCTAACGAAAGAGGTGGTCTTACTGTAATGCAAAGCGAATTAATACCGTACCTGGACCTTAAAGTATGTGCTACATATGACCCATCTTTTCCCCCACTTACGGCAACCAAGCAGTCATAGGGGCCATGGCCTTTGTGTTTACCAATAAGTTGAATTAATTGCTCTTGCCGTTTATCCCAATCAATTGTCTTTTTTTCTTCCATCCATTGACATGCATTACACCAACCTCTGTTGTCAAATGAAATACGGGGTCTTGTAGATGCATTTAAACAATTATTACACCAGCTTATACTCATAAAAAACCTCTAAAATTTTATACAAAACAATTAGGCATATCAGCATATTCCCTTAACATATCCTATTTGCTAGATCTTAATTTACAATAAATCATGCATTTTATTAATAGCTGCATAATCATCAAGCCTACCCACGTCTAACCATGGCTCATGCATTGGGTATGCTACTGTGCGTTGCCTTTTAACTTGCAAGCGTTCGAATAAGGTTGGCATGTCGCAGTGTGCATTGGTAGTTAAAACACCTAGCGCTGATGGATCTAGTGCATAAACGCCGGCATTAATATGACTGCGAGCAATAGGCTTTTCTTCAAAACCAACAATCTCAACGCCTTGGGTTTGAACAACACCAAATGGATGTTGCCACTCATGAATACGGACCGCCATTGTAGCAGTCGCACTTTGTCGGGTATGGAAATCAAGCAATTCACCATAATCAATGTCAGTAATCACGTCTCCATTAGTCACCACAAATGGAGCATCTGGCACTGGATTAAGCAAACTCAACGCACCTGCAGTACCTAAAGGTGACTCTTCACGCAGATAGTCAATCTGGACACCTAAACGCTCGCCATTGCCAAAGTACTCTTCAATCATGTGACCTAGGTAATGAATGGCAAGTAGGAAGCTATGGAAACCTTCTAACTTAGCACGTGCAATTATATGTTCCAGCATCGGCTTACCAGCAACTAGTAATAATGGTTTGGGGCAGCTCTCAGTATGCGGTAGCAATCTCGCTCCTATACCGCCAGCCATAATTACCATAAGATTATCTCGAGCAGGTGATGTGGTAATTTCATTCCATAAGTGCAAACCCACGACATGACGCAGTTCATCTACCACAGGAATTTGTTGAATCTTGTTTGCTAGCATTAACTGTTTCACCATATCACGCCCTAATTCGGGTGGCACTACCAAAGGATTGTGATGAATAATACTAGCAACAGAGCTATCCATATTTAACCCTTTGAGTAAGCCGCGCCGGATATCACCATCAGAAATAGTGCCTTCTAACACACCAGTTTCATTGACTACCAAAACAATTTTAACTGATACTTGATCAAGGTTACGGATTGCTTGAGCGATGGTAGCACTTGCTGGCAATATTGCTTGACGCCAAATTTGTTCAGATAAGTTCAATTAGTTATTACCACTATTACTATTAAGGGGTAAATCATAAAAAGTTTTTTTAACGATGCCGTCTAATGGATAGTGCTTCAGCGTGTTCACAACTTTTGCGCTGGCACCACCTTCACCATAAGGATTTATGACTTCCGTCAAGCTCATTTGAAAGTCAGCAGAGTAAAGCTGCGTTAAAGCACTAGCAATAGCATCTTGATTAGGTTCACAGTTAATCACGCTGTCTGCTTGTATGCGTCCACGCTGCCGGTCACCAATATTAATTGTGCCTTTTTTAAAGCTAGGTACTTCCGTCAAGCCGCTGGACGAGTTACCTATTACGCCATCTACCTGAGCTATGCAAGAGAGATAACGCAATTGACCTAGCGAAGTATAGGCGCGCGCATTGGAGTGCTGCTTAACAAAATTCTTTACCATTTCAATGAGTGCGCGGCTACCGGAGTCGGCATTGGGCAAGGTAAAAATTAACTGCGTATCTTTTAGCTGAGCTAAAGCTGCCAACAATTCTTGCATTTGGCTTGCCGCTGTTGCTGTTTCTAACGTTACCGGGTGAAAGGTAATCAGCAGGTTTTTAGCGCCTAGTTTAAAATCTAGTGAGGTCTCTAATGAAGCTCTATCTAATAATTGCAAACGCTTGATATTATCAATACCAAGACCACCAACCAAAAATACGTGATCAGGTTGCTCACCCAATTGAATGACGCGCTGGCGATATGGTTCAGCCGCCACAAAATGTAAGTGCGACATTTTTGTAATAGAATGTCGAAATGCTTCATCAAAAGCACCTTCCGTCGCTTCGCCACCATGCAAATGAGCCACTGGGATTCGTGCCACTAATGCAGCAAAAACCGCGGAGAGTATTTCAAATCGATCGCCAAGTACCACAATCAAATCTGGTTGCAATTCATGCAAAGCATCAGCAAAACCTATCATCCCCAAACCCATCGATTTTGCTATGCCAACTGATGTATCAGAACTGGTCAGCATTTCAACCTTACGATCAATCTGAAAACCATCTTCCTCAATTACTTTGTAGGTAAGACCAAATTCTGGTGATAGGTGCATGCCTGTAACTATTATTTGCAGTGTAAGCTCATTGTCATCCTTAATACCTTGCATCACCCAACGTAACAAGCCATACTCGGCACGGGTGCCGGTGATAATGCAAATTTTACGCTTCATAACTCAATCAATTCATCTGCTGAGAAATTACGAGACGCTTTTTTTCCAACAATTTCATCCCATCGCATAGGACTGATCCCATTGCCAGGCCGCTTAACGATAAGATTATTGCTGGAAAAAGTCTCCCCCATTTTAATAGGCCGTGAAGCGAATATACTTTTTCTAGCCACGAAAATGTTCTTCTGTTCACTTTTGCTAGACCTCTTAACACCATCGCCTAGCGCCCGCTCTATATGACGAATTGCACGCACCATCGCTTTAAGTTCATTGGGCTCCAAACTGGCCTTATGATCTGGTCCATCCATTGTTCGATCAAGCGTAAAATGCTTTTCTATAACAGTTGCTCCCATCGCAACAGCAGCAATGGGCACTTCTATTCCTTGTGTATGGTCGGAATACCCAACCTTAACGCCAAAGGCGGCATATATTGTCTGCATGGCGAGTAAGTTAACTTCGTCTATAGGGCAAGGATATTCAGTTGTAGCATGCAGTACTGTAATTTTTTCTTTTGATGTCCCCACCTTAATTAAAACTTCCAAAGCGTCTTGGACCTCATCAAGATTAGCCATGCCTGTCGAAAGAATTACCTCTTTACCTAAGCTACCAATATGGCGCAAATAAGGCAGATTGGTAATTTCACCACTAGGTATTTTAAATATTGGCATTTCAAATGAAACTAGCAAATCTATGCTGTCATGATCGAACGGTGTTGATAAGAACATAACTCCCTTGTCTTTGCAGTAGCTAATAATGACTCTATGTGCATTTTCATCGAGCTCAAGCTTCTTAAGCATTTCATATTGCGTCTCACCAATTGACGTAGTCTGTTTCTGATAATCAGCTTTTTGTGCGCTCTTACTCACTAACTTGTCGGCTTTAAAGGTTTGAAACTTAACTGCATCAGCTCCTGCTTCAACTGCAACATCAATCAGTTTTTTTGCTAATTCGATAGAGCCATTATGGTTAATGCCAGCTTCTGCTATGATAAAAACACTATCGAATTTCAAACCTATCTCCAACCTTAATTAAACCTTCGTACTCATATTCAACAATTCTAATAAAATTATCAGAAGTTTTTACAACTAACCCATTAATATCTTTATAAAGTATGGCACCAATAACGCATTTATAATTAGGGGCATTTTTTACGATTACCGCCTTATTTATTTTCATTTCTTGATTGTTTATAAAAGCCCTGGCTCTTGGTCCAGGTGAGCATATACTTCGAATGAAGTTAAATATCTCCCTACTTGTTTGATTCCAATCAATAATCTCATCTCCATTTTTTCTTTGCGTGCAATAGAATCCCGTAGGATGTATTTCGGATTGATTTTGTCTTTTTACTTTTCCATCAATAAACATTCGAATTGCTTTATACAATACATCTGCACATCCAGAGTATGATCTTCTGAGTAATGTATCATAAGAATCATCGTCATTAATTGGATACAATTCCTGCGTAATAATATCTCCCGTATCAATTCCTTCATCAATATAATGGACGGTAATGCCAAACTCTTTCTCATCGTTAATTAAAGTCCAATTCAATATATTACGGCCCCTATAGAATGGAAGTCGACCCGCATGACAATTTATCGTTTTAAATTTTGGTAAATTTATAATTTTAGCTTTGAATATTTGATTAAAAGACATCGATACAAATAAATCACAATCAAAATGCTGAATTCCTTGAATAAACTCATCCGAGTTAATATTTTCATGCTTTAAATATCGGATGTTGTAATGCTCACAGTAGTCCAACAAAACTCTATCTGTCGTGTCATATCTAACACAGATAAATTGTATCGATATTTGCTTATCTAATATAAGCTTCTTAAAAGCCTCATGAGCCCAAGGGCCATCTGCAAAATAACCTATTTTTAACATCTGGTTATGGTGCTACTCGGAATATTAACAATACGATCTTCAAGCCACTCAGCCTTCTTTATATCTGTTGATTTTTGATAGTTATAAGTCATATCTACATCTTTCCATCAAGATGCTTGCCAGTTTCTTTATGACTAAAATCAGGTAGCATTTTGCAGAAGAGTGTAACAATTTGTTCCTTGTTCCAACTTTTAGCAAGCCTCCTACCATAAATGTATTGAACGAATTCCTCTAACAACTTATTATCATACATAGGCTTATTCTTTATTAAGCCAATATTATTAAATTTGGCCATATCAAGCGTTTCATTTTTTGTAAAAAACTCCTCAAAATCTTTTTCGCCCGTTGTATCACTATCAGTAAACAAACATGGCCACTTTCCCTGCGCTGGCAGCGTCTCTGCCAATAGCCTAGCCTCATCCTCTGATGAACATAAATAAGGTTCATAACCTAACTGCTTAAGATACTTAATAGCGATTTCAGCAAATGAGATTAAGTGTAGCGACTCACTCAGTTTTGGGAAGAAAATATCTCTGTTTTCACCGAATATACAAGACATCAGGCATAGCTCACCAGACTCTTTAGGTGTGACAAAATAACGCTTAATATCTTGAGGTGCAACGATTGGTTGGCACTTTTGGATGCGTTGATTAAACCCATGTAAAAGCGACCCATCTGAAAATGCAACATTAGCAAAACGTGCGGTGGAGATGTTGATCTCTAAACTTCTGCGCATCAAAAACATTTCCATAATGCGCTTGGAGGCACCCATCATATTGACAGGGTTAGCGGCCTTGTCAGTTGAAACACAGAAGTACTTCTTGGTTCCATATGCAATAGACTGTAGTAATGTTTTTTCAGTATTAAGGATATTAACGTCTATCATTCGCATCAGTGTGAAAGGGTCTTTCTCACTACGCACATGCTTGAGCGCAGAAAGATTGAGGACATAATCGTATTTCCCATCCGCTTGTATAAAGGCATCGTATTCAACCGAGTTGACATCAAGAGCAAATGTCTGAAAATCTCCTTCGATATAGCCATATGA
>SXGQ01538557.1_pt1 | contig 30144 bp, 52 predicted proteins | sample 3178371 | NCBI WGS metagenome assembly SXGQ01 (sample SAMN11356859, study PRJNA531348) | freshwater metagenome | isolation source: freshwater sample F1-20 | place: China: Fuxian Lake, Yuxi | collected 2017-12-25
ATACTCTTACCTTCTTTTTCTAAAAAAAGGTGCTTCACCATTCTCACCTTCTCACTGGAGGGGCTTTCGCCTTTAATATCAACAACTTAAGCGGTGAGAAGCGAGTGAAGCTTTACAAATGGAACCCTCACCGCGCCGGGGGTTGACGTGCGGCGAGCTTTCGGGTAGGGTGTCTATCATGGTAGTAAGCAAAGAAGAGGTTAGAGATATGGTTGCGTTCAATTTGATGTTGGATTTGCAGCGGGCCGTTTGGGACCTTAAGGTGCGCCTGAAGGTGGTCGAAGGGCGTTTGGGCATTAAGGGGCAGAGTGAGTTGCCCGAGTTGCCCGAGTTGCCCGAGCTACCGGCGTCGGGTTAGTGTCAGAAGACTGATCTTAAGTGGATTGTGGCAAAAATGTGGCATACTCGAAAAATACGCGCGATTCTGACGGGTCCATACTGACACAGACCTGACCCGGCGTGATTTTTGCCGCCCCGGGTGGCCCTACCCCCCGCGCCAGATTGTTGCGCCCTGTTAAGCATCTGCCCGCCCGCCCGCGCGCCACCCCGCCCGGAGCCTGGAATGTTATAACATAACATCGCCCGCGCGACCCGTTCGGCGAGGTGTGACATATTTGTCACGGTTTCCTGGCTTGTGTTGCTTTTATGTCACAGGCCGGTCTGCTATGTGCTGCGTGCATGGCTTGGCGCGTGCTATGTGCTGCGTGCATATCCGACCGGGCTAGTCGGGAATAGCCCCCATGCAAGAATCGTGCCACACTTAGGACCGGATCGGACCTATTGGCTTGCGGTATGCAAGAAGCGTGCCAGTCTGGGCTATGCAAGAATCGTGCCACAAACGCCTTCCATCCCATAAACCCATCAAGATATCCTTATATAAGCATCCCCTAATTTAGTAGGCGCTCACATTACAAATTTGTAATAAAAAACCCTATTGCCATCCCTTGCGCCCCGTGCTTATCTGTGTCTCAGGCAATCACGCCCCGCAAGGAACCGCCACCATGAAAATGACACTTTCCGCCGCCCGTCGCTTCGCCGATGCACCCTTTGGCCCCATGCTCGCCAGCGAAGAAAAACTATGCGCTGCTATCAAAGCCATCAGCGACAACGGCACTCCCGGCGCTGGCCCCGACGCCACCCGCCTTGGCAAGCTTGCCGAATCCCTCGCCCGCCCCGCCGTAGCCTAATCGCCGGGCAGGCTTCAAGCATGGCATGGCTTCGGCCCCGCCTCCCCATGGCGTCATCCTGGCGTCATGCGGCGGCGTCACCGCCAAACAAGGGAAACTGACCATGGAGACCAAGACTATTGAGACTGCGCAAGATGCGCTGCACATGCTGGCCGAATGGCACGAGCGCAAAGCGGGCAATATTTCTTACGCTATCCTCCAATGGACGCGGGATGCTTTTGAGCATGACGAGCGCGCCACCGCGCGGGATGTTTTGCGCCACCTAGAAATGGTTGACTGCGCTGGATGTCACGCGCCGCAAGGGCTGGTTTACAACCAAGACATTGCCGACAAGGTGCCGCTTTGGTGGGATGAAATCGATGCGGCGGTGGCGCAATACCACGAAGAAACGGGCCAGAACCCACAACCCAAGGGGCGCGATGCTGAGAGCGCGCTTACGATTGATTGGCTGGTGTGGTTTGCCGTGGAATGGGTGGGCTATGACGCGGCGGGGTTCCTCGAAAGCAAGATGGAGGGCTGATCATGCCACTTTATGACGTTGCAGTGTGGCGCGAAGCGCGCATCATCCTGTCTGAGCGTGTCGAGATCGAAGCCGCTACGCCAGAAGAAGCGAAGCGCCTAGCCTTGCGCCTGTACGATCAGGGCCACATAGAATTAGATGAAGAGGAGATGCTTGAGGCAACCGACCCTCAAGCTGACGCGCGCGAAGTAACCCCCGCAAACCCTTAACAAAAGGAAACTGAACCATGAAACGCTTTACGATAGACCTACAGGTCACGCTTGAGATAGATATTGAGATGGGGCCAGAAGAGGCCGCGCGCATCGACATGAAGGCATTGCATGATGACATCGCCTTTCAGGCGGAGGAAGTCCTGAACCATCATCATATGGTGGGCAAGATAATGGATCAGGTGGAGGACTTCACGGGCTGGTGTGCAAGTTCGGCTGCCCTCACGGTGGATGCAGCGCACCCCTCTAGAAAATATCTTGAAAGCCTCTTGCAAAGCCCGCCCAACTGAGCTATATGTGAACTGTCGCCGGGGTTCCTCCTTTGCACACTACCCCGGCGGCTCATTTGCTCGAAACTTAAAGCCGGGTTGCTCGAAAGGGCGCCCGGTTTCTTTTTGCCCCGTGCAATCCTTAACCAAACGCAACAAGCTGGCGCCGGGGCCGGGGTGAACGCCCGGTGAGCGGGCCAACCCCACCCTCACCAGCTAACCCATTGAAAACAAACAAAAACCTGGTCCGGGTGAGAAAGTGAGCGTCACTTCCCAAAACTTTTATTATATTATATACTTACCTTCTAAAAAGTAGAAAAAGGTCGCTCACCATTCTCACTTCCTCACCTTTGCGCCTAAGCCCTTGATAACGCTGGCTTCCTGAGTGAGGGTGCTTATTTGATTGTCACTTGTAAAGTATTTAGACGGAACCGGAACGGTGGCGGTGAAGCTTCATTTTAAAACAATCCGGCTGGAAATACAAGCCCGTGTGCGCTCGCGCGCTCGACCTAATCTTGAGAGATCACTTTAAGTGCGTCCCCGCAACAAATAAAAATGCACACATTACCAATTTGTAATTTGCAATTCCATTGCACCCCCGCTACAAGGGTTTTGCCGCGATGATGCGGCACCAACAAGGAGACTATCATGCCATCAGTTTACAGCAAGTACCACGAACTGGCCGTGCTGGTCACTCTCGTGTCCGTCAACCTCATCATGTGGGTGCTGCTGATCAGCAGCCTGATCGCCTGGTTTGGCGCTGACCCCGCCATCTAAAGGAGAATCTGATCATGTCAAACATCATCATTCAAATCGGCAATGTTAAAGTGGACCTGCCGCTCGACACCGTGATGCGGCTGGCCAACACCAAGCCCGCGCCTGTTGCCAAGCCCGCACCAAAGTATCCGGCTGACGTGCTGGCGCGTAAGCCGAAGGTGAAGCCGACAGTATCCCATGAAGAACTGGCCCGCACCTTAGAAACAGCGCCGATTCATACGATGCCCGCCCCGGTAAACGACCGGACGTTTGGAGCGCGCCTGTCTAAGAGGCTTAAGACAATGAAGGCCGGTGAGTCGATCTTCATCCCGTGTGCTTATCCCCAAAAGGTGCAGTGGTCAGCGAATGGGGCCGCACATCACATCCGGTCCAAGGGTGGACGCCTGCGGATCACCACACGCAAGCAGATTGAGAACGGCCAGCCGGGTGTTCGTGTATGGAGGCTTGCATGACCAAGCGTCCGTTCTTCTGGCTACCCCGCATCTCAAAGGGTGTGCTCGGCTGGACTTACCTGCGCTGGGGTCGCAAGCTCTGGAGGATTTGGTAATGCGAGTGCCTGTATCAGTGTCAAAAGCATACCCGATCCTGACCCAGCGCCATCGTATCCTCGACCTGCTGGAAGGCATCAGCCGGGACTACGACGAACTCGCCAAGTCGGGAAGCTACTTGACCTACCGGCTGGCGACTGCCAAACATGCGGCGGAAGCCAAGGGCATTCTGAACGTGCTGGCAGCCTGCGAGGCATACCGATACAAGGAGGACATTGTCTGATGGACACTATTCGTGGCGAACCCGCTTGGGTCAACATGTCAGAGAAGGAATGGGAGATCGAAGAGGCCATGCAAGATGCGGCCACTGTCGGCGCCATGATCGACTATGATCTGTACCGCCTGTCCGAAGCCCTGCCCAGCAGCAGTGAGGAATGGGCCAAGCACCATGACCTCAACGACAAGCTGGAATTGGCGCACCATGAAATCCTGAAACTCTACGAGCACTTCAGGTTCTTGGGCGTCGTCAAGTGAAAATCTATCGGGACTTCCAGATGCAACGCTGTCCCGATACCAATCTGGTTCAGGTGCGCGCCCCTTCCCAAGCGGTCGTGCATCTGGCCAAGAACATTCGAGAGGCCCATCAATGGATATGGCGGGCCACCAAACCCAAACCCAAAGGAACATCCCATGAATGAGGTATCATTCAAAACCCACCGGCTAGCAGGTCTTGAGTATGGCGACCTGAAAGAACGCCAGAAGCAAGTCAAGCGAAGCATGAACGTCGGATACTTAATCTTGGACATGGACGCAGTAGAAGGAGAGGTTGTCCTCGTTAAGGACTTCGAGAAGCTAGGCGGCATCGCTTTGCTGGATACGCTTGGCGATTGGATTGGATTGTTGCAACGCGAATATGACAAGGTGCATGGAGAGGTCTATGCCAAATGAGATTGATCCACTGGATGCTTCTGGCGGGAACGCTGTTGCTCCTCTAGAGAAGCTGACCCGCGCCCAAGTATTCGCCCGCGATCCCGAGGAACTAACCCCGGCCAACCTAGAACAGATGGTCGAGGAAATCCGCAAGATCAACGAACGCAACCGCAAGGCCCGCGCCGACGATGCCGCCATTGCCGAAGCCACTTCCAAGATGAAGAAGGCTAACGCTGTCGCGCGCAAAAAGAAAGCCGGTCCCGTAGCTGCGCCTGACATACTGGACACCAAGCTATGAAACTGACCAACAAACTACGCTTACCTTCGCTGATGGTATCTGCCGTGGGCAACGACACCTACACGAAAGGCGATGCCGACTTCTCGGTAACCGAGTTGCTAACGCCACCCCAGTTACGACGGCTTCGCATCGACCACTTCGAAGAGATCGAAGAAGATGTAGCTGACCGCATCTGGTCCCTGCTTGGCAGCTCGACCCATCACATGATTGAACGTGCCGGGCTGCAAAGCCTTGCCTCGCTCAATGAAGTCACTGTGATGGCAGACTACGATGGCTTCAAGATCAAGGGCCAAGCTGATCACGTCGCCCTTGACGAAGGCACCCTCTATGACTTCAAGGTTACGTCAGTCTGGAAAGTACGCGACAACATACCTGCCCCCGAGTGGATCGAGCAGACCAACATCTACCGGCGCCTGCTTGAACGCGAGGTAGGTCTTGTCATCAACTCGGTTGCGGTCATTGCCATCCTGCGCGACTGGTCTAAGAACGAAGCCTCCCGCACTTCAGGCTACCCGCAGGCGCAGGTGGTACGCTTAGACATTCCGTTGTGGACTGACGAGCAGACCGATGCCTTTGTGCAGGAACGGATCGCTTTGCATACAGCCTCCGAACCTAGACCCTGTACCGATGCTGACCGTTGGGTCAAGCCATCCAAGTACGCGGTCATGAAGCGCGGGAACGTGCGGGCCATTCGCCTGTTCGACACGGCGTACGAAGCAGAAGAACTTGCATCCACCTCGGCTGCATTGTATGTAGAGTACCGGCCCGGCGAGGCAGTCCGCTGCCAGAACTGGTGCCCTGTATCCCGCTGGTGCAAACAGTGGGCTGCTGATCCACGCAACACACAACCAACACCTTCAATCACGGAGACCCTTTTCGATGCCAAAGTTTAACGACACCAAGCCACCGCCCCGCGTCCTGCTCTGCGGTGAAGCAGCGTCCGGCAAGACCGGCGCCCTCGCCCAGCTTGCCAACGCAGGCTTCCGTCTGCTGATCCACGACTTCGATCAGAACACTCGCGTCATCGGCTCCTACCTCACAGACAAGGCAGCCGACGTCTACGTCAGCACTTACGCTGCCGCCAAGATCACCGGCACCAACCTGTTCGCCGGGTCAGGCAGCGCAGGCAAGCAAGCGCTCGATGAGATGCGGCGCTTCTGCAAGATGCTCGAACACTGGAAGGTGGCGGGCGGCGAAGACCTCGGACCCTGCACCTCATGGACTGCGAAGGACGTCGTCGTCATTGACAGCGGTACCTTCCTCGGCGAACTCCTGCTGATGGCTGCGAGCGAAGACCCCGAAGCCAAGCGCGACGGGCGCTCCCTCTACAACGTAGCAGGCAAATACTACGGCGCCATCCTCGACCACCTGACTGGCAACAAGATGGGCGCGTCCGTGATTGTGCTGACACACATCATGCAGACGGGCGACACCGACGACCAAGGCAAGATCATTGGCAAGGCCCGTGATGTGCCCGTCGGCGTGGGCGTCAAGTTCTCGAAGAAGATGCAGACTTACTTCTCTGACATCTGGCACCTCGAAGTGGACCGCGCAGGCAACCGCACCTTCAAGACAGCGGCGACCGACAAGGCTTCGCTTCGCACCTCCGCACCCACCCTCATCAAGGCAGCCGAGCCATACGACCTGGCCTCTATGCTCGACCGCCTCACCATAGGAGCCTGACCATGTCACGCACGAGAAAGAAAATCGATGTCACCTACACCGGCTTCGAAGGTGTCGTGCCTCATAACTTTCATACCGGCCACCGAGTTATTGAGGACCGGGACTACAATGCGAAGGTGCAGAAGCGGTGGGAACGGCAAGTCATAAACAAACTTGCTGCTTCTGGCATCACGCTTGGACCTAACATTGATCTGGTCAAGCTAAAATAATTTCCGGGTATCTATTGACAGGGCGGGTGCCCGGATGTATATCCCGCCTTGTCCTATGTGACACAACCCTCAATGGAGAACACAGCCAATGGCTGACCTTTTTGATACCGTCGTAAGCAACACCGCCGCCGAGCGTCCTGCCTTCCGGCAAGCGCCCGCTGGTGACTATCTGGTCACGGTCCAGTCCGTGAAGATTGTCAAGGCCAACTCTGGTACGCAGGGTCTTGAGCTTACCTACACCATGGTCGAGCCGATGCACGACCACGACATGTCTGGCGTGGACTTGTCGAAGTGCCGCCTGCGCGACACCTTCTGGGTGTCTGAGAAGTCACTGCCTATCGTGCAAGACCGTCTGTCTCGCATCAACACTGACACTGTTGGCAATTCTATCCGCGATGCTTTGGATATTCTGCCAGGCAGTGACGTTGTCGTAACGGTTGTCCACGAAACTGAGAACCGTGATGGCACCGCACTGAACACGCCTCGCCTCACAGCGTCGCGTTACTACTCGGTCGAATGGTACACCACCAACAAGAAGGCGGCCTGACCGAACCGCTTAGTCTCCTTTAGTTGACGAGCACAAGGAAAGGGGAGTGGGCTTTGGCTTATTCCCCTTTTCTTTTGCGGAGAACATCATGATAATCGACGCACACGCCACTGACACGGTGCCTAGCCATGAGGTCCGGCGCCGTGCCCAGGAAGCCCTTACAAACGCAGGAGAACCCATGTCCGAAGTAACCTATGACGCCCTTCGCAAACGCCTTGCCGAAGCCGAAGACGAACTGTCCATCTGGCGTTCAGTCTTTCCAGACATCGCCCCTGAACGTGTCCTTCCTGACCGCCGCCTGTTGCTTGACCGCATCGCGGAATTGGAAGCGGCGCAAGGGAGGCTCATTCTGTCATTTCGCCTGAATCTACTGCGAATTAATCCGCGACTCTCGCATGAAACAATTTCAAAAGCGATTGAGGTTGCGCTGACAGGAGGGAAAGATGAGTGATCTTGCAGAACGGTTAAGAGCCAGCACAAATTACGATGACCGCAGTGACGCTGCTGATCTGATCGAAGCCCAAACCGCCCGCATCGCCAAGATGACCGAGGTAATGGAGCTTGCGCTTCGCTACTTCGAAAACCGCATCGACGTAAATGACGGTGACTATGGCGTGCCAGAACCCAACCAAGAAATGTATCTCTACACCTATCTCAAGGAGGTCCTCGACAATGGCTGAACTTGTTTGGTGCATATGCTCAGAGGCAGACTACCACATCAAGAAACTGGAAGCCCGCATCGCGAAATTGGAAGCGGCGCTGATCACAGCGCAGAATATGCTTAGTGAAATGGGCCTCTCCTCTGCTGAGAAGTGCCAGATGGCTTACGATTATCTGCGTGAAGCCCGCGCCGCGCTGGCAGGAGGTAAAGATGATTAAGAACATCAGCGGCTGGTGGTATCTCGTCAACGCGGGTGCCTTCCACATGTTCCCCTTCCCAACCAAGGCCGATGCCGAAGAAGCCCTGGCCAAACTAAAGGAACCAACCAATGATACACTTCCGCGACATGACGTTCTGTCCGTTCTATGCTGATTGCGCTGACGCCGCCTCTTGCCCCCGTGCCCTTACGCCTGCCGTCCACGACGCAGCCGCTAAGTGGTGGGGCAAACCCGGCGCACCCATCGCAGTCTTCGCCAGCCAACCTTCCTGCCACAAACCCAAAGGAGACAAGCCGTGACTGAGCTTAGTGAAAATTTCAATGCTAAGTTTGTGCAGTTCGATAACGACAATCCTAAAGTATGGGAGATGTTCGTACATTTTACTTTTGAGCTTATAGCCAGAGGTAGAACACGACACAGTGCGCGCGACGTTCTGCATCGTATCCGCTGGGAAACCTCACTCAGAACAGACGACGAAGTTTTCAAGGTGAATGACCACTGGTCGCCTTGTTATGCACGAAAGTTTCACAAGGCTTACTCGCAACACGATGGCTTCTTTGCCGTTCGCCCTAGCCGCGCAGATCAGGAGACTGAAAATGAAGCTGCGCCTAGGCCGTGACATCCTGATCTACTGGCCGGTCATGGCACTGGCGGGTCTGGTATGGGCGCAACCCCTGCCAGCCATCGCCGTGCCGCCCAGCCCGATCCCTGTCGAGTGGCACGACACCAACAACCGGGACCGCTACCTCAACTGCATGACCCGCGCCATCTACTGGGAAGCCCGTGGTCAATCGCGCGCAGGGCAGATCGCCGTAGGCCAAGTCATCCTTAACAGGGCCAACGACGTGCGCTTCCCTGCCGATGTCTGCGACGTAGTGTTTCAGAGGCGCGGTAACTCCTGCCAGTTCTCGTGGGCCTGCACACAACGACGACATTTGCCCCCCTCGAATGTCAACGATTGGCACACAGCAGAACAGTCCGCCCGCCTGGTGCTGGCCAATACGCCCGACCTGACGCACGGTGCCCTTTACTTCCACGACACATCCATGGTAGGGTGGCGCCATCTAAAGCGTACTACCCGCATCGACAACCACATCTTCTACAAGGACCGCTGACATGCCGAACCTGACTATCACCATCGACGCCGACGCGGCTGACCAGTTCATGATTAAGATGCTCCAAAATACTGGCGACACTGCCATCTGGTGCATCCGCAAAGCCCACGAATATCTTGTGGAAGGGCGCGGTCCCCACAACTGGACGGACATTGGCGACAACATGAAAATCTTGGGCGCCGTCAACGAACTCCTCGAATACTACGGCGCCAAGCCTCTCGACCTAGCCACCCACAAATTGGAGATGCCCCTCTGATGTGCCGCACCCACGTCCCAACCCTTCGAGTTGTTCAGAACTACACAATAGATATTGTTGGGGAACTACGTGCTACAACCTATGCCCTTCAAGTCCAAGACGAGAACGGCCACTGGAAAGATGTTCCCGTAGTCCACAAGTATCCGCCCATACAGTTGGAGCTTCCCCTTGAAGATCGCCCTAGTAATTGATTGGCCCTCGGTCGATGCTGCCAACGGTGGCCCCCTATCTGAGTGGGAGTGGAAGGTAACGCAGGAATTGCTGCAAGCGGCGGGCCTGCGTCCGACCAGCATCCACACCGCACACCGCGCCTACACCGCCAAGTGGCCCACCCTGTTTGTCGGTGGCAAGCCGGGCGCCCCGCTCACGCGCCTAGCCCAAGACGACTTCGTCAAGCTATGCGCTGACCTTCAAGGCTATGACATGGCCCTGACCATGGGACCCCACGCCATGCACTGCCTGACCGGCGAGACCAAGCTCGATACATTCCGGGGCACCCACATCGATAGCCCCTTCGTGCCCGGCCTTCAGGTCGTCCCCACCTACGCACCCACCCTCTACGCGCGCATGGCTTGGAACGAACGCCCGGTCGTGGTCTCTGCTATGCGTAAAGTCCAGACCCGCTACACTGACCGGCCCCGCACCATTCACCTGCCCGAGTCGGTCGCTGACTTATACGACTTCTCGACCCGCTACATCGGTGACGAGATCGTGTTCGACGTAGAAACCAACAAAGCCTGCCGCATCACCGAGTTTTCGGTAGCCACCGCGTCGGATCGTTGCCTGTACGTCCAGCTAGAAGACCGTGCCTTCAAGTCGATCTGGTCTGAGCAGGACGAGCGTGACATCTGGCTATGGCTCTGGTTCTTGGCTAGGCGCCCCGACCTATCGTGGGGATTCCACAACGCCACTTATGACTTGACATATCTCGATGCTTATGGCATAAGACCTAAAGGCCATATCTTCGACACGATGCTTCGGCACCATGCATGGCAACCGGAATGGGAGAAGTCGCTAGGCTTCCTAGCTTCCCTCCACATACCGACCCGCGCATGGAAGCATCTTCGAACCAAGGCCAAAAAAGACTTTAACAAGGCAGGAGCAATCGACTAACCTGCTGACGGAGAACTACCATGGAAAAAACTATTGGACTATCGGTCTACGCGACCATCGACTTCGGCAAAACCGCTGAGTTTGTTAAGACCTATCCCCTCGAAAAAGTCTTCAACGAGTGGATGAACAGGACGCTTGAGCTTGGTGACTACAACAAGCTAGGCAAGATGTTCGAAGAAGCCACTGGCCTCAAGGTTCCCGAGTTCTTTACGGTCACTGTGGCCGACAAGACTTCCAACGCGGAACTCAAAGAGGAATCTAAGAAAGCACAAAAGGTCGGTAAATCTAAATAAGTACCGACATTTTGAGCGAAGAAGATTCAGGCATTAGGCGTCTATGGGCGAGCGTAATTATCCAAGCGCTCATAGACGCTACCTCCGAACCCAAGACACCAGTAGCCCTAGTCAACAAGCGGCAGGCTCACGCATGGCTCACCGCTGAGTTTGGCACCACCGCCCAGAACTTCGACGAAGTTTGTCTGGCTGCTGACCTTGACCCGACCCGTGTCCGGCGCTTTGCCAAATCCTATGACGGTCCTCCCTTGACTTTGCATCTGCTTACCCGTATGCGAAATAACTTCCTCAATGGAGACACCAATGAAGATACTGACGGACCTGACCCCGACTCCTGAAAATCAAGAGATCATCTACAATTCCCTTGACACAATGCAGACGATGGCCCTCAAAGAAATCTACGACGAGGGCCTTCTTCCTGACTGGGCCGCGACCACCCACCGCTACAGCGAACTGATGCTCGGTCCTATCATGACCATGATGCGGCGCGGCGTCCAGATCGACACGGCCCGGCGCGACACCTTGGTAGCCGGACTACGCGCCCGTGCTGACCGCGTCCAAGCCAACTTCGACTACGTCTGTGAGCAGCTATGGGGCACGACCGTCAACCACAACTCCACGCCCCAGCTTATGGTCCTCTTCTACGAAATGCTTGCCATCCCCGAGCAAACCAAGTCCAAGAAAGGAGAAACCAAAGTTGGAACCGACCGCGAAATCCTCGAACGCATCGCCCGTGAATACCCGCGTGGGGCCTTCTTTGCCAACCACATCCTCCGCATCCGCGACCTCGAAAAACAAATCGAATTTCTTAGTAAGAAGCTGTCGCCCAGCAACCGTTTCCATGCAGCGTTCAATATCGCAGGCACTGAAACGTTCCGCCTATCGTCAAGTGAACATCCGTTCCGCATCGGAAGTAACCTTCAAAACATACCGAAGGAAGCGCGCACCTGCTTCGTTGCTGATCCAGGCTATCTACTTTTCTATTCTGATCAACAGGGAGCAGAAGCGCGCATTGTTGCGTATCTATCCGGCGATGATAACTACATCGCGGCAGTGGAGGGTGGCGACTCACACACAATGGTCGCTTCCATGGTCTTTGGTTTCGCGCCAGACCGCGAGCTTGCTGAACGGGAATACTACCGAGGCTATTCATATCGTGACATCACGAAGCGGGGTGCCCATGGCAGTAACTACTATGGCAAGCCCTTCACGCTAGCACAACAGATGAAGGTCGAGACCGCCGTCGCCGAAGCCTTCCAGGCCCAGTACTTCAAGCGGTTCCCCGGCATCAGCGACTGGCACGCATGGGTCGCCAACCAACTCCAGACCAAGGGCTACCTGATCACGCCCTTCGGCATCCGCCGCACCTTCTGGTCCCGCCGCTGGGATGACGCCACCCTGCGCGAAGCCATTGCCTTCGTACCCCAGCACTGTGTCGGCGTCCTCATGAACATCGGCATCTACAATATCTGGGAACGCTTCGAAGGCAAGCCCGGCGCCGACGTTCAAATCCTTCTGAACCTACACGATGCTGTTCTCGGTCAGGTCCGTATCGACAAGGCCGACGAACTGCTTCCCCAAGTTCTTGAATGCCTTAGCTTTCCTTTCCCAGTGACCGACATCAAAGGCATCAGCCGTGAAATAATGATTCCATTTGACGTCGAAGTAGGGTATAACTGGGGAAAGGCCAGCGACAAGAACCCAGACGGCCTAAAGAAATGGAGGCCCAATGGCAAGGCATGACTATCTGGCGGATCGCGCAGCCAACTACAAGCTGATGGCAGACATCCGCAACTGGTGGCGCAAGCGCGGTTACGTTGTAAAGGTGTGGCTTGAAAAAGCTATCGACCCGTCCAACGGCACCAGCATCTGGGTGATCCGTACCAACATCGTTCAATCCGTATCAAACGCAAGGAGTGGATACAGTGTCAACTGAAAACATACTGCCTTTCAAGATCGTAGCTTCCAATCCACCAGTCGACGCGCCGCCGCCAGACCTGCTGCCCGACATCTCTGAAGAACAGACCGAGATCATTCAGTCTATTGCGGAGCTTGCCAAGTTTCTGCTCGACAACAAGATGGAAGTCAAGAACTTCATCTGCTGCGTGGCCGTGAACGACCCCGAAAACCCCGACCTCTACCAATCAGAGAACCACGTCTTCGCCTCACCCATCGAAGCCCGCGACTTTGCGCTGGGCATGAAAATCCTTGAAGCTACCTTCTTCAAGAAGCTGAATAACGGAGGCGTCTAATATGTTCATCAAGCTGACTGCGCTCTCCGGCACAAAATACCTAGTCAATACTCTGCACATTGATTGTATACGTGCAGTAGATGAACTCGGAGATGCTTCTGATATAGACCCTGCATACCGTAAGTATGCAAAGTCTTGTGTATTTATTCGGCTCTTGGATTCTAAAGATGAATCTGATGCAGAATGCTATTACAGGGAATCGCTCGAACAAATTGAAAAGCTGCTATCAAAAGTAAAGTAAAGCATGAAGTTAGGCTCGCCTGTTGTTGCACGTCACGCTGACTACGTACCACAGTTCCCCCAACAAAAACGAACTAAAGCACAACAGGCGGGTATCTCCTTCGAGCGGGCGGTCCATAAGCGCCTTGTCGCCCTGTACCCCCGCATCGATCTATCGCCTTGGCTCTACTACAAAACGCCTAAGCGATCCGGTGTCTGCCAGCCCGACGCACTTCTCTGGTTGACAGACGACCACATCTGCATAGTCGAAATCAAACTAACATGGATGGGTCCGGCCCGCAAGAAACTCTTAGAGTTCTATGGCCCCATCGTCCAAGCCATCTATCCGGGCGCCACACTCTCCTATTTGCAAGTCTATAAGAACGCAAAAACTTCTTCACATAAGAAACCTTTTAGTATATATAAGCTTGACGAGATACCTCCTACCAAGTATAAGGAATGCCAATGGTTAGGACTTTAAAGTTCAAGCGGCTTACCAAGACCGCAATCCTCCCTACCCGAGCAACTGCTGGGGCGGCATGCTTTGACCTTTATGCTGACGAACAGCAATGGCTTGACGATATGCGAACCCGTCGCACCGTCGGCACCGGCATCGCCATCGAACTACCGCCCGGTCACGTCGGCCTAGTTTGCTCACGCTCTGGTCTCGCCGCCAAGGAAGGCATTCAAGTCCTGAACGCGCCCGGCGTCATCGACGAAGACTACCGTGGCGAACTGAAAGTCATCTTGGCCCGCCTCCCCTTCTCCCCGCAATGGCCCTCGCCCGACATCATCATGATCGAATCCGGCATGCGTATCGCTCAACTCATGATCCTCCCCCTGCCGCAACTTACAGTTGAAGAAGTCACTGACCTCACAACCACGGAGCGGGGCGACGGTGGCTTCGGCTCAACAGGAGTCTAACATGATCGTAACTCAAATTTCTGTGACGGTGTTTATAATTTCAGCAGTCATCACTTTCGTAGCTGCTCAGTATGTAGACTTTGCAAAGCGGTTCAACTGGGTTGACTATTTGGGTAGCGCGGCCATGGCTGTAATGGCTATCAGCGGAGTTGTGGCTGTCCTCGCCCTAGTGTGGGGCTTCTGATGGACACCAATCCCAAGACCCAGTACGGCCTAGCCAAACCCAGCATCAGCAAGGTGCCGCCGCTTTCCCTTCTGGCTATCGGTCAAGTCATGGAGAACGGTGCTCACAAGTATGGCCAGATGAATTGGCGCAAGGACCCGGTCTCCTCCTCCACCTATTACGACGCGGCGATGCGCCACCTGATGGCATGGTGGGACGGTCAGAACAACGACCCCGAGACGGGCCTGCCCCACCTAGCACATGCTGCTGCTAACCTCTGCATCCTCATGGACGCTGACAGCGGGCCGTGGCTGCAAGACGACCGGCCTATAGCTGGCTACACTAACGAGTTCATATCTGACAACACCAAGAAGGCAAGCCCCCATGGCGACCAAGTTCCAACCTAAGACTGTCCTGCTGATCCCCGACACCCACGCCATGCCAGGCGACAATCTGGATCGCTTCGACGGCCTGATGGCCCTGCTGAACGGACGCGACGTCAAGCTGGACAAGGTCGTTCACATCGGTGACCTGTGGGACTTCGAGTCGCTTTGCACCCACGACATGGACTCCCCGCACTGGTACCAACGTTCGCTGTCCAAAGACATCGAAGCTGGCTTTGCAGCCCTCGACAAGATCATTTCGATTGCTTACGCATGTGGGACCTCTGACATTGAGTTCATCGAAGGCAATCACGAAGACCGTTACAACAAGTGGATGGCTTCCGATAACCGACTGCTGACGTCGGACTTCCCCAAGACCGTTCAGCAACTGATCAAGACCTACCGCGCCCCAATCAAAATTAACTTCCATAAGTTCCTGCAACCTGCCAATATCTACGGCGCCATCTTCCAGCACTACTTCGTCAGCGGCGTAATGGGTCGGCCCCAGGGCGGCGAACACCACGCCAATAACCTCCTCAAGTCCCAGCATTCCTCCTGCATTTGCGGCCACTCGCACCTGCTATCCACCGCCACCCGCACCAAGGCCGACGGCTCTAAGCTCCACGCCCTTGTAGCCGGTTGCTTCGTGGACCCGAAGGGTGAGTTCGCCTACGCCAAAGCCGCCAAGAAGCTGTGGTGGAACGGCGTCCATCTGTTACATTTCTATGCGCCCGGCGAGTTCGACGTCGAGTCTATCAGTCTTGAAAGATTGAAGTAATTCTGCTATAATGGGGGCATGGCCAAGACCCCCGCATGGCAACGGGCCGAAGGCAAGTCCCCGTCCGGCGGACTCAATGCTAAAGGTCGTGCCTCCTACAACAGAGCGAACCCCGGCAAGCCCGGCCTCAAGCCTCCCCAACCAGAGGGTGGACCTAGGCGCGACAGCTTCTGTGCCCGGTCAGCAGGCCAGATGAAGATGTGGCCCAAGGCGGCCAAGAATCCTAAGAGCCGCCTACGCTTGGCGAGAAAAGCATGGAACTGTTAGCCTGCACCAAGTGCAAGGTCGAGAAGGAAGCTACTCCAGTATACTTCCCCTTGCACAACAAAAAGAAGAACGGCTTGGATAGCTGGTGCCGCTCGTGTCGCGGTAATTATAGATCAGAGATTAGGCGGGGTCGTTACCGTTCAATGGGGTGTGACGACGCGACAATTAAACAGTTGTTAAACTCCGAGCAATGTGACATCTGTAACACGACTACCTCAAAATTAGTTATTGACCATTGTCATGAAACCAACAAGGTACGCGGAGTGTTATGTAACGAATGTAACATGGGTCTCGGTAAGTTTAAAGACGATCCTAGATTGCTGGAGTTTGCTCAAGTCTATTTGATATACCGCCGGAAAGAGGGCTTTTAAGGTCGTGCCATGGAGCTACCCAAGCTTACGCCCGTTGTCCAGTTCTTTACGGCTGCATTTGCTTTGGCGGTGGGTGGCTACACGGCAGGTGAAAAATTTGGCTTCTTCACTAACGATATCGTGGTCTGGGCGCCCGAGCATTTCCGCATCGTCGATACCAAGATCGGTCAGCCGGTGGCTGTGACTGTGGCCCGCATCAAGAAACGGGACGACTGCTCGGTCGAAGACTTCAAGGTTACGGTCCGCGACAGTGCCAGCGTTATTCACGAAGCTACCCCCAGCATGACCCGCTTCACTGGCCCGGCTGGCCCCGAGATCGATACCTTTACTTACACGCTTGATGTTGCAGACAAAGATACCATTGCGCCCGGTAGGGCAACCCTGTTGGCGACGATCCGTTACAAGTGCCCCGAAGGCGAACGCACCGTGACGTATCCTCGCCACCAGAACTTGACGTTCGTATTGGAGAAGTAAGTTGGACGCGCTTCTTAATTTAGTTCGTACTGTTGCACCAACCATTGCCTCTGCTGTCGGCGGGCCGCTGGCTGGCATGGCCGTCCGCACCATTTCAGATGCGCTGCTGGGCAAACCCGACGGCACCGAAGCTGAACTGGCACAGGCCGCAGCCAACGCCACGCCCGAACAGTTGCTTGCCCTTAAGAAAGCCGAGCAAGACTTCGCAGTCAAAATGCGCGAACTCGACATCGACCTTGAGCGTATCGCTAACGAAGACCGCAACAGCGCCCGCAACCGGGAAATCAAAACCAAAGACTGGACTCCCAAGGTTCTTGCGGGCCTAATCACAAGCGGCTACTTCGGCGTACTGTTCTATATGCTTCAGCATGGGCTGCCCACCACTGGCGGTTCCGAAGCCATGCTTGTGATGTTGGGTACATTGGGCACGGCATGGGGCGGGGTGGTCGCTTACTACTTTGGCAGCAGCGCAGGCTCCAAGGAGAAGACCGAAGCCATGAATAGGATGGCCAGCAAATGAAAGAGAACTTCGACAAATCGCTGGCTCTGATCCTAAAGCACGAGGGGTTGTACATCGACCACCCTCAAGACCCAGGCGGCGCGACTATGAAAGGCATTACGCTGGCTACCTTCACGGACTTCAAGGGCCGGGCCATGTCCAAAGAAGAACTGCGCGCCATCTCCGACGCCGACGTCCGCGCCATCTACAAGTCCCGCTATTGGGATGCGGTGTGCGCCGACGAACTGAAGCCGGGCGTCGACCTGCTGGCCTTCGACATGGCGGTCAACAAGGGCGTGGGCCGGGCAGCCAAACTGATGCAGCGGGCGGCGGGTGTGCCGGAAGACGGTGCCCTCGGTCCCAAGAGCATGGCCGCTATCAACGCACTCGACGCTCACGACTTCATTGCCAAGGTATCCGAAGCGCGCCGCGACTTCTACAAGAGCCTGAAGACCTTCCCGACTTTTGGCAAGGGCTGGCTGCGCCGGGTAGACGAAACCGAAAAGGAAGCCCTTCATGCCGCTTAAGAAAGGCAAGTCCCAGAAGACCGTCAGCGCCAACATCCAGACGCTGGTCGACGACTACCAGAAGTCCGGTCGCATCGGCACCTCCAAGCCCGCCAACAAGAAGGCTGCCGTCGAACAAGCAACCGCCATCGCCCTGCGTATGTCGGGCAAGCCCAAGAAGATGGCCACTGGCGGATCAACAAGCGTGACTACTAGCACACGCAGCAGCAGCCAATCAACTCCCGCTCAGGCTGGCCAGCAGCCACAGCAGCGCAAGCCCACCTACATTGATTTTTTGCCAGGCCAATCGGGGCAGGTCGAAGATCAGTTCCCTAAGTTCAAGCGGACGCAACCGCGCATGCAGTGGACCGGCGACCCCGGCTCATATGGCGAAACCACCAACGAAGCCGCGACCATGAGGCACCTGCTTTCTGGTCAACCGCCCCGCAACACTACCGAACGAAACCTCGCTCGCAGTCTTGGAATGGCTTTCAAGAAGGGCGGCAAAGTAACTTCCAAGAAAGGTCCCAAGAAATGAAACGTGTAGCCAAATTCCAAGAAGGCGGTGAAGTTACACCTCCGTTTGTAAGTCGTCGCCAAGCGCGTGAAGAAGCGGCCCGTGCTGCGGAAGCTGAAGATGATGGCCGTGGCGCACGGCGGGAGCGCCTTCGTAATTTCTTCAGGCTTGGCCCTCGCACACAAGAAGAAGCTGATATTTTAGAAGCTTACCGTACGAACAGGGACGTCAGCGAAATTCGACGGGAACGTGAAGCGGGTGGTCGTGCTGCTGTTCCTGCACCAGCCCCAGCACCCGCTGCCCCTGCCCCGGCGACACCGTCACGCGGGCGTCAAGTGCAGCCTCCTCCGCGCACAGCCCCTGCTACGCCTGCGCCTACGGCAGACTATGAAGAAAGAATGCGACGGGGTTCATTACCCGCTGGGCGTAGCGCCGCACCCGGTCCAATGGGAGACTACTCAGAGCGAGCGGCAGCCGGTGCCGCAGCACGTCCGCGCCCCGCTCAACGTCAGGCTCCGCGTCCGCGTTATTCCGAAGCTGACATTGCCCGTATCCGTAGCGTCATGGAAGGCGGCGACATTCAGCCTAGGGAGCCGAACCTTGATGAGCGCATCGGCGCCTTCATGGACCGGAATCTGGGTCAAATCGGTTTGCGTCGCACCAATGAAACTGGCGAAGGACGCGCAAGCACCGGCAGCCTGCGTGGCGATCTTGAGGCGCTTGGCCGGTCGCTTGGCTTCAAGAAGGGCGGCGCTATTAAGGGCAAAGGCATGCACATGATGCCTGACGGTTCTATGATGAAAAACAAAGACCATGCAGCTATGAAGAAAGGCGGCAAAGCTATGATGTATCGTGAAGGTGGTAAGGTCCGCCAAGGCATGCAGTCCCCGAAAGCGCAAGAAGCCCGCGCGGAAATGGCCGAAGACGTGATGAAGCGTTCGATGTCAGCCGAGCCAAAGCGCCGCATGCGTGACATGATGTCGCCCGAGGATCGCCGTGAATACGATGCGCCGCTGACCGCCCAAGAGCGTGAACGCATGCGAGAGTCGGGCTTCAAGAAGGGCGGCATGATCAAGCCGAAGACTGCCATGAAGAAAGGCGGCGTCGTCAAGAAGGCTGCCGGTGGTAAGGTCGCTGCGCCCAAGAAGATGATGAAGGGCGGCATGACTTCCAAGCCTAAGAAGATGATGGGCGGCGGTCGTGCGATGTACGCCAAGGGCGGCATGGCGAAAGGCTGCAAGTGATGGCCGAAGAACCCAAGCGCGGGGACAAACCAACTCCCCGTCAGGAAGAAGGTATCCGCCAGTTGATAAAAATGGTGACCCAACTTATGGCGGCTACAAAGCAAACCAACCCTGAACTATTCCAACAAATGATGGCACAAGCGCAAGCCAAGAGGAGTCAATGACAGTCATGATGCGTTCCAACATGAGCAAGCAAGTGACGCAAGGGCCAATGAAGAAGAAGGCCGTCAAGATGCAGAAGGGTGGCATGGTGCCCTGCAAAGGTTGCCCGAACCCGGCTGCTTGCAAGAAGGCAGGCGGTTGCCTGATGAAGCGTGGCTAAGACCCCGTCGCGCGTCAACGAAGCGGGCGTCTACACTAAGCCCGGCATGCGTAAGGCTTTGTTCGAGGACATCAAAGCTGGTGGGAAAGGTGGGCGTCCGGGGCAGTGGAGCGCCAGAAAAGCGGCTACGTTAGCTAAGGAATATAAAGCTCGTGGCGGCGGCTATCGCAGTTAAACAATGCACCAAATGTGAAATCGAAAAGCCGCTAACGGAGTTTCGTTCACGAGGTGGTAACATGAAGCACCTCCTTAAATCGTGGTGCAAAACTTGCCACTATGCGACCCATAAAAAATGGTGCGCCGATAATCAGGATCGCGTTAAAGAATATCGCGGGCGTGATGCTTGGACATTAGTTAAACGCTGCGCCAGATACAACATTACGCCCGCTGAATTTGTAACCGCTTATGAAGCTCAAGAAGGTAAGTGTTTAGTCTGCTATGAAACCATAAGCCAAATGGATAGTGCGATTGATCACAATCATAAGACGGGGGAATTCAGAGGAATCCTATGCAAGAAATGCAATCGCGCCATAGGGATGCTTCAAGACAGTCCTATAATCTTGCGTAGGGCCGCTGAATACCTAGAAACAAAAGGAAACTACGGCGATGGCACTTAAGAAAACTCAGCAATCGCTAGTGGATTGGCACAAACAACGTTGGCGTACCAAGTCTGGTAAGCCAAGCACTCAAGGACCGGAGGCTACAGGTGAAAGATATTTACCAGAAGCTGCGATCAAAGCTATGCCAGCTAGCACGTACGCTGCGTCGTCTGCTGCCAAAAGGAAAGCGACAAAAGCGGGTAAGCAATTCTCAAAACAACCCGCCTCTGCCGCCAAGCTAGCCCGGCGTTTTCGCTAGAACGGATACTCCTCGGGCTGCTTGTAGTTGTTGACGGTCTGCTCCCAGATAGCCTTGCCCGCACCGTCGCCGTGGAACGTAACCGTAATGCGATTGTCCACGAGCCACTTGTTCCACTGGCCCAGGTCCTGCATCGCAGCCACTAGTTCGCCGGTCGTCAGGTAGGACTTCTGCTCGGCGCCCAAGGTCACCTTCATAAAGGACTGCTTCACGTCGTCTTGCTTGGTGTCTTCGGGGTAGAAGAAGTCGTAGCCGTAGAACTCAAAGCGCCGGAAGCCCATCACAAAAGCCAGCATGGGAATGCGGGTCGCCGAACACGTACCGCCCATAACCACGGTGCCCGTGTCGAAGGCCGCTGGCTTTGCCTGCACCGTCGCGTTAGTGTGGGCGTGCCACCCGTACAGTTGGGCGCCCTTCTCTTCAAGCACCTTGCGAACTGACGGATGCGTCATAGTTGCAAACAAGAAACGGTCGCGGGGTTTGGCGTCGGCAAACAGATCAGTCCTAATGATACCGTGCGTGGACTTGCCGTCGACCGGGCGCGGATCCAAGATGACAGTCCAGTCTGGGTTGATGCCCGCCTTCTTGAGGACCGGGAAGGCATGCTTGACTGTGAAGATCGTGGCGCCTTCGGCCTGCTTCTTTTTGATTTCTTCGAGGAACTGCGGCACAGTTGGCCCCGCACTCACAAAGATAGCGGTCTTGGTATGGGCTTGGTAGCAGCCAATCCACTTCTGCAAAGCCTTTGAGTTCTCGGCAATGTGCTGTAACTGCTCACCCTTGTCGACCGAGTCGACCGGCTTCACTTGGATGCGCGTCCTAAGCTCTGGCATCTGGTAGCCTTCGCGCACCACCACACCGAAGGAGATGGTCTGCTTCAGGCCGCTGTAGCCGTCCCCGCTTGTGATCAGGCGCTTCTGCCCTTTGGCTTCTTGCCATACTTTGCGCGGACCCTCGGGCGCCCCGTCTTCAGGCTCGGCGATTACGTCATCGAACACCACGAACGGCACGTGCTTCAGATGCAGGTAGTCTGACAGCGTTGTCTCGTAGCTGTGGCCGCCGTCGATGTAGGCGAACGTGACTTCCTTTACTACTTCGCCCGCTCGGGGCAGGGTTTCGAGAGTGTTACCCTTTAGCAGAGTATAGTCAAAAGTCAAGCCCTTCCGCGACATCATGCGGCTGTAGTTGTTCAGGCGATTGCCCACCATCCACGAGTTGGCGTGCGGCTTAGTGTGGCCTTCGTGGGTGCGGTCATTGCCATCCTCAAAAGTATCGAAGCCGACATAACTAACTTGCTTGGCGCCCGCAGCAAAAGCGGCCTCGGCCATTTGGATTGCGCGGCTGCCGTTCCACGTGCCGACCTCGACGATGTTTGCTTTGCCGGTCGCCTTGACAGAAGCGGTCAGCAATTCGCAAAGCGTTTCGTAGCGGGCGGGCGCGCCTAGTGCCGGATTGGCGATGGTCTGCTTGTCCGGCCCCTTGTAGTGGATCATGTAAGCGCCCAGCGGTGACTGATGGAACGCATCCAAGCCGAGAGCGCCGACAGACAGGTCCTTCACCAACAAGCCGTGTGCGCGGTGCAGAACTACCAGGCGGTCGAGGACGGCGTTGTCGTGGGCTTTCTTAAAGTGGAAGGCTTCAAAGGAATCGTAGAGGCCCCAGTAGTCGGCCAGCAGTGAGGCGCCCTTGACAGTAGCCAAGTTGAAGGCGAACCAAGAACCTTCGCTTTCGGCAACCGACTTCCTGTACAGATAGGTCAGGTGGACGTTGTCGTCAAAAAGCTGATCAAGAAGCTGGGAGTCGACGTGCCGCATAGTCTCGGTGTCAGCGTCGACGAAGCCAATCCAATCGAGGTCCGGGGTCACCGCCGAAGCGAGAGCTACCGCCTTGAAGCAGTACTGGAGCGAGGGACCGTCCTTGGCTTGGGCGCCCAGCTTGGCCTTCAGCTTCTGGAAAGAGGGCGTATTGTCGAGGGCATGGAAGGAGACGCCTTCATAAGAAGGGAAGTCGCCCGTGACGTCGTGATGCCAGATTTCAAGGGGGATGTCGGAAGGCCAGAACTTCTTGAAGGATTCGACGAAGCGGCGGCCATAGGTTTCCCAGCCGTTAGGGCCGAGGGTCGTGATGATTTTAGCGCGCATTATGATAAGCGTCCGTTAGTTCGTTTTGCCAGAAGTTATCGAAGGGGGTAGGCTCGCGGTCCAGCATGCCAGCCACAGGCGGCCCGTATGTGAAGTGAACAGCGTTGACAGGCACGGGCCTGTTCTGCTCTTCGGCTTGCACAGCGACTTCAGTTGTTGGGCTGTAGTTTGGAATCCAGTGCCACGACTCCGACAGGTAACCGATGTCAGAATCTTGCAGCCAACCAAAGGTATGGAGGTGATTGCCCGAGGCTTCGTTGACCATCTCGACGGTGGGCAGCTTGTTGGACTTCAGGTTCCAAAGCATCAGGGCCGACCACATCTTACGCTTGTAGCGGGACTGGACTTGACCATCCATTTTGGTGGACTTGTCAGGCTCGAAGCGGTGTGGTACTACCATGACCGTCTTGGAAGTATCAGCCTCTTGGAGCAGCTTATGGATGTCGTCGAGCCACAACCAGTCGCAGTCTGTGAAGAGCGCCCAGTCAGTGATGCCGTCATACTTGGCTACGATTGGAGTCAAGAAGCGCGTATGCGAGAACTGTACGCTAAATGGTTTGCCGTCCCGTTCGTCAGTGTAGGTGCCGTCTTCGTTGACACGCCAGGGCCGGTCGAACAATTGACGGCGGCGCAAGTCTATGTGTTCTAGATGCTTGACATCGACAGGCTTAGAGGCGTAGGCTCGGACAGATGCCTCGGTAACTCGCAGTGCATCAGGTTCACGGTGGTCCACACCAATGTAGTAGGCAAACTTAGACATGCCCACAGCATACCTGAAGCCCCGCCAACTGTCAAGAATTTAGTTAGGCTACTGCCGTTCGCGCCAGCGCGCTTCTTCGGCAATGCGGGCAGCTTCGCTACGCGCCGGAACACGGGTCTGTCGCGTAAGAACTTCAGGATTGCCACGGCCTAGCAGGTCTTGTTGAGCGCGCCGCACAATAGCTTGCTCGTTGATTTGGACCTGAGCCTCAATCGGCTTGCCTTCTTGTTCGCGCAGAATTTCTTCTTTGCGCTTCTGGTATTCAGCCATGTAACGCTCGACGTCTTGGTCACGTCCGTTCTGCTGGGCTTCCAACGCGCGCAATATATAACGGGCAAGCTCCAAGTTGGTGCGTTCTGTTGAGTCTCTGTTAAGACTCTGAAGCTCTTTGATGCGGTTAGCGCCACGGCGGATGTCAGCAAACTCAGGTGGAGCAAAGCCTACAGCTTGCTGAACAGGGGGAGGCACCAAGCCGGATGCGCCAGCTTTGCGAACATCGTCAGGTGTAATGATGCGACCGCCTCGCTTGGTCCACTGTTCTTCGTCAATGGCAAGCTGGCCAGCCTTGATAAGATTGGCAGCCGCAGTCGGCATCAGGGGGAACGCATACAACATACCGAAGACGTCGCCCTTCTTGTAGGCATCGACGAAGTCCATAGCTTTGGTACCGAAGCCACCGACAGGGCCAAGCAAGGACAGGACATCCCACTCGGTCACGGAGCCTTGGGGTAGCGGGTCGATCTTGAGGCGGCTGTTCAGACTGATGGTGCCTTGCGCGTGCGGCAGGCCATAGCTAAGAAGCGACGCTAGGAAGCCATTGCCAAGGAAGCGTTCAAGTCCTTGTTCTAAGTCTATAGGATCATCGAAGGCTTGCTTCATTACGAACTCAATAAGTTCGCGCATGCGTTCAGCTAAGGGCAGCGACCAGACCCCGGCCAATCCAACTTGGATGGCGGTCATGGCTGCGAACTGAAGGGCCGCTGCTTTCGCCATTTCGGGGTTGCCTGTCTTTAGACCGCGAATAGTTTGGGCGGCGCTGCGGGCGTAGATTTCCATAAGCTTGAAGACAGGCGACATGAATTGCGTCATGACTTCGGCAACGGGATGGAAGCGTTGAGCTAGCGCGCGGTCTTCCTTTATAGAACGGAAGTTAGTATCGCTTACTACGCCTTCAGCGTATTCGTAAGGAGTACGGTATTCGCGGTTGTCGAGGCGCCCCGCGCGGGCCATTACTTCGGGGCGAGCTTTGGCTAGACGGTAAGCTGCCAAGAAAGCAGTCAAACGGTTCGTCTCATCGACGGCGGATAGGAAGCGACCAGACAAGTCAACGACTTTGTTGGCGCCTTGCGCGATTGCTGTGGCGTCCTTGTCAGCAACGCCGGTATTGCGGAAGTCAGCAGCCGAAATAGAACTACGCAACTCGCGGGCAATGTTGGGGATGCGGCCATCGCGGACAGCTTTCTTAATAGCAGCAACTTCATCAGATGGCAATACACCGCGATCCACTAAACTCTTGGTGTAACTGAGTTCCTTGCCTACAGACTTCGCGATGTCTAGGGTGCCGTACACATCACGGGCTGCTGACAGGGCGTAGCGTGTAGTGCCGAAAGCCCCGCCCCCATCACGCAGCAAACGTGGCACCAAGACGGTAGGGTTCTGCGTAAACTGAATGACTGCCGTACTAAGGTTGAAGCCCAAGTATACGAAGAACGCCAACGCGCGACCCGTCCCAAAAGCTTCCGTGGGCGTGGACGCATAATTGAATGTGTCGTTCCAGTAAGCTTTTTCTTCGTTGCTGTAGCCTTCCAGCGACCTGTTGAAGTCGTCGCGCACGGCGCGCCTAGCTTGCATGCGGTTGGCAGCAATCAGATAGTTGGGGATGGTTTCGCGTACATAGTCGACAGCGTTCTCAGGAACGACTGCCCGCAGCAAGTTATTGTTGGGCCGGAACATGCGGTCCATCTGCGCCTTGTCTATTTCTTTGGACATCCGCGCAATAATCTGCTTGGCTTCCTTGCCGCTCACTTGACTGAGTTGCTGCAAGTAGTTGGCAATGAAGTCGCCGTCTCTACGAAGTTCTGAAGCGCGCGCGTCGTTTTCAGATTCAATGCCCCGTTCCATAACACGGAAGCGGGCAGTATCGGGGAACTCTTCGCGTAGGCGCTGGATGGCGATGGCTTCGAAGTCACGTTGCATACCAACTTTTTGACGGAGTTTGCGGACGCCACGCACCGGATCGAAGAAGTAGATACGAACTAGCTTTTCTTTGCCGCCGGGCTGGCGTTCATAGGCCGCAGCGAAGTGGGTGCCGCGCGCAATCTGGGGAATGTAGAATGGATTGCGAACTTTGTTGTAGGATTGCATGGCAGCAAAACCTTGAGGCGAAGCCGCACGCACTTCGTCGGCAGGCATATCAACTACTAGACGGTCGCCCTTGCGTTGCTGGAAAGCTTCAAGGCGCGCACGGTCCTGTGGGTTGGTGGCTCCGTTAGGATTGAAGTATTCGCTTACGTAGGCGTCGATCACGTAGTCAAGCTGACGCTGAGTCGCGGCAATGACGCCGTCCATCGCAGCGTTTTCTTCTGCACTGAAGTTGCCTCGATTCCAGTCGCGCCGATTGACGCTGGCATCCTGCAAGGCAAGTATCATCCGCGCCTGACTTTCGGCAGGCATTTCAAGTATAGGGCCATAAAGGGCAGTTACGTCGCTTAGACCTTGGTGATTACGAACATAGTAGTTATCTAGACTATCAGCAGATGCTTTATAGATAGGTTGCTTGCCGTAGAATGCAATAGGTGACGCGAGGACTTTGGCGAAAGTGCCAGCGCGGAAACTGTCATTGTACTGCTGATCAATTCGCGCTTGGGATTGCCTCAACGGCTCATTGATAGGCGGCGTGAACAGCGCTTCCTCAACAGTTTCTGTAGGTTCACCAGCGCCGGATGCGGGGTCGGCAGCTCTGGCGGCGTCGGCAGAAGTTGTGGCGGGCGCAGGACCGACGGGCGGCACTGAACCACGGGGTGGGGGTGCGGCAGCGGCAGGCGAGGGGGTGCGGCGCGTGATGAAGTCATTGGCGATTTGGTCGCGGGCTTCTGGTGTAGGGGCTGCCGAAATTTGATTTGCAAAGTCAACAAGTTCGGGGCGAGTGAAGGGGCGCTGGCGAACAGCAGCTATGTTGCGGGCCTGGGCCACGACAGAACTGCGCGCATCAGGGCCTGCGTTCAGAGAGTAGCCTTGCCACAGCGAAGGTTCGTTTAGCGGAGGCTGCGGCGAAGGAGCTTCAGCACCCATGCGCTGCATCATTTCTGGTGTCAATGTACCAGCGGCAAGCTGTTCGTTGAAGGCGGCGACTTCGGCTTGCGCTTCGGCTTGTGTGGGTGCGGCGGGTGTTACAGGCGCAGTGCTGATGCCGTAGGTGCGGGGTGTCAGTTTGCGTAGATAGCCCGCGTCGACAAGCCCGTCTAGCTGTTCGGTGACGGATTTCAGTTCGGTCTTGGAGGGTTTGCCGGGATCGACGTCGCGCACCGCAAGGGCAGAACGGGCGATCTGGGCGGGCGTGAACGAGTTCATGTCTAGGTTGCCAAGTGTCTGGGCTTCACCTAGATTAGTGAAGAAGTTGGTGGCCTGCGCTTCACGGTTGATGGGCAGCGCGGCTTCAGCTTCAGAGGCGGGCGCGGCAGGCTTGCCTACGAAATCGTCGATGGCCCGCTGACGAATGTTGGTGGTGGTCTGTTGCCAGTCGGCCACGCGGGCTGCATTCACGAAAGCGGTGGCAGCTTCGGGCGTGGCAAGCGGGACGGTTGGCGTGAAGCGGGGATTCTCTGCAAGGAACGCTTCGGTCTCAGCCACGGAAGCTAGGGGTTCTGGGCGTTCCGGTAGCGTAATGGGTTCGAAGCGGGGAGCAGCGGGCGCAGCGGGAGCGGGACCTTCAGGAGTCGGGGCAGCCTCAGGAGTGGGGGCAGGAGCAGCAGGGGCGGGCCGGGCACCAAAGGCACCACGCGCAGCACCACCAAGGACGCCGCCAGCGATTGCGCCACCAAGGCCAGCTTCCAAGTATTCGCGTTCGGCTTCAGGGCCGGTGACTGGGAGGCCAGCTTGGTAGCGTTCAATGGCCGACTGCGCCACTTCAACTGGAGGTTCGGTGACTGCACCGACTGCTGCGCCGCGCGTGACGCGCTGACCTAATGTACCCGCAGCTTCGCGGGCAGGCCGCCCCAAGAAACGCGCAGCACCAAGAGTAGCAATGTCAGCGGCGCTTTCGAGAGCGGCTTGTGGAACAGCGGCAGCGAAAGCGGTGCCGGGGCTGGGTATCTGGGTAATTTCAGCAGGTGTCACGCCCTGGCGTTCAGCTTCTACTTCGATCTGACGTTGGATATTAGAGCCTGCTGTCGGAAGGAACGCCGCTGCCGTACCACCAAGTAAGCCACCTATGACAGCACCGGGTACGCCAAACCCCGCGCCAAGGCGTGCGCCAGTTAGGGCACCGCCCAAAGCAGTTCCCGTTTGAGGGAGCGAACCTGTGACGATTTCTGCTGCGGCCCGGCCCACGTCGCCAATACCACCAACGCCCAAGATGCCGGTGCGAAGAGCTTCGGGCTGTGCGGCTTCAGCTTCAATAGCGTTGCGGATACGGCCCTCGCGTCCGAAGTTCTGGAGGCTGGGCATGTTAAGGGATTGCCCAAGACCCTCGGCAGCCGAATAGAGTTGGCCTTGAAATTCATCGATGGCGCGCGAAGCACCTGCCGTAATCGACTGACCCAAACCCATTTGGGTGCGGCGCCAGCTTTCAAATTCTTCGGGGAAAGCTGATCTGAAGTATTCGCGGGCGCGGGCCTGTACTTGACGTTCGACGCCCGCAGGTCCTTCGATTTCTACAATAGTGCCGTTAGGTAACGGAACTTGATATAACGGCATTAGCGTTCCGTCGGTGCCGGGCGGGGTGCGCCAGTCAGCGGAACTGGAACAATTTGCTGACGTGGCTGCGTGGGCTGCGGCGGAGGTGTAGGTGTAGGTGTGCCGCCCTGCCTTTGTGCTAAACCCAGCATAATTTCTTCGATGCGGCGATTCCTAAATTCTTCGCGATCCATGCGGCGCCGTTCTTGTGCTGATGTAGGATCAGGCATGCCAGGCGTCGGATCAGGGAACTGGCGGCGAGCTTCTTGTTCTGCTTGGTTATAGATGTTCGCGTATTGAGCATCGGTCAGTCGGCCACGCATACCGGCAGCAGCACCAGCTATTTCGGGGCGACGACGATAGTATTCGGCTTGAGCTTCACGGAGGTTACGAATAGACGGGTCGCGAAGTTCTTCTTGCTTGAGACGGATTTCTTCGGCGCGGCGAGCAATCTCAGCTTGCAGTTCAAGGGCTTTGCGGCCTTCTTCGCGGCGTGCGGCTTCAGCTTGTTGCTGGGCAGCAAGGCCCGCTGACAGGTTGTCGAGGAAGCTGCCACGATTGGAAAGGACACCGCGCCCGAAAGTTGCAAGGCGCTCTTGACTGGTCATAGGCTGCGGCGCCAAGTCTCGTTGGACACGCTGGCGAAGCTGATCGAGCAGTGACGTTTCCTGCTGGACAGGCTGTTGCGGAAGAACCGGCGCGACTTGAGCAGACCCCGTAGTCACGACCGGCGCCGCAGCAGGTGTTTGCCCAGCAGCACTTCCGGTCAGCAACCCACGCAAATTTCCAGTCGGATTAAATGGTTCGGCCATTGGATCGGTTCCTTAATTATCTACCAGTTGGTTACCGAAGTGATTGCAATCGTCGTTGAGCTTCTGCAAGAGCTATCTGCTGCTGAAGAGCAGTCATCTGCTCTTGGTACTGCCGCTGGGCTAGTTGTTGTGGTGACGGAGTTACAATACCCAGATTTTCACCAAGCTGACTAAGTTGCTGGAGGAAGGCAGGGCCTTGGCCGATAGCGCCGGTAAGGGCGGAGAAGATGTCGCGGCCCGGAGCGGCTTCGGTTTGCTGGGCGCCAATGCCGAGAGTGGTGGTGGGCAGGCCCAGCGTGGAGCGCAAAGCGGAGATGCCACGCAGCGGGTAGTCGCGTTCCTCTTCGAACTGCTGACGCAACACGTCGAGTTCAGCCTGAGAACGCGCCTGCTGCAAGCCGCCGGTCGCGAGGAGCGGATTGACCATCGAGCCGAGGGCGCCTTGCGTTTGCGTGAGGCCCGTGCCAAGCTGTGATTGCATGCCCGCGTAGAGTTGAGGGATGTTGGCTTGGTCCTTGCGGAACTGCTCAAGGGCTTGGTTGTAGGCGAGGGCGCGCTGCTGGGCAGAGACGTCGGCGATGTTGCGTTGGGTGCCGCGCTCTAGTTCGGACTCTGCAATGGCTTGACGTGAGCCGCCGAAGGAGCCTGTGCGTGCAGATTGCTGGCCCAAGGCAAGGCGCTGCTTGGCAGCACGCTCTTCGATGTCACGGATCGCCGGGTCAAGGACCGCTTGCGTGTAGGGTGACATGTAACCAGAGAGGTCGGTCTCCGGAAGGGTGGTGGCGACGCCCCGTGTAGCGGCAATGGCCTGCTGGGTTAGTTCGGGCGTGAGGGCGCTCAGACCGCCAGCTTGGGTAGCGAGACCACGGGTAGCTTCGAAGGCGCGCTGCTGGTCGGGGGTGAACTCGGCGACACGCTGAATGGGATTGCCTTGGGCGTCGACGTAAGGCTGGAAGGGTTCGGCAGCAAAGCCTCGCGTGCGGGCAAT